>Ga0116231_10002556_pt1 | contig 38097 bp, 27 predicted proteins | sample S1TSphgellanicum_2_FD_89695 | JGI IMG/M metagenome (GOLD analysis project Ga0116231, IMG submission 89695) | Host-associated microbial communities from peat moss isolated from Minnesota, USA - S1T2_Fd - Sphagnum magellanicum MG | ecosystem: Host-associated > Plants > Peat moss > Unclassified...
TGAACCATTATTTGAGCTTGCAAGAATTACCTACATCTATTGGCCAATTGAGCGCACTCCAAACTTTAATTTGTGGGGGTGTTCCAAGTTGTAAAAATTACCTACATCTATTGGTCAATTGAGCGCACTCCAAAACCTTAATTTGTGGGGGTGTTCCAAGTTGCAAGAATTAACTACATCTATTGGCCAATTGAGCGCACTCCAAAACCTTAATTTGTGGGGGTGTTCCAAGTTGCAAGAATTGCCTACATCTATTGGCCAATTGAGCGCACTCCAAAACGTTAATTTGTCAGGGTGTTCCAAGTTGTAAGAATTACCTACATCTATTGGCCAATTGAGTGCACTCCAATTTGTTGATTTGTCGGGGTGTTCCAAGTTGCAAGAATTATCTACATCTATTGGCCAATTGAGCGCACTCCAAAACCTTCGTTTGTGGGGGTGTTCCGGGTTGCAAGAATTACCTAAATCTATTGGCCAATTGAGTGCACTCTAAAACCTTGATTTAAAAGTGTGTTCAAAGTTGCAAGAATTACCTACATCTATTGGCCAATTGAATGCACTCCAAAACCTTGATTTGAATGATTATTTGAGCTTACAAAAATTACTTACATCTATTGGTCAATTGCATGCACTCCAATTTTTTTTTTTTTTGTGGGTGTTGAAGGTTGCATGAATTACCTTCATCTATTGGTCAATTGAATGCATTGTAAAACCTTGATTTGAACAATTATTCAAAGTTGCAAGAATTACGAACATCTATTAGCCAATTGAATGCACTCCAAAACCTTCATTTAAACAATTGTTAGAGCTTACAAGAATTATCTACATCTATTGGTGAATTGAATACATTTCAAAAACCTTGATTTGAATGATTATTCGAACTTTCAAAATTTACGTACATGTATTGGCCAATTGAGTGCACTCCAAAACCTTCATTTGTAGAGGTGTTTGAGATTATAAAAATTATTTACATCTATTGGCCAATTGAGCGCATTTCAAAGCCTTCATTTATGAAGGTGTTTTAATTTGCAAAAAATACATACATCTATTAACCAATTAAATGCACTTCAAAACCTTAATTTGCAAAATTGTTTGAAGTTGCAAGAATTACCTATAGGTTTCAAATTATTTAAAGTGTGCCAAAATCTTGTCACAACATCACCATTTTTTATTTTTTTTACCTAGTCATTTTTTTACCATGTAAATACACATTTATGGATGATTATTTGGAATCTAAAATTATAATGGTTCAAAATATAGTCCTTTTGAAATTTTTGACAACTTTTGACTTGTTATCTTTATGGGGGTCAAAATATAGGGTAAAAAAGGATTGTAGTAAAGACTAGGCCCTTTTTGTCCTATGTGGTACACCTTAAAGGATTTTCACCTTACATTTATTGATCAATTGAGTTTCCAAAACCTTCATTTATGGGGGTGTTCAAGGTTACAAGAATTACCTACATTTATTGGCCAATTGAATGCATTCAAAAACTTTCATTTGTCGGGGTGTTCGAGGTTGCAAGAATTACTTGCATCTATTAGCTAATTGAATACATTTCAAAACTTTAATTTGCATGATTATTCAAGGTTGTAAGAATTCCTTACATCTATCGACAAATTGAATGCATTCCAAAACTTTCAATTATCAACATGTTTGAATTTGTAAGAATTACCTACATCTATTGGCCAATTGAATGCATTTCAAAACCTTCATTTATTGGGGTGTCATATTTGAGATTATAAAATTTGCTTACATCTATTGGCTAATTGAATGCACTTTAAAAACTTAATTTGCACGATTGTTTGAGGTTGCCAGAATTACTTACATAATTCTTTCTTTCAAAAATAAATATTATTCATTTTGTCAATGTGGAAATTAACCTTAGATTATGGTATTGGAGATGCACTAATACTAAGACTTAGACTAGTATCAAAGTTCAAAAAAATTCCAATACCATACATCTGCTAGTATGATTAAATTTGTTTATTTGACATGTAGCAATCACCATTCTTAATTATGTTGGATTCCAAAAAACTCAAGCCTGCAAAGAGGAAAAAAATAAAAATAGAGTTGAAGGTTAGGATTTTAAGTTTTTTAGATGCCAATGGGCCCACAATGAATTTTTTTGTTGAGAAGTTTCGATATTATGTTATTTTAAAAAAAGATCCCATGCAAACAAGGTCAAAGAAAAATTTAAGAATGCTCATGGAAAAGATGGCCACATTTCCAAAAAGAAAGTTATGAAAGAGCCTAGGTTTGTGGAAGGTTTGGTTAGATCGTTCTTTTCTTTCAAACTGGCCTTATTTCTTTAACATTGAAACTTGGCTAAATCATATTGTGGCTAATTGCCACTTTTGGTGCAACACGAGAAGATTGGGAAAAAAAACACTGTGCAATGTGGTATTTAACTTTGAGGTTGGACAAACAAGTTTTTTCCACAACTTTATTGTTGATTTTAGGATTGAAAAGGTTTGGTATCATGGTTTTTTTCCAATTTTTTTCTACATAAAAATTTCAAAACATAGGAAAATTATCTGATGTTTATATATTTAAAAAATTAATATCCCCATTTTTTTGTTGAATTTTTCTTTTTTTTGGGGCAAGAAATAATGATCAAACAACTAATTGCATAATGGGTGTCATTCCTTATTGTAAATTTAAACTTAGAAGTATTACTTGCTTTGGGCCTCAATATGCAAACTGGACTCAGGTATGGTTGCTTTTAGTATAAACTCCCACTTTTTAAGCATTTTAAAAGCCAATTATAATTCTGTAAACCCCTTTGGAACTTTATATGCAATAAAGAAATGTCCAAATTTGCTTGTATCTCCTCATATTCTTAGCCTCTTCATAGGCCAAATTTTAAAGAAAATTCCATTCTTACATTTTCAAACCATGCTAGGGTTGGTCTTTGATGTTTTGTCACTAGCAAATGACAAAAAAATCAATGATTTTTTAGAGGTTAATTTAATTTGGCTATTTATTATGTCTTCTTGTTACGAATATTGCTAAATTTTATTCAATCAATTAGGACAACTTGTCAAACTGCTAAATAATTTTGGTACCTTCTAGGACCAATGACCAATATACATACATATACAATCTATGGGTGTGCCAATTTGAACTATTTCCCACATATTGCAAAGGTTTATTAGGTTTTTCATGGTGAATTTTGTATATGATTACACAATATAAACACCTTTGTTCCATGTGATTGGTAAATTTTTTTTTGAAAAAAAAATTTAAATTGTGTTTTTGTGGTATCATAAATTAGTGATATGTGTATAGATTACTTAATATGACACCAATCAGTCATTTATGTATCATTTTATGTCATGTCAATGTTCGAATGTTTGGTGACTTAGCTTTCATTAAATAACATCTATTGAAGCTTTCCAAAATATGGATCTTTGATGCCATCTAATAAGAAAATGGAAATGAAAATGAAAATTTGAATTTTTAAGAATAATACTAAAAAATAAAAGGGTGTTGCGAAAATATTTGTTCAACATTCGGGTTCCAATGAAAGGTGATAAAATTTTGGCTCAATCTTGATCCAATGTGTGATTGATAGCTATGTATGCATTTGATGGCATGGGCATTTAGAGGTGTACCTTAGAAGCACATGCATGCATAAGAGAGCTTGTGCATCCATGGATGGAATTTGTGTTTTGAACTCCCTCCCTTGTGTATAGGGGCAGAGGCATCATACGGTTTAAGTTGATATTGTTTTTTTATTTTGTTGCAAATGGGACTTGAGTATGGTGCGGCAATGGAGGAGGACTTTCAATCCTACACACTACTAGAAATGTTTTGTGCAACTATCATTTGCAACTAAAATTTAGTTGCATGCGACACATGTAACTGCAAATTTGTGTAGTTGCATAAGACAAGTTGCACATGACATGCAGTTGCATGCGACATTACATATGTAACATGTATATACAATGTTATTATACATGTTCATACATACATACCAATCTAATGTAATTGCACCTTATGTGCAACTTTCCTTGCAACTACATGTAACTAATCAAAATATGACACATGTTTAGAAATTAGATAACTAGCTTGTGGACACGTGTCATTATTTAAATTTTTTGTGTTTTCAAAATTAAAAATTCATTGAATTAATCACAATCATTAAATTTTTTGCCACTAGGATGATGACACGTGGCACACCATGGAACGTTCATTGACCATTTGACAAGTGTTCAATATTTTAAGACCAATTATATGGTGATGTGGTGCCTAGGTAGGTAGATAATAATTAAACCCTATTAAGTAGGTTTATTTAGGTATGTAAATAGGTTGAAAAATAACTAGGCTTAGGTTTTATAAGTAGTTTTAGAATAATCCGATTTTATTTTTAAGTTTAACCATTTCATAAAGGTCAAGCTTTTTTCAGTCACTCATCCCCAATGGCACTTAGTATTTGGTTTCAACATAACTATTGTTTTTAGTTATATACTGAGCCAAATAGAATGGAAACCAAAGGATATGGGTTAAAACATTCCATTGCAAACCTCATGAACCAACCGAGTTGCACATTAGATGCAACTACTATATTAAAGTATAACAACTAGGGAAAGGCTCTATTGCTTTTGGTGTTTAAAAAAATCTTGAAGCCCCCTCTTGGCGCATCTAACACACTGAAAATTGTTGAAAATAGATTAGAAATGAGAAAATTATGGCCCCCCAAAGTAAAGGGGGTCAAAAAACTCAAAAAAAAAAACTATTGAGGCTGGTTTTTAAACACCCAGAAAGTTCATTTATGTTTTTTTTTTGCTATTAGAATTCCAATGTGATTTGTAGGACTTTAGATGGCGCTCCTATAGCACTTTAAATCATTTAAAATGAATAGGAAATTAAAAAGTTATGAGCTTTGAAAGTAGGAGGGGTCCTAAGAAAAAAACAAAACATTTTATAACTTAGAAAGCTTATTTTTCTTATTTTTCTTCTTGTTAGTTTTTCATTACTCCTATTTTTGTGCACTTCAAAGGTGATTATAGGATATTTAGTAATTATGATTACTTAATGAAAATATGATTTTAATATTATTATCTAGTTTAAATTAATAATTAGCTTAGGATGTTCGTATACTTATAGGTTAATTAGTGTAGCTTATTTACATTAATATTTTAACATAAATAATAAAAATTTAATTAATAATTATGATTATTTATAATAAAAATTTAATATTATCATATTAATTGATTTTGAATAATTTTTTTGTTTAATCAAATGTACATTTTTTGAAAAAAAATTCAAAAATAAAATAAAGTCAAACATATTTAAACCATGGTTTAGTTTAACTTAATTTAGCATAATTTAGTTTAGCAATAATTAGTTTAACCTAACTTAATTTAACCATTATCAATTTTAGCCTAATTTAGTTTAGCCATAAATATTTTAACATAATTTAATTTAACCATATTTATTTTATCCTAATTTAATTTAACTTAATTTAGTTTAGCCATAATTAATATAATATAATATGATATAATTTAACATAACTTGATTTAGCCATAATTAATTTGGCCTAACTTAGTTTAGCCATAGTTAATTTAAATTAATTTAATTTAGCCATAATCGATTTAATCTAATAAATTTAGCCATGGTTAATTTTAGCTTAATTTAATTTAGCCATAATTATTTTAGCCTAACTTAATTTAACTATGGTTAGTTTAGCTTAATTTAACCATGGTTAATTTAACTTGATTTAATTTAACTTAATTTAAATTAGGCATAATTAGTTTAACCTAACTTAATTTAGCCATGGTTAGTTTAACCATGGTTATTTTAACCTAGGTTAGTTTAGGCTAGCTTAAGTTAGCATGGGGTTAACCTTAGTACTAAAAATACATAATACTATTATATATAGCCTATGTAGATATATTAAGTATAATATTTAAGTATGTATAAGTTTAGGCCATTATTTTTATGACATGTGTCTATGTTGTATGTTAATTGCACACACAACCATATGGCCCAAAAATTATACAATACCAAATTTATAGTTGCAAACATGACTGAGATAATTATAAATGACAACCAATTGCATGCTAGTTGCATAATGACTGGTTGCAAATGACAATATTTTTAGTAGTGACAGTACCAATAAGAGATCATAAAAGCTTCTTCCCACATGACCTCGGTGTGGAATGAAATTTCCTGTGCTAGTCCGGAACTGGTGCCAATAAAGGCGAATAGAAACATTGACCCATTACTATTATTATCACAATTTCACCAAGCCAAAATGCCGAAGGACAAGAGCCTCAATTCATGGGCGTTGAAACATGTCAAGGATCTATTGCAAAGAGTAGACCCCGTGCATTTTCAATATGGTATGGCACATGTCACCAAGGTGTCAACATGTAACAACAATGTAACCTTGCATACAATCGGGTGGAAGAGGTGGGTAACGTATTCCTTCAACATTGCCATGAAGGTGAAGGGGGAGGTTTGCACAACTAAAGGCCTAGATATCCTCTTGAATCACAATTTAGAAGGGATGTTGAATATACCAAATGTTTCATGTGGAAAGCTTGATAATCTTCAGCTTCAAGTGTCCATCCCACAATCATGTATTGCTATTTCGATGCAAAGGACAACAGCCGCTACAACACTTAGGGCATTAATGTTGCTAATAATATAATTGAAATTTCACCAGTTCGAACTCGAACTAACAACAAGGTAATGTCTTTGAGATTCTTGTGAACACAGAGATGTGAGTAGTAGTAGACAACATGAATGCGTTTCATTCCTAGTATGATGGCCTCAATTTCTTGTCAATAGGTTATTTGCCAAGGATGAAATAATCATTGTCTAGCTTGTTCCTACCACTCATGTTTGAAGGTTGACATGGTGCATGTTCCTTCTTAGCTATGCAATTTGATAATAGCAATTCAAACCTTGCCACATTACCCATATCACATACTCCTTGGATTATGTAATGACTTGTACATGGGTTGCTTGCAGAGTTGCATCACCCATAAAGATGAAGGCCATGTATTGCATGTGTCACAAAACACAAATGGAACATTCAATGATATAGACAAAGCAACATGGAATTACGCCTTTGTCACCAATTCCCACCACTAAACAGCTAGGTAATCACCAATTGATTGGGCAGGAGGATGTAAAGAATCATATAAGGCAACATGGAATTAAAACACCTCCTTCATTAATTCCTTCCACTAAATTGTTAAGTAGTCACCGGTTGATTAGGTAGGGCAATGTAGTTGTGTGGTTTGCAAAGGTGTGCTTTGGGATAGAAGCTAAAGACATTCCCCTGCCCTATCATTACCGAGAAACATTACAAGAATTAGGGCTCGGCTGCGATCACAAACACCCATTACAAGAACTTTCATCCAACTGCATAACATTAAGGGATGGGTGCAAGAAGTTGATGGGACCTGTGGTTGGTGGCAACACACAAGTTTGCCATGGCAAGGACTAGATTCTCCCTCAATGAGAAAACTATGCCAATTGTAGTTATTGGGTTACATCAAAGTTTTTTTCCCCTACAACATAATTTGTGTGGCATTGTATAGGTCTTGAATAGTGCATGGGAGTTAGATGCGAAACTGAATTGGAGGCAATTAACTTTCAAAATATGTAGTCTTGGTTGTGTCAAAAAATTGCTCATAAGGAGGCTGTTTAAGTTAATGTTACAATTGCATCCTTTATAGTCATAGTACGGGGCCTAAGATGAGGTGATAGCTGAGTCTGGCCTTGCATTTTGGGAATGTCCCCACCCATGGGCTTAAATAAATAAATAAAAGAGGTTGTAAGATCTTTCATGTGTGGTAGCCATTTTTGTAATTTGTAAAGACATTTCATGGCTTGTGGTTTTGCTTCCCCATCATGAAAGACTATATAAATATTGTGAAGATGGTGAATGATTACACCTATGAAATTCTTATTTTGTCTAGGCCTCTTCAAGCCAACATATACATGCAACCTTGCCATACATACGCACAAAGATTCCAATCATAGTGGTATTTTGAGCATTAGGTTTTGTGGCAAACAAGGACATATTGGAACACATATGTTATGATTTCAATGACACATCTATGATGGAACTATTGCATCCATCTTTGGAGGAAGCCTTTGTGATACAAAATCAATAGGTATTACATGAGATTTTGAACTGCTTATTGTTTCTTCAATTTACATGCAAGTTTTACTTGGGGTCTATGTGTTATGTAAGTCAGAGAAGGTGCAAGGAAGTGTTCAATTCACTGGTTTGTTGATTTTTGTTCAAGTTGCACTTAACTACATTGGCAAGCAAGGGTCTACTGGTTGGGGTTACAAAGGAGAAACGTATCAAGTGAATGCATAATATAGTAGTGTCTCACATTTTAATGCACTTGTACTATATTCAATTACTAAGATGTAAGGTTTCCCTTTGAGAATTGCTTAGAGGAGGTGTGTGTGATATGTGCCATGAACCATGAGCCATACATCTAGAATGCCATTCTGTTTGTGGAGGAATGTGGTATCACTATTTTTTAAAACTTGAAAGTATCAAGGTTGTCTTCTTTGCTAGGGATCTTCAAGGTGAATTTTGTCTTTACTTAACATCAAGAGGTTTGTGTTGTGGTTGCAGGTATGCAAAAAAGATTCCTCAAAAGAGATTTTGCAAAAAAAAATCATCCTCATCTTGGAGTTGGGGAGTTTTGTGAGACTGAGAAAGCATATTTCTTTGGGTATGTGTTCCTTGGCCAAAGCTGAAAGTATCTGTCACAAAATTCCAATCTTGTCAATGAATCTTTAGCCCATGAAACAATGGTGTTGTAACAAATTTTGAGCAAGAATGCATGTTAGGACCAAATGATTAGAAATCGGTGGTTACGAAACTAGAATATGTGGGATGGGTTGAAGAGATTTTTAAATTAAATTATAGGATCTTCAACCTTGTTCTGTTGTGTAATTGGGTGAAAGCCAATTATGTTTGGGGCAGTGCAACAATGAAAATCGATGATTATGGTTTCACTCTTGTAAACTTTGGGTCCCTAATTCCCATTTCAGATTAGTCCTTTGCTTTTCCTCTAAATGTGGATCAAGTTTTTGTCTCTAATGACCTTAAGGAAAAAGGATGGAAAGTAGTAGTTAGGAAAGAACCTTGTGGAAGACAAGTAATTGATAAAGTTCAAATTGACCTTACAAAGTTTGACATGTTCAAGTTAGAAAATGATGATGCATATGTAGGTTTGCAAGCCCCAATTTCCTTTGGCGAGTTAGTTCAACTTGTTGTGATTGTAATATGTTTTATAGTGGCTGCAACATATTGGTTATTAATGCGCTTAATGGATGGGAAGATGATGGAACAGAAAGTGTAGAGGAATCTACAACAACCTCTAATAGTGACGATTAAACAATATATCCATTTGGTTTTGAAGTGCCAAATTCAACTTATCTATTATAGATTGAACTTAGAATGTTGAAAAGTACCATAACAAAGCTTGTTATTGCTTTAGTCATGCTTTGTGGGCAAGGGTTAGATGTTATGTGATTAGATTACATGGGATTACATAACTATTCAAGCCTACATTAGACTGGGAAAGTCTTGGTTTGTGTCCAATTTTAATACACACACACATATATAACTCAAGATCAATTTCTTTGTACCTTGTTTGTTCTCACATAGTTATGTTGTTGTTAAATGCTTTTATGAAAATAATTTACTACATGTTTTGCTTTTCATAATGTTGGAAAAGTTTTATGGGTTAGTAGAGATATGATGTGAATTTGTCATTCATGTTTTTATAGTTGAAGTTTATTGATTTTAATTCTATGTTTTTGTTATTTTTTAGTTTTCTTGCAATATTAATTAATTGATTTTTTTTCCAGCTAATTAATCATGTATTCATCATTAGAGTCCCAAGCAACACTTCAACAATTGACTCTTGATCATCAAATCGAGTAAAGATATGGTCAATGTATTCTACGTTGTCTAAATTCAAAAAGTATTTATTTTAGTGGTTCAAAAAACATTTTGGGAATACTATCTATATATTAAATACATATGCCACCTTCAAAGTTCAGCAATGACATAATTCAATTAGATGTAACATGTTGTAATCCACATAAAAAATGTGTTGTGTTAGGTTTAGTGCTAACATAATTGAATCATATGTGACATGTTGTCATCCACAAAAAAAACATCAATGACTATTTTTAATCAATCAAGTAATGCTACATAGTCCATGTAAGCACATAAATTTTCACATGTACTTGGGTATGTCCAATGTGACTAGAATGCTAGTTAAAGTCAATCACATTAGATGTATTTACATTTTGGTTTAGTGAAAGGAAACACAATCAATCAACATGGAATGACTATGCATGACTAGTTGTGATTATATCATATCACTTAAATTGCATGGCATATTTTATAAGGTATTATCCATTATTTAAAATTTTATTTTATTTTTGGTGAATTTTAATAGGAGAAAAAACACACCGCCTATGCCACTTTTGCCATGTTATGAAGTGGCATTGGAAGATAAAGAAAATGCCATAAATAGTTTGTCACAAAGGAATCTATTGTTGCATTGGTTGGAATGGGTGGGATTGGGAAGACCACTTTGATTAAAAAAATGTATCATTTGTTCCACGACTAATATGAAAAATCTAGCTTCTTGGAGGATGTGAAATCAAAAGACATCAACAATGTTTAAAAAAACTTCTACAAGAAACTTCTACAAGATTTGTGTGATAGAAAGTTATGCAAGGATGAAGATGTTGATGAATACTTTGATCAAATGAATCAATGCATTATATCAAAGAAAGTTTTAGTGGTTGCGGATGATGTTAATATGGAGGAAAACCTTCAGAGCCTTGCAACTTCCTATTGGCAAGCATGCCACTAATCTAGATTATGAGAGCAAAGTATTCGTAAATTCTCAAAATTGGCAAATATTGAAAAATCATGTAAGGGAGTTCGCAAAAGTGGACATGGCATTATTGGAAGAACAACAAGCAAGGGAACTCTTCATGTTTCATGCATTCAAACATCCAAATCATGTGACAAATGATTTCGAAAACATTTCTATGGAGATTATAAAAGCTTGCAAGGGGCTCCCTTTAAGCCTTGAAATATTGGGTTGTTATTTGTGTGATATTTGTGATTTGGAAATATGGAGAGATGCATCGTGCAAATTGAAAGGTGGGTGGGGTATAAGATGGGGTTCTAACAATGAAATATTTTGGAAAACATTGTGAATTTCCTATGACCACTTGACTAAAACACATCAATACATGCTTTTGGATATTGTGTTTTTAAAGTTGGTTTCAAGAAAAGTACGTTTTGTTAAGTGTATTAAAATGGAAATGGTTCATTGAACCCTGTGCTTGGATTTAAAAAATTGAAAAATAGATCTTTAATCAAATGGGCAAAAGATGGCAGTTTGTACATGGATGAACAATTGCAAAACATGGGTCGAAATATTGTAATGTAAGTTACAATGGGTCAATTTATATAGAAACCAAATATATCTTTGCAAAAGAGTCAGGTTTGAGCAACATGTGCTAATTCAATCCTATGTTATATTTTTTTGTCAAAATTCCAAATGAAACCATGAGTTTAAGTTTTATTTAAAGATATGTAATATTTTTTCATTAAAAACATGGCATTAGAATGAAAATTTATTTTTATTCATTTTAACAATTATTTGTATTTTATTTGATCTAATATGTGGTGAAATTTTTTAACTACATCTCTTTTTAAAAACGTGAAGTTTTGCCTTCATTTTTCCAAAATGGCTCAAAGGAATCTCACAACCTTAGGTTACTTGACCTAATAAAAGCCTCACCAAATATAATGGAAAATTTCATCCAACGTCAACATTTGAATAACCTTCAATGGTTGTGTTTCCAAGAATGCATGATCCAAAAATTGCCAAGTAATTTGTTTAATTATTGTCACTTACAAGTACTCCATTTAACGAAATGTAATTGTTTGCAAATGTTTTTGATTTTTTAAGCCACAATTTTAATTTGTCAATAAATGTAGATATGAAAGAATTATGTACATATATTGGAAAATTGAGTACACTCTAAGAACTTAATCTATTGGGGTTTTCAAGTTTACAAAAATAACCTCCATCTAGTGGCCAATTGAATGCATTTTAAGAGCTTAATCTATTGTGGTGTTTAGGTTTACAAAAATTACCTACATCTATTGGCCAATTGAATGCACTTTAAAAGCTTAATCTATTGTGGTGTTTAAACTTCCAAAAATTACCTACATCTATTGGCCAATTGAATGCACTTCAAAAGCTTAATCTATTGTGGTGTTTAAACTTCCAAAAATTACCTACATCTATTGGCCAATTGAATGCACTTCAAGAGCTTAATCTATTATGGTGTTTAAACTTCCAAAAATTACCTACATCTATTGGCCAATTGAATGCACTTCAAGAGCTTAATCTATTGTGGTGTTTAAGCTTCCAAAAATTACCTACATCTATTGGCCAATTGAATGCACTTTAAGAGCTTAATCTATTGTGGTGTTTAAACTTACAAAAATTACCTACATCTATTGGCCAATTGAATGCACTTCAAGAGCTTAATATATATGATTATTCAAGTTTACAAAAATTATGTACATCTATTGGCCAATTGAGTGCACTCCAAAACCTTCATTTGTGATGGTGCTTAAGTTTGTAATAATTACCTACATTTATTAGTTGATTGCATGCATTCCAAAACCTTCATTTGTCATGTTGTTTCAACTTGCAATAATTACTTACATCTATTAATGAATTGCATGCACTCCAAAACCTTCATTTGTCATGTTGTTCCAACTTGCAAGAATTATTTACATCTATTGGCCAATTGAGTGCACTCCAAAACCTTCGTTTGTCAATGTGTTTAAGGTTGCAAAAATTATTTAAATTTATTGGTCAATTGAGTGCACTTTAAAACCTTTATTTGAATGATTGTTTGAGTTTACAAAAATTACCAACATCTATTGGCCAATTGAATGCACTCCAAAACCTTCATTTGTCATGGTGTTTAAGTTTGCAATAATTACCTACATCTATTGGTTGATTTCATGCATTCCAAAACCTTCATTTATTGTAGTGTTCAAACTTGCAAGAAGTACCTACATCTATTGGTCAACTGAGTGCACTTCAAAACTTTAATTTGTTGAGATGTTGAAGCTTGTAAGAATTATCTACATCTATTGGCCAATTGAATGCAGTCCAAAACCTTGATTTGTCGAGGTGTTGAAGCTTGCAAGAATTATTTACATTTATTGGCCAGTTAAGTGCACTCTAAAACTTTGATTTGTCAAGGTGTTGAAGCTTGCAAGAATTATCTACATTTATTGTTCAATTGAATGCATTCCAAAACCTTCATTTGAATTATTTAAGCTTGCGAAAATTAGTTACATCTATTGGCTAATTGAGTACATTTCAAAACCTTGATTTGTCATGGTGTTTGAGCTTGCAAGCATTACCTACTTGTATTGGCTAATTGAATGCACTTCAAAATCTTAATTTGAAGGGGTGTTTGAGCTTACAAGAATTATTTACATCTATTGGCCAATTGAATGCAGAGTGCACTCCAAAACTTTCATTTATCAAGGTGTTCAAGGATTCAAGAATTACTCACATCTATTGGTTAATTGAGTGCACTCCAAAACCTTCATTTGTCAAGGTCTTTGAGTTTGAAAAAATTACCTAAATTTATTGGTCAATTGAGTGCATTCCAGAACTTTGATTTGTCAAGGTGCTTAGCTTGCAAAAATTACCTACATTTATTGGCCAATTAAATGCACTCCAAACCTTGATTTGTAAAGATGTTGAAGCTTGTAAGAATTACTTATATTTATTGGCCAATTGAGTGCACTCCAAAAGTTTCATTTGTTAATGTGTTCGAATTTGCAAAAATTACCTATGAATATTGGTCAATTCAATGCATTCCAAAGCTTCATTTGTCGAGGTGTTTGAGTTTATGAAAATGACTTACATCTATTGGTGAATTGAATGCACTTCAAAAGCCTAAGTTGTTGAATGAATGTAGATTATAATGTGTAGGATTTTAGGTGAAACTAAAACTATATATTGTGTCAATAAGATTTCATTCATTTTGAATTATTGTATAAATCACATAGAAATGATTTAGGTTTCAAAACAAAAATATGTTATAAGAATCTTTGATATTCAATTGATTCATAATGGTGCTTATATTGTAAATGTACACCAATAAATTTTTAAAGGTTTATGTGACAACATTTTTTTTATTGATTTTGAACATCTAATTGATTGTGGTAAATGATTAAAAATACATTTAACCCAAGAAGATATTTAATGGAATAACATTTTACAACCTAAAATATTCATAATAATCCACATTATCATAACATTATGTAATAATGAGCAAAATTTTACAGTCATATGATTGATCTCCATGACTTCAAGAAATTTGGAAAGCTTTGATTGGGAAAATTGTTCATAATAGTTGTTTTTTTATATGGGTAAAATTTCATGGACAAATTGACATTAAAACTGGTATTTTTTAGTTTTAAAATTATAATTATAGTGATGTTTAAAGGCCTTAAAAATCAAAAAATATTTTTTGAACAATTAAATCATTAATATGTGCACCAATTCCATAGCATAATAACAAATTGGGATTTTAACCATCATCTATTGCAACTTTTCAAGGCTCATTCACAATTAAAGTTCCAAAAAGGAATGTTTATTTTTTAAAAGATTTCAAAGTCCAACCTTGGACTTTTATTTAATTTATCTAATAATAATTACAATGGATTGTTGTATGTTAATAGATAAAATGATGTTTTGTTATATTAATAAAAATTTATTAAATTAGTTTGAATATTATGTAAATGTTTCTTTGAGATATTTAAACTAAATATATTAATTATTTTAACCTCATTTTTTGAGTAATCAAAAGGAATGTAAAAATCATGCAAATTGATTTCAAACTTTTTGTACAAGAAAAACATGTTTTCATTAAGGTAAGTATGTGTTCATCGGGTGAACTTGATGAAAAAACAAATCATATCAAAATTTCAAAAGCTTGAAATTTTGAACCAAATGGTTGCAATGGAAAAAAAACGCATTTTTTAATACTAATTTGCTAATTTTCTATATTCATTAAGCTAAAAATTTCTAACTCAAAGCATAGTGCATATGTGTAAGAAATAATCATGAAAAAAACCATGTTTGAGTGTCCATTGAAGCTTGACATTTATATTATCACCTCATCCTAGGCCCCTTATTTTGGGGATGCCCCCACCTTAGGGCTTTACCCTACACATAGTGACTTTTAAATTAGTTGAGCCCATAAATAATTGCATTTGGTTGACCTAAATTATTCTTATTTCTCGAAAGGATCAATCCTCAAAATAGTCCCTTTTTATTTGTTAAATTCAAATTAGTCGTATTATTATCCAATCATTTATTTACTCTGTGTAAAATGAATCCCAAAAGAACAAACCCCCCCTGAATAGCCTTATTTCTAAAAAAGTTCAACCCCCAAATTCCTTTTATTCTTCAAAAGGATTTACTTTCAAAGTAATCTTATTTCTCAGAAAGAATTAACCCTAGATAAATTTTATTTCCCAAAAGGATTAGCCCTCAAAGTAATCTTATTTCTCAAGATGAATTAACCCCAGATTAATCTTATTTCCAAAAGGATTAGCCCTCAAAGTAATCTTATTTCTCAAGATGAATTAACCCTAGATTAGTCTTATTTCCCAAAAGGATTAGCCCTCAAAGTAATCTTATTTCTCAAAATGAATTAACCCTAGATTAGCCTTATTTCCTAAAAGTATTAACCCTCGAATTAGTTCCCACTAGTCAAAATAAAATTTATGAACACAAAATAGATTTCAAGTTGAGAGAAAGAGGTTACACATGCAAAAGCAACATATTGGGTGGAAGAGAGGAAGAGAGTCAGCAAGATAGCAAGGGAAAGAAAGAGAGAGAAAAAAGAACAAGTCAGGTCTCAAGATCTCAAATTGGCAGGAGTTAGGGGGCTTCACTAGCGTCCAAAATTTCTTGCAGGTGCCATAGGCCTCTTGTTCAAACACTGGTCACTAACTTTTGTCCGGGTCCCTGACTCATTAGTTTTTAATTTGGACTGTGTCAGTAATGGGCTGGGTACCCAATAGTTCCCTATCTAATCATGGTGGTTAGTTCAGTGCTTTTTTTTATTACCTACCTATTAACAACCCACAAGTGGGTTGTTCGTAGGAAGGTAGTAAAATTAGCCCTTACCTATGTGTAAACCATCTATTTACCTAGTAGTGACTTATTTTCCTACCTATCTACCTATATATGACACCTACTTATTAGAGAATTGGTTACCAAGGTGAAACCAAATATTAACTAGTTGAGGTTCATCCACAATTGAGTGATAATGGGCATCCAGTGGATGGTGCGGTGGTGGGTGCTGGTTCACTGTGGCTAGGTGAATAGGAGAAGTGTTAATATAGACATAAGGTACCTTTGAATTTTGTTTTGTGTTTTTTTTTTGGGGGGCAATAAGCCAATTTGATTGCCACGACATTGGCATTCAGAACCCCAATTTCCACCAATGTCAATCAACATGGTGCATATAAGATGTAGTAGAGAGGGAACTTCTATGGTACATTGAAATAGAGTTTGGACATTTTCCTTGGCCACCTAGCTCCATATTGATGAAGAGATTATGACCACTATGCAGACAACAACTTTAGTATTATTCATATACCTATAGACTTTGTGCCTTTGGTACAAACTGGTAGATTTGTTAATAGGATTGTTATCGATTACACTTTGAAGCATAATGCGTCAATTTGAAGTCATAACAGAATGTGAAGACCTTACACATAATATCACACCTTCAAAAGCTTTGTAAGAGCCTTTTGGTCATAGTTAAAACCTGCCACACACTGGGAGAGCAGACTTAGAGCCTTGCATAGGAAATGTGTATCTTTGCTTTTTTTTATTCGATTCATTATGAAAGTTAGTGCCTTCCCATCATTTACAACCTCAAACCTCATTGTTAGCAACCAAGCAGCCAAAGATTATGTCATGGAGACAATTAATTAACATTTATTCACAAAAAACATAAAAAATGTTTTTCCAACTAACACAAGCTATATGATTCCTGAAACCTTGAAAAATAACTAAAACTTCATTTTTAATGGATATCGAAAAAAAAGTTAGAAACACCTTCACAAGAGAGAGTTGTGAAGGCATTCCTCCTCAAAATAACATTCTCATCTGCAATTTGCAAGTTCAATGCATTTTGAGATTTTGAGATGCAATGCTGGGTGCACAAAACCTCAAAAGCCAATGCATGCTTCAAAAGTCAAGCCCACATGGAGAGTTGTTATGGAGCAAACACCCCACCAATAATAAGAACTTTCATTCAACATTGTATTTGCTTCTTATTTTCCCACAAGGAGAGGTGTTATACAGCTTGGGCCGAGACACATTTAAATAGTAGGTCATTTATCCATCATTGTTTTCCCTTCTTATTCCCCTGTTTTAAATCTTTTTCAAAAGGAAGAGGCAAAAGTAGACCATGGCAAGTAGCCCTTGGATGCACCCCAATTCACAAAAATCAATCCATGTGGTAATTGTAGTTGCATTCATAAAAACCCCATATTGCCACATATGAAACTTGAATATATAATCTATGTAGGAGAAGGAAGAATGATATAAAACATTGATTTCTTTTGGGTAGCAATACAACATCATTTGCCATATTATCTTCATAGCAAAGGAGAAGAGGACAAACACTTTGTATGGTCAAGTAAACCATCATACCTGCATAGAATTTGAAGCAAAGTGCAAGTTGCTGTCGAAAGTACATGTCCTCCTTAGACAACATAGATGTAAGAATAGGAAGAAAGCTTAGCACAACACAAAAAATTCATTGCAACATCAGAAATATATGGTGCATCAAGCAAATAGTATGCAATTGTTCTCTAGACCTCAATGTCAAATTTCCATGAGTCTCTTCATTGTTTGATCTTTCATAAATAGAAAAAAATGTCCATGTAACAACTAAGGTGCATTGATCATTCTTATCAACTATATATCAAAATGGTTAAGCTTCAAATTAGATCACATAAGACATTATATTCTGTTGTTTTAATGGCACGAAACATTTAAAATTAGTTGATTGTGTTACAGTCTTTCTATAAATCTTTGTATTGGGTTCAAGAAAAGCCAATTGTCCTACGGTCTGCTAATGTTCAAGAAACATAAGAGACTAACATTGGGTTTATACTATCCTAGGCCCTAAGGCAATCGTCCTAAGCCCTAAGCCAACTGTCCTAGGCTCTAACAAAAATGTTTTTGGCCTTAAGCCAATTATTTTAGGCCTTAAATTTGTCTTAGGCCCTAGGCCAATTGTCTTAAGCCAAAAGGCAAATGAGCACCCTAAGCCAAAAACCCTAAGCCAAACATCATAGGTAAGAGGCCCAAAGTCCCATGAGCACCCTAAGCCAAATGTCTTGTAAAAACACAAAGCCAATTGTCTTAAGCCAAAAGGCCAATGAACACCCTAAACCAAAAGCCCTAACTCAAGCATCATAGGCAAGAGGCCTAAAGTCCCATTAGCACCCTAAGCCAAATGTCTTGTAAAAACACAAAGCCAAATGTTCTTAGGCCCACTTTGAAGTCACCCTAAGCCATAGACCCAAACACATGGGTTCAAAATAAATGAGTTTTGGCCTAGTGTTAAACCTTGAGCCACAAAGTTTAAGCACAAGCCAAATCATGTTTTGGCTTGGGAATTTTGGCCTAACGTTAGAATATTGTTGAAAATTTTGACCTAGGGTTAGAATATTGTTGAGCACTTTGGCTTAGGGTTGGCACATTTTTTTGCATCTTTGCCTTGGGTTGGCCACTTTGGCGTAGTCCTAGGGTTAAAACCATGCAGCTCTGTTTGTATTCCCTAACTAAGGCTCATTTTAAATGGGGTCCAAAGGCCACTTTTTGGTCTTGGACCCTCATCTAAAGGTTGTGGGTCCAATTTATGGCTCTTAGCCAATAGGGTTGCTCTTTTCATTAGACCTTTCGTATTGTTTTGATTTTGATAGTTTTCTGAAAACATGTTGTCATTGAATCTAAATCTTTTGTGTGATGATCAGCACACATGGTAAATCTCTTGTAAGATTAATTACCACCCATGTTGCTAATCACAAAAAATGAAGAAATAAAAGGTTGGATTCTAGACTAGGTTATTAACTATTACCAATAAGTTAAAATTTCAAATATTTAAGGGTAAATAGAAGTTGACCTACAACAATTTACCTATGACATAAATAGATGTAGGTGTATCCTTTCTCCTCATTCATGGATGAGACATGGAGACAAAGTTGAAAGCACTTCACACTAATGGATGGCAATGTCAAAGGTCACAACTTTCAAATCAATAATTGAAACAATGGCAATAGAAATGGTGTGAACATTGAACAAATGTTTACAAGAAAAGATGGTCAATTCAAGACACAAAATCAAACATTAAAGGAGACGATGGCATTGCAATTTGCAGAACAACATGACATTGCTAAGCTTTAAGAGAAATAGGAGTGGGAGGTTACATCAAGGATATAGCACAAATCAGATAGGTGATGGAGTTGCAAAAAACGTTACTGCTTCATGATGGAACTCCTTGACTATGGTAGCCAAAGCTTTTGAATTGACACGATGCTTGTAGAGAGCGATCAAGATCGAAAACATCTGGTGACCAAGCTTGCCATCGTTGGCAAACTTTTGCAATGATAAGAAAGTTTTTTTTTTTTGGGGAAGGTGTTGGGCTTTTGCTTCCAAGGGCTTTTAAATGTAACCTTTTTTCGAATGGCTCCCTCTTTGCGTCCCTCATTAGTTTGAAATATCCCTTGTCTTCATTATTTTAGCCTTTACATTTTAGGCGACCTATCAAGGCATGTCAAAAGTGCTCACCCTCCTACTAGCCTCATTTCCCATGTTATCCAAGTTGTTTTTTCTTTGTAGGTATATTCCTTTCTTGTACTTCTCCCTAGATCTATTCATCTTGTTTCTTGGGGTTGGCTTTGGGTTCAATTTAACTCCATTTTGGGGCCATGTGAGTCTCATTTCGTGTGCCTTTGTTTGTTTCATAGGATCCTTTGAGCCATCTAAAATGAGGTCAAATAGGCTTTTCAGTTACCCCTTGATCGAATTGTTCAAAACCCGACAAACAAGTTAACATGGTTCCTTTTCCTACTATTGCCACGTTGGTGTTTACATTTTACTCAAGGAGGTCATTTAGGTCAATGAAAGGTTTTTGCTCACCTCAAGAGGTTTATGGTGGATGACTAGTTTTTTATTCAGGAGGAGTTTTCACATGCCTCATGTGTGCCATGTTCCCACCACTCATGGGGAGATTCTTTAACCACTTGTCTTCGTTGATGTTTAATTTTAGGGAGAATGGATGAATATCGTCGCGTTTCTAAAGCTTTCCAACCCATGACGCCATCTATTCCTTCGGAGGACATCGTTGTTGCCTTACGCCAGCTACACCCCATTCCTTTAGACCTTGTCCCTCCATTTATTTTGACTATTAGTTTAAGCACACTTTTGTCCTAGATAGGACTTTATTTGCCCAAGCCTTAACCACTACTCCCCATTTGTTTTTGGGTGGGTATTTCTAGGATGGTATATGAACATCTCTTGAGATGTTTCATTTTAGAGGACCCATCTTCAGGGTTTTCGAAATTATTCTAGGTTGCTACTATTGTTGTTCATGGGGTTATCCTTAAGTCAATGGCCTTAGTGCAAGGGGCTAGAAGATTATTGGCAATGGTAAAGGACACTAGTGGCCTTCATTTTATTGTTATAGGCGAGGTGTTTTTTTGACTTATTAGTCGTTCCATTGTTTTATAGCTTCGAGGGCCATTTTAGAAGCACTTATCCCCCCATCAATTCGGAACATCGACCCTTGGAGGTTGTGAAGCCATCTTTTTTGGCATCCAAACTTTCCTTGACCTACACCCTAATTGGGCCGTGATGCAAGTCAATGTCGAAAATGCTTTTAAAAACATTTCTCAAGTTATTATTTTTAGAAAGTTATGTAATGCTGGGGGGCCTTTGGTGAGCATTGTCCCTTTTTACTAGGTTGTTTTATGGTGTTCATTCTTCTATTTACTACCAGCATGGGCGACATATGGAGGAGGTCACCGTTATTGAATCATTTTTAGGCATGAGGCAGGGTGACACCCTAGGAGGTTTTCTATTTGTTTTGGCCCATTATCGAACTTTCTTAAAGACCATTGAGTGAACCCCCAACTATGTCTTTCCATCCCTAGCGGATGATACGACATCATGGGGCTTTTGAGTGAAATTACTTACGCCTTTGACCACCTTTCAACCCAATTAACCCTAGTTGGACTTAGGGTCAAAATGTTAGAGTGCAAGTTTTGGAGTCCATCAAATATTTCTCCAGGCATAAAGATTCCGTAGGGTTGCACCTTGGTCACAGTTGGTTTACACATTTTGGGTGTATTAATGGGTTCTCAAGACTTTGCCACACATTATTTGGATGAGGTTTTATTCTAGGACATGGTGCATATTGAGGATCTTCCTTTTTTGGGAGACACCCAAGTTGTTTTGGGCATTTTATCTTCATGTATAGCTTGTTAACCTTTTTATTTCACATGGACAATACCTTCTTCTTCTTCCTTCTTATCTCTTTTAGCGGGTTTTGAACAACAAAATTATGTAGGTATATGGGGACATTATGGGTCTAGGATCATGGGAGTCTTTTTAGGACCCCTTAACAAGGCGTCATGTTCAACTATTGATATCTTTTGGTGGTATAAGCTTTCTTTCTATGGAAGAATGTGCCCTATCTATTTTTCTAAGGAGTTGGGTTATAGTGGCTTTGTATTTTTGTTCTAGGTTTTATATTTTTGATAGACTCATTTTGGAGGAGAATGTTTTTTAGGTTGAAGGGGGCCCACATTTGCTTCAATCATGTTTGTATGCAAGGCAAGATGACCTTCCTTTTGTAGCTAAGGAGATGCACCTTTTTTTTGAGAGTCTAGTAGTTACCGATGCCCACGGTCTACAAACATCTTTGATGGATTTCCACCATGAAACATCCTTTAGGTCTATCTTGGAAGATGATTCCATTTCCTCGGCATCTAGAACTTGCATTTGTTCTTGTTCAAGCAAGGGGGTAGGGCTATGGTTAGTTGTTAAGTCATCTATGCATTTGTTTCACATTGCACATTTTACTTTCACCTTAGCGTTGCATTTTTGTTTTGGTTTCATTTAGCCTTGGACATTCAATCTTTTCATGTGTGAGTGTGGTGGACACATGTTGGACGCATTTGGCATGCATTTAACTCATTGCCTAGAGGTTAGTGGATAGTCACATATGACACATTTGAAATGTCATGTATGCCTTTGTTCGAGAGAATGGGCACACTATATGCAACGATACACCTTTACGTCAAGAATTTCATTATGAGCTGATTTTTACATGACTTGAGAGGACCAAGTCTTCTTTGCCAATGTGGTGGTTATTGACTTGACGTGAGAGATGATGTCTTCGAGTGTCATTAGTTGATTAACAAATGCAATTACGAAACTTAACACCATTGCTAAAATTCACAAATATAAAAGGCTTCACGAAGGGTATCACTTTATTTTGATGGCCATGGAAGTGCATAGCACATTGGGGCGTGACCTGGATAGTTTCATTAAGGAATGTGTTCGACTTTTACACGATAGATGTTTGAAAGGTCATTTGTCCTTGTCTTTTTACATTTATTTTTAGACAACATATTAATATTGCTCTTCAACATGCTTTAGCCTCTATTATAGAAAGGAAGATTGTGTTGGCAGGTGATGCTTGTTCTAGACCTCCCATTATTATTAGATATCACAATTTGCATGCATGCAAAATTAGAGGGGCTATGGGTGAAATAGCTTCCTACCATGAGAGGGACTAGCTTTCTCCCTTTTTTTTGGTTCCTGCAGGGTGTTCGTCTTTTGGCCTTTCTTTGGCCTTCCCTTTTTGTCTCCCCTGTGATGGCTCCGGCCATTAATCTTCTATTCATTTTTTCCTTTCTGCAACATATAGGATATGTGAAGTGGTAAGAGCATCTCCAGGGGTGCTCAGTATGTGACCATGCAAAAATGTTTTTCACAGCCAACTTTAGTTGTTAAGTTTTTCCTACTGCACCCATAAAACTGAAACTGGGAGGCAAATATGCGGGGACTAAGTAACCATTATGACGGGCCAATCAGAAATACTGAGCAGATGTCAAATCATGTTTATTGCACTCTTTTCTGCAGGTGTAGATCAATGCTGCGCCTTTAACCAGCCACGCAAAGTATACGGTTATGCTGAGCCAAAACCATTTTGTTGGGCCAAACCAGTATGTTTTGACTTTACTTTATCCAATTTCAGTGTGAAGGATCAGATACTGAGCACCGCTGGAGATCCTCTAAGGGCCATGGGTCTCCAAGCATTTTAAGTCAAGAGGTACCTTGCCGGACCACTACTGGCCAACTTAGGGTGACTTTAGACTAGGGTCCAACGTCCAGGGACCAACGAATTTAAGCAATATTATTGGTCGAAAGCTTTAAATTGGTCCCAAGGCCTTTGGACCCTTGTCTAAAGTGGGCCTTAGAATTGAAAAAGGCTTGCATATTTTGAAAAGCTATTGAAAAACCCCTAAATTTAATACCATGAAAAAATTAATTGGTTCTTTAGGGTTAATTTACCCACCTCCTTTCTTAGCCTATAATCTTCATTCTCTGTTGCACACGGCATTACAGCACTTCAAAAATGCTCAGAGTACACTGCATTACAACACTCAAAAGAATGCAAAATACATCTGCCCCTAGAATGCTCCAGAACTCAGACAATATAGATATAATGCATTTTCAATGTAGGTTACAGCAAACAAGAAGGACGATTCCGGCAGGGAGTATGCGAGGAGGACCGAGATCGAGCAGGCGAGGCCATCGACGGGTGCATATTACGCACCGTAATTTGCCTCCTTACCTGCCCTTGCTGCTGTCCGTGCTTTGCTAACTGCTGCTGCATGCACGCGAGCAACGCTCGCTGCGAAGCCATGGCGTACTTCCGCGACTTATGCGCGCACTTTCACACCTCTATGCACCTTGTACACGGCGAATTTCATTTCGTCTCATTCTGGAGCTTCGGATGATGTCTTTTCCGCGTCGAGAGAGCAGAAACAACAAGTAAATTGTGACCATTTTGTCTTCCGTTTGTTTTTATATCGATCAACCTTTGGGCTTTCGACGTCGTAAGAGCCTTTCGAGTCGCAATTCGTTTCTTTATAGAAGTTTACAAAGGAAGCTGATTCATGGAGGGAAGTAGACTCGCAGTTCATTTATGGATTGTTGGACGGCGGGGTAGTTGAATCCTCCAATTTGTGAATGGCTTGTTTGTTTTTAGGACGATAGATACAGTTCCTTGGAACTTCTTCACAAGCTTCTCAGGATCCTCTTGTTGCAAATTTAGTGCAACTGTAATGTGAGATTGATAATGGAGGTACAACTACGGAGTATGATTCATTTGGTTCATTTCTTTGCCGAGAGCAGAATTGGATAATTGCAACTACGCCATAAGGTTGAAGTAGCGGAAAGAGTCGACAAAAGAGTTCGTGAGCCAGCGCGGTCATATACAAGAGGAGGCGATAGAGTATCCGCCAGTTTATCGTACACATCTACTTGAGGAAAACGGTTTGCGTAACGATCTGTTTGATTAACGACCAAGCCGTCAGCGAACAACAGGCAGACAAAACACTCTCAGGTCATCTGTCAGAAATCGCATCCGGAATGCTCTGGCAACGATTAACGATGCACTGTCACTCGTCCCCCAACCATTTCCTCAGCTTATGAACATGATCTCTTTTGCCAGTTTTAGATTCCGTCATGTAACCGATGGAGCCGATGATTCAGAGAACCCGCCCTCAGTTGCACGAGATGCTGCGGTAAGCCACGGAGCATGAAATCGCATCCCTTGCAGCCATGCTTCCTGTCAACGAATTTTGACTTCGTGCCAGACATATACCTGGCATTGCTCAAGAGATATCCGAAGCCAATGTCAGTCCATGAAGGACGCAGCATTTGGCTTCAGAGAGAGATCATATGGAGTTAGGTTTTGCATGTCTCTAGCAATGATCTAGAATGACAGGAGAGACACATACACACAACTGTTGGTCGGTCACGTGTTGACAGCAACAGCAAGATAATGAGAGCTGTTACTTCTCAGTTGCCATAGAAGAGATATGCTGTTGATCTCATCTTGCCAATTCTCTATACTGGCTACAGTACTATATGCCACTGGAAGATGACATTCAGCTTGCTACTGGTGTGTGCAATTTGGTCGAGGATAGTGCCCCCTTGACATGACCTAATCAGTTCTGAAAATCATGTCAAGAGCGTGGAAGCCAAAAGGGTCTAAGGAATTGTGTGAAGACGACCTCTTCAAAACAAATCACCCTGTGCACAGTCATGAAGGTGAAGATGAAAATAGATCACCTAACAATGCAAGTGGCACTCCAAGACTTCAGGTATGTGGTTACAATGATTCTCCATATTGGTGTTCTGCTCAATTTAGATAGAGCCACAAGTTCCAAAAGTTGTATTGTGCAGGATGCATATTTTACCATCAGATGCATTCTGTTTCTGTATCTTTACAGCTATTTTTCTTAGCTGGTTTTCATCTCCCTTATTCTGCTATTGATACCCAAAGTCAACACATCAACTGACACAAAATTTTCCATGAGATGAAGAATAGACTACATTATTTGCATGTCATAGCTCTGCTCTTACCAGGAACATGCTCTGTTTAACTAACTACAATGCAAACTGCAGGGAGGTCATAGTAAGCTTGCTGCTAAAGATCAGCGTTGTCTTCATTCAGTTCAAGGTAAATCACCAACAGAATTTCAAGTCACGAAAATCAGTTGTACCTGGCTGTTAATTGGGCAAAGAAACACCTTCCAGACAAGGATCTAATTTGAGCTCTGTTTCTTCTAAAAGAGGATGAATCAGATGACCGGCGAGTTCTGCTGGCCATCACTGTGGAGATTGAAGATGGGTCTGTGGAGCATATTGAGATGAAGGAGGGGGATTCAGCTGAGGCAGTGGCCACAAAGTTCTGCCTCAAACATAGTCTTCCTGACCAATTTGTGGCACCACTTACAGAGCATATCATCAGCAACATCATGAGTATCAGGTCTGTTGCATCTCTACTCTCTGACATGACCAAACAAGTGTGTGCAACTTAAGAGACTATTACTTCTCACAAAATCTGCACAAAACAATGCCAATGGATATGCAACTTTGAAGAATAATTTCTCATAAGTTGCACATGGTCGTGTGACTTAATGAAAAGGAGGTTGTAGATCAAACAATTCATGATGTTTGTGCACTGATACAGAAATTGTTGCTGGAGCACTGATTGAGAATTCTTATTTTTTGTGTATGCAACACCTGACATGATTTCTTATAAATATTCATTTGTTTATCTGCAACACTTGCTGGGTGAAAGGCTTCTCACCCCCATTGCTGTTGCAGTAATGAGGACAAGGATATTGTGTTTTGCTCAAAAGATGAGTGTCATTCATACAAAGAAAAGTGGCCAACATGTGCAAACAAGGGTGCTTCTGGTCACATTGGGCCTAATGAGTATGATCAAGAGAACAAACATACAAGATCACATGCCTGCAAATTCCAACCTGTGAACTTTCCCTTGTCACAATCTGAAAACATTAACAAATTTGGATCTGGAAAGGCTTGCTTATCGTCTCCAAAGCCAAGACGAAAATATGCACAGAAACGAGTATCAGACCAGCTGATTGCTCCTACTGTTACAAGCCTTGCCAAAATTGGTGGACATGAACAAAAGAAAGAAGACAGACCTAAAAGTGCTAGTGCTCGTCCTCTCCCTGAGCGGGCGGTAATGTCATCTGTGACTCATCTCCTACTCCTACTCTCAAAATTATCGCTCTTTTGTAGTCATTTCTCATCACAGAATCAAAGTGGTCATGCTAAGCATATTTCATGACAGCTCATCATTGCTATTCGTGATGCAGGATGATCTGATACTTTGTGAGTGACACTCATGAAGTTATGACTACACTCATTCTCGTTGTGACAGTTTTGTTTTTTCTGGAACTGACAGAATGGTTACCTTCAAAGTGCTGTTGTGGAGTTTGTGCATGTCACATAGATGTGGTCCTTGTAAGCATCTCAGGATTCAGTTATCAGTATTCTAGGTGACTTCTGAAAAATAGTATGTCAGGGTTTCAAGCAGAGACTTATGCTCATGCAGAGTAAGAATAGAAAGGATGCACTTTTGCTTATGTTACACCTTGTGGCTGGTGTTGAAACAGAAAACTGTTTACATGCGCCTATATGCTGAGTTTGTGAGGCAAAGGCAGAAACTAGAGGATGACAAGAAGAGGAACCTGGAGTTGTATCAGGAGAAGTTGGAAAGGGATAAGACCAGTATCTCCAAGGTACGACATTCTGAATAGTACTTAATTTCTTGACATTGCAATATTTATCAAATCTTGACTAGATCCATACTTGGTTATAGTAGTATGCTCTGTCAAAGAGTGTACTTTCATTCTTTCTACATAGAGCTTGCTTGGTATCTGTTTGTTTTGGCTCCTGTAACTTAGTACACACTTGTCAAACCAGAAATCGTGGAGAATCATGCGGATGCGAGGGCGGACAGCCAAACAGTACAGGAATTATGGCGAGTTGTTGTATATGGAAGGTCTTACGAAGAAAGAAAATCAGATGAAGCTGATAAAACAGAAGCAGAGTGATGATGAGGCAAGGGAGCTGGCACAATTGACATTGATGCCCGAGATTAGGTGCTTGAATTCCCTTGAGCTCAACTGCTGGTATCTTTGTGTCCAGTCTCCTGTTCAGTCCTCCAGAGTATGCTTCACTTTGTCTCAAGAAGTATGATGACTGTTGCTGACGAGGTGCATACTTGGCTTGTGAAGCAAGCGAGCCAAGAGCATAAGGCGGGAGCAGGGCCAGGTTTGGAAAAGGCTGCAATGCCAAGAGAAGCCAAGGCAGGATCAACTGCAGGAACTTCGGAATGAGGTATATATTCTCAACAAGGAGGGATCTATTAAGTGCACACTACAATGGAGGAATCAGTGCAGAACTGCAGAACCTGATGAAGGAGACCCTACTTGAGTTGTAATGTGACAGCTTTGGGAGGCGAAGCTTATGGAGTGCACTTTCACACCTCAGATAAATCACCGAAGAATGTGTGATGGTGGGCGGGAGGACATGAAGGATGGTCCTTTCAATCGCTTTGAACTTTTGTTCATGGATGCTGAAAGCCGCCGTCGACGTCAAACTGAATACATGCAATGGTATCCTGAAGGGTCAGTGCAAGTTGTTTCCCTCAGCTAGTCACTTCTTTCGATCAAGAAGTGATGGAGGGTTATGTATATAATGTGAATTTATCCTAGTGCAGGATGATATGACCTGTGACTCTTGTTTTGCTAATTTTGGTTTCTGTAGAACTGACGGAATGGTTACGCTCCAACTGTTGTTGTGGATTTCTCTCTGCAAGCTCATAAATGCATCTATATGACCTTTGCAGATGTTGTTTGTATGAAGTTGTAGAGACTCTAATTCTCCACACCAGAGCAGACTTTATTAACTTTGATAATCAGTTCTACTTTGGTGCAGAGTAACATTTCAGCCAGCTGTCAACAGAAGGCAAGTTGATGGGTTGGATATGGATGGAGACTATAACCAGGAAGGGAATGTCTTCAACAGACTGTTGCAGTATGCCTCCAAGTTGACTGAGAAGAAACAATTGCGGGAGCAATTGTGTCATAGACCAATTGATCCCAACACAGGTCGAAAGTTCTTCAGACCTCGCACTGGACGCAAGCCACAGAATGATGTAAGCAATTCTTCTCATCCTGGTGGAAAGCAGGATGTGTGTTCAGTAGCAGAAATGAAGATTTATTTGGTATCAGATTCAATATGTGGCACAATTTTGTCTCGAGTCATGTGGAAGGAGAAGACAGTAAAACTAGAAAGGTATCAAACTGATATACCAACAAATGTACATGAGGTGGTCATCAATTTGGTATTGTGTTGCACAAGAAATGCCTCCTCCCCTCCCAACACTAAATTTGCAATGTGATCAGCTCTGACATCAGCAACTGGACATGCTCATTTTTGGTAACTTTGATGGCAGAGGAACCCTGTGCATCTACCAATTGGGGAGTTTTTGTACAGTTTGAAATCAGCATTGGACAACAAAATGGAGAGTCTGGCTGAGAGGGATCGAAAGGTAAAGAGAGATCAAGCCAACTGCCATTATGTTGGGCCCAAGTCCCAGAAGCTACTTGGACGTATTAAAGAGCGTGGGTTCAAGCAAGTATTTGACTCCCTTGATGAAGACAAGGTTTGTCATTGCAACCCTGCTCTGTATCTTACTGCATTTTCCAGTGACACTGCTGATCACAATTTCTACACCAGCTCAGCCTTGTTGAGCAGGCACTTGATCTTTTATTGAGTTGCTTGTTTGGCATCTCCAGGATGGTTTTGTACAGTTGGCAACTGCCAATTTGCAGCAGTTATGTAAGGAAACTATTTATGATGTTACTCAAGTGATGAAGATGGGAGCTACTGACAAGCCTCTCTCTTTTGACAACTTTGTAGATCTCATGCTTGCTGTTGAGGTACCAGCTCTTATCCTTCTGTTGTTGAAAACTCCAATTCCAGCAAGTGATGGATGACATTATCATTTACATGCAATTGTCAGCCAGTCAATGCTGTGATGATAATGCTGCTTGATGCTATATTTCAGCACTCCATGCGAAATTTTAACCTAATGGTGTAGTTGTGACTTCTGCAGAAAAAGTACCACAAGGGTGCAAAGGTTCACTTGGGGCTCAAACACAAGGATCACACTGATCTCAGTAACTTTACATATCAATTCAAGATGGATCGTTTGTCTCGCAATCTTGCAGCAAGAAGGCGAAGGTTTAAGTAAGTCATGCATATCATATGATGCCAATTTATTGAGGAGGCCCTAGTAATTTGAGTTTTGTGTCCTTACAGACTGCTGCCAAGACTATTTCAATGTCTCAGACTGTATACCATCATTCTTCACAACCACCCTTGTAGACACATGATTGAAGCTTGTTGCTTGAATCAAAGTTGTATTCTGTCTGGTAGTCATCCAAATTTGCTTGCTGGTCAACTTTTCCTGCAGCATGGCCTCTAGCAGCTGCTATAAAGGAGTGTGCAGGAGTTCAGGTCAGAAGGCTAACAGTTATGTTTTAGGAACCTGTATGATAATTGGCTGCTTTCATGTCAGTGCATGTTTTGTGATGTAAGTTGTCTTTGTATGACGGGATGTTCATTTTCTTTTCGTAGATTTGACTGGTGATCTGTGCCTTAATGCAGCTCAAGCCGTCAGTGGTACAAGCTTATATGCATGGACAGAGAGAGAAGGCAACAGAAGGTAGAAGAAATGCGCAAGGAGAGGCAGGAAATGGAGATGTCTCAGTGCACCTTCAGACCAGAGCTGATAAGTAGAGGTACCATAAAGGTGACCACATAAGAACTGTACCAGTCTCTGTTTGCTCATGGTGGAATATCATGTGCAATGATACTGTGCTAGTTGACCATGGTGTTATATTTGTGCTTTGTGATGATGCTTCAGGAATCCCACAAGAGGAGGGGGGTTGAATGTGACTCGACATCCTCAATAGTGGAGAAGGTGCAACAGGAAGTCCATGGGTTTTACTTCCAAGATGAGCAAGGGCCTGGTAAATCTGAACCTCCACCATAGTTCTGGAACCAGATGCATTTGAAAGTGCTGCTATGTAATGTTGCCTTCCATATATAAGAAGAACCTTGCAATCAAAGAGACACAATTTTCACCCATGTTTCACACATCAGTCCCCATCAACTGGAACCACTTGATTCATCATGTACAAATGCAAGGTTATATAGTGCCACTGAGCAGACATAGTATCAGTATATGGCAGCTGATGTCTGATCTCTTATCTAGAGCCCTACTGGAATGACAAGTGTGGCTACTGTTCTTCCAGAATGACCTCTCCAAATGTCATTGTTGCTGCATGATGGGAGTATGTGTGCCCCATGTATATTGGCTGACATTGTTAGGTTATTTGTCGGAGGTCAATAGCAAGCTAAAAAGTGAAAAGAACCATTCACTGAAACAAGCATGGGGTCATGTTTCAATGCTATTCCATTGCTGCAGAGTGGCTAGGATTGCCAGCAAGTGTGGCAGCAAATGAAGTATCCCATGCACCAATTAGTACTGCAGTTTTAGATGATAGCTACCCTGACAAAGTTGGCCCATTGGGTATGCTTGAATCTTTGAAGTGCATTGTCAGTGGGTTACTTAAGGACCCAGCAGCAAGGATGAGTTCCTTAACTTTGATGAAACGACAACCAAAATCTAGTACCAAGAGCTACATATCCACTATTGACCACTTGCCTAGAGCAGATGTGAAGAAGAATAGCCTTTTTTTGGGCATTATGGGGGTTTAACACAAACTCCTCCTTCACCAGTGTCACTAGCCACTGACTCTCATGTACCTTCTCTTCGTCTCTCATCTTTCTGTTACTACGCTCTAATATACCTCCTTCCAGTGTTATGTGTTCCTCATTCCTCATGTGTCTCATGCATATGGTACCTAGGCATCTTGTGCTTTACTAGAAGATGGTATGCATCAATCCCTTGCTCTTCCTTCAGTAAATATCCTGAGCTCTCTACTTTCTTCAAATGTCTCTGAAGTGCCCATTAGTGCCTGAAATGACAAATTTAAGACAAGCAATCTCACTCACTTCTCTGATTGACTGTACAGGATGATTAGGCTTTGATCCATGGGCATACAAATTGGTTAAACAGGTAAGTTCCTTTCTGAAAAATCATGCCTTGGGAAGCAATCTTGGGGAGTTAGAGAAATGTTAAGCATGGAAGAGACAAGACTTTGATGAAATTTTCAACAAACCCGTGTCTTATGCAAGACATTAAGCAGGAACAAGAGAAACTAAACTCCTTTTTTGAAAAAGGAGTTTGGTTAGTTTCTCTTGTCCAACAAACCCGTGTCTTACTCAGGATGTTCAACAGGAACAAGAGACACAAGAATCCTGAAAAAGGATGGTGCTTCTGTGCATCCTTTGGTGCCTATTCTTAGCAACATGTGTGTCCAACTCCAAGGTTTCAGTGATTTGGTTGACTAACAATCTGTTGTGTGTATTGTATTTATTGTCTCTTTTTAGATATCACCTTGATATGTTTGTAGCATCAAACATGCTTGATTTTGGTCACATGATTTCAATTTCTTTCTCACCCAAGGTGTTGAAGTTCTTGTGACATTTGATTGATTGATCACTTTGGTTGAGGTACAACTGGCACCTAATTCCGATCGCTTTGAGATTACATGAAAAATGAACATTTATGTTGTCATTTAGGAGGAGACCATGCAACCCTCACGACAAAGCATAAAACGAGGGTGATGTTCTATGGATAGGTTACACTTGCCTTTGAGATCAACATTTTTGTTCCTATATCGAAAGCTGTTAGGTTTATCTTAAATGCACCTTGGGCATGAAACAATTATTTGAATGTTATGCATTTTCCTAATATAATAAGTCCATTCCTATTTTCAGGTATTTCTTTGAGCCAATAGTTTGCATATTGATGAAGTTAGTATGAAACTCATATGGTCTTCTACATGAGCACTTATTTTATAACAATTGGCCTCCCAAATGGATATTTTGCCATGCTTAGTTTTACACATGAACTTACTCATTTTTGCTTGATTTTGGATATGCTACAACAAGCATAAAAATTATCATGAAGATGAAAATTATTGTTATGAGCATCTCAGGGGTATAACAAATTAAAATGCCAAAAAGATTAAGCATACACAAACTATACACAAAGAACATGAACAAGAACACGAAGTATGCAAACAAGTATCAAAGTACTTCACAATCAAATACGGTACCAAACTTGTCTGATAAACTATATCATCATGTTACACTAGTGTGGCCTGTGCCGTTGGCCCAAGTGTGAACTCTTCCTCAACTGATTTTTCCTTCCAAAACCTGGTTTTTTGGAATTTATTTGAATTTTCAGCGGCAGAAATCACTTTAAAATCAATATCTCCCACATTCCGAATGCAAATCTTACCAAATAAATTCCATTAAATCTTGCTCGTCAAGATCTTTCCAACAACACCAAAGGCAAATTCCAATTCCTCCGAAATTTTCAGCTATGATTTAATTTAATTTTCAGTGAAGAAATCATTCAATATTCAAGAACTTTTGCACCGCAAGTCCAAACGTCATAGAACCAAGCCCATGCACTCCTCCTCGTCGAGAGCTTTCCAAAGAGACCAAGAACACGATCTGAAGCATCCCGGTTCGGTGGATCTCATAAGTACATTTTTTTAAAAAAATACACCCTACCTTCCTTCAAAGATAGATACTTCTCACTCTTAACTTGTGACTTAAGCTATTGTTTGTATTTCTATTTTTTCGATTTTTTTCCCACTACTAAATAAAATAATTGCTTCCATATTTGTATTCTTTCCGCTTGGTTTATGAGTTAATTTTGAGGAACTCAAACAAGTAATTGTTGTTGACCATTCACCATCTTTTGCATCAACTAATGTGGAAGATGACCCTAATAAGTTTCCTCAAATCACAGCAGCAGATCTAAAGCAATTTTTAAAAGGAAAAACTAAATGTGGAGAACGTCTAGAATATTGTGAGGAGCAGAGGAGAACAACAGCCAACAAGACTGCACTTTCAACCAATTTGCTTTAGTGAACATGGCCACATATGCTGATAACCCATTTTATCGGCATATGTGGCCCCTAAGCTCAACATCCTTAATCCTCCACATTGCTATAAACATATGTTATGAACAATATAATCACAACTTTACTTGAGATTTATGTTGTTTATAATACATGTAAGAACTTATATTCCAGAATAGAACACAAAAATTGCAGGAGGAGGAAATAAAGTGAGATCACTAACAAATTTAATTAGATAGATTATTATTGAAATAAATGAATTATTATCCAATCATTTGCTTACTCTTACAGACATCTAGAGCTTTGAGTCCTAACTTTTTAAGTTAATTCTAAGTTACAAAGTCCTTGTTATAGGTGTGCTTGAAGAACACCCTTTTCTCACCATTAAAGGTCCAAGATACTTTATAGTTATCATTGTGTCTTTGCCTTCCTGAGTTGAGATAATAGCTTTGATTGTGATCATTGTGCCTTCAAAAGTTGAGGTAATAGTATCCACTGTGCTTTTTGAGTTGATGGCCCTTAGCTGAAAACCAAATATTTGACTCAATTAAACCTGTTGCTCTCACCAATATATTGGATCTTGCAAATGCATTCTCCATATGGTCAGAGAAATCAGAAACCATGAAGAGTGTGTATCTTTGAGGCCTCAGGAAATACTCATGACACTGAAGACAAGGATGATTTATTCACACCTTTGTGTGTGAAGATAAGTGTGTTTCAATGCACAGTTCTGGCCTTATGATCATTCAATCCTCATTTTGCTACACAGGTTTTCAAAGGAGAGCCTAAAATGTATAGATTACAGCACTGATCTTTATTAGTTTACTCTGCCTGGTAAATGGCAGGCCAGTTTCTATCTGGCATTTCTTGGGACAGACATCTCAACTTGATAACCTACCCTCAGAGATACCAAACCTTGTTATAGAGAATGGCAGAATCAGGAACTACAGCCTCTCCATCCTGGTTATGATGCCATGTCCATATTGCATGTGTATGATTTTTTATCTCAAAACAGTTCATGGCCATAGCTTGCTTCCTGGTATGCTGAATAGTTTGGTTGAGGTTCTGTAAACCTGTAAAAAGGACACATAAAGATTTATGTTATGTATATGAATTTAGTGCACCCTCATAAATAGCAGCTGTTCACTGTATCTCAAGATAACTTGACACAAATGGTTGCAATTTGGAGGCTTTATTCCCAGACAGTGATGCTTCATCTAGACAAATGAGAAAACAACTGGCATCATAAAAGAAAGCTTACGTTGATGATGGCCCTTCGTTATTCCCACTATCACATATCACAATGTAGGTGGGTGCTGCTGGGTTCAGTTGGGGTATACACAATCCATTCGTGATATTGTAAAGAATATTTGAGACAGGATACTACATCAACTCACGTTATAAGAATTAGAAAGATGTGATAATGAAGGATGCTTAAAGGGAGCTGCTACTTGATCAGAACTTCTTATGAACAAGTATGAGAAGATGACAGGGAATAGAGGACTCACAGTGTAATCATATGCATGGACATGGCCAGCAAAAACAAGCTCAACCTGATTTGTTACAACCATTTGCTCAAACACAATACGCATGGATTCGCCCGCAGTGTAGGAGGCAGTATTGGAGTTGTACCATGGGCAGTGCAATAGCACAATGAGCCAGGGTGTGACATTTCTATTCACTGTTGACAACCCAGTTTGCAGCCACTCCCATTGTGGGGAAAAAATCCCTGTCCTACACAACAACTCTCAGAGAATTATGTATATTGTCAACTAAAATCAGAATGCACTGGTGAAACTTCATCATTTGGCTACTTATGGATGATTGATTTCTGCTCACTGTATGATGAATAAGATGCAAGGAAAATGATGTGAGCAGGTCCACACTCAATGGAGTACCAGAGTGGTGATGTGTTGTTGGATGCCTTGTGTGGAGGTTGAAAGCAATATTTTGAATGACTGGAAGGGCTTTATCTCACCATGCATGCTCCAGTGACTACTTCAGCACTTACTTGCTTCAGACTTTTTTGGGTTTTTGTCAAACAATTACCAATGATACCAAATAAGGTTGTTTTCCAAATTTGTTTAACAGCCATATACCACTTCAGGTAAAAACTCAATTTCATGATTGCCACTTGTCCAGATCCTGGACTGATAAGCAGCACTGCCCTCAATTGAGAGTGACCGTAAATCTCATCATACTTGATAGTAAAACAGGTAGTTATCAGCATCCCAAAGATCGCCTAAATATTATAAACAATGGCCAGAGCTTTGCAAGTAGTGTGCCAGGGTGGTAACAGAGTCATAGCTTTGGCCCAAATCCCCTGTTGCACACCATTGCAAAAGCAAATCAAGATCACAACTTTGTTTTTCTTCACTCTTTGCTGCAATCAAACTTGTAAATGACCCATCTAAAGTGCAGGAAGATAACAGACCATATTACTATTACTTGCCTTCAGAATGTATCATGTCTATTTCAACCCAAGGCAATTCCTTACAATCTACCCTAAGATCCTTGAAAGCTTACCAATGAGACCAAAAGTGTAGGCAACCGTCTGGTCCAATTCCTGGTGTGGAGTCACAAACCAAAATTCATCTACAGTCACCTCTCCAATCGTGTAGTAATACTTGGTATTGTACCGCACCCGATATAGAAACATACAGCACTTTTCAAAAGGAAGCATTCACAAGTGCATATGCCAACACTGTGCACAAGGATAAGGAACAAAGAGAATCTCTGATATGTGGGACATCAAAATGCAGAAACATACCTGCAAGCTGTCCAATGTGACACGATGGATAAATCCAGATGTGTAGTTGTAGAACTTGTATTGGGTGGTTTTGCCCTCCTTCACCAATGATAGTCGCCCTGTTTGATGCCATACCGCATCTTAGGTGCAGATTGATGGACTGTGTGACCCATGACGCAATCACAGCCTTCCCGATAAGATCTCCTTGAGTGATATGCACCTGTTGGAAATTTCACATAAAATCATGCACAAGCTTGCGAAACTCTGATACTCCTCGTCCGTCAAGGTCTGCCAAGACTCCCTGCCATTTGAACACAAATAAAGCCATAACAAAGAAAAGACGATGTACTACGCGATCTGGTACAAAAGGGCAGCCTTCTTGAATCTCGAATGGATAAAGAATAGCGGCCTTTCTCAGAAAAAAGAGGTCAACCCTACGTGAGACTCTCTCTGGCTTCGGACATTATTGTCTCGGATATGGAGCTAAGTCGCGAAAACAATATAGTGCAATCGGCAATCGACAAAATTCTTCGTCCTATTCCTTGCAACTTCTTGCAGCACGAAAATATAAGGATGTGTATGCAAAATCAGTAGAGGTTAGCGAAGACCAGAATAGACTGAAATGTAAACTCTCCAAAAGAGTTTTGATCATTGAAATTAGACCGGATTCACGTAGATCTTCCAACTGATTGGCATAGAAAATGAACACACGATACTGAGTTATCCATAAAGTCACCCTGTTTTCACTCTGTCTTTAGGCTTCCTTTCAGCCCAAGCCCCCCTCTTTCAGTAGTAATGAAATTTTATTAAATCTCAGTATGAAACTCAGCATTCAAGGTTTGAGAGTAATTATAGTAGTTGTAACAGTAGGAGCAATGAAAATATATGTAGCAGCAGTGGAGGCGCTCAAGATAAAGGAAAGACAGGATGAAACTCAGTTTATCTTCAAAATTATTGGTTTTCTGAGGTCCCCCCCCTTCTTGAATGCTAATGTACTTTTTTGCAGGGTTTTTTTTTTAACTCACCCCTTGTATGGCCAAACTCAGGGTTCTGGTGCTGTGTTTTCCTATCTTTATGGATAACTCTAATACGAACCTAACCATTTTACTGTTGCTACTTAACAACCCGGTAGCCCTTTCCACCTATGAGTTTTGGGCAAGTCAATAGTTTGTTGAGGTATCTAGCTATGAAGGAAGGTAAGTTTGTTTGTTTGTTTTGTTTTGTTTTGTTTTGTTTTGTAAGATACACTGAACCGGGGTGCTTCAGATAGCCTTCTTGATGTCTCTGGAAAGCTCTCTATGAGGTGGGGTGCATGGGCTTGGTCCCATGACATTTGGACTTGTGGCACAAAAGTTCTTGAATATTGAATGATTTCTTCACTGAAAATTAAATTAAATCATAGTTGAAATTTTAGGAGGGATTGGAATGTGCCTTTGGTGTTGTTGGAAACATCTTGATGAGAAAGAGTTAATGGAATTTATTTGGTAAGATTTGCATTCA
>Ga0116231_10002557_pt1 | contig 38089 bp, 24 predicted proteins | sample S1TSphgellanicum_2_FD_89695 | JGI IMG/M metagenome (GOLD analysis project Ga0116231, IMG submission 89695) | Host-associated microbial communities from peat moss isolated from Minnesota, USA - S1T2_Fd - Sphagnum magellanicum MG | ecosystem: Host-associated > Plants > Peat moss > Unclassified...
AAAACAAATTTTTTAAAAAAAAAAAAAAAAAAAAAAAAAAAAAAAAAAAAAAAAACTTTGAGAGAGAAGAGAGAGAGAGAGGGGAAAAAAAAAGGGGGGAGTAAAGCCCAAGCAATTTCGGTAAATTACATTTTAGGAAATTTTCTTGAGAAATGGTGTAAATTATAAAACACCTTTTTTTTTAACAGGCTAGTAAAAAGTGAAAACACGGATGGATGGATGGATGGATGGATGGGTGGGTTTGGTGGGTATCAATCAGTGCTGGGTGGTTCTTTTACCCTTGTGAAGAACCTTGGTTCTCATAAACTAGAACTCTCTCGGTTCCGGCTCACCCACATAAATGAAACTGGGAATTTGATTTTGGGTCCGGTTGTTGTTCAAAGACATGATGAAGTCTGATTCGGGTGCAGTTCCTATTACTCGGAACAATTTCCGGCAATTCTTACCTGCCAAAGTGGGTACCCACCTAACACTCGTGATCAATTCTGTTATCCGTAGTAACAGGAGTAACTTACTAATCAGCAGCCTGTGTTTCCGGGTGGGTGTTTAGAACCCACCCACTTGGCCACTACCTTCGGGTACATATAAAAATTTTGTATTTAAATGGGTTTGAATTTGAACTCGAGAACCCACAAACACAATCTGGGAAATTTTGGAAAAAAATTTTAAATGTTTTTTTCTAGTGTAATTTCGACCAATTTTGCAATTTTTGGTGCAAAATTCGCTAAAATTTCGACATCACACATGTTTAAAAAGAAATAAAAAATTATATTTTTAATATTTAAAATTTTTAAAATTAAAAAAAAAAAAACATTGTAAACCATACGACCCCTCTTCGGATAGATATTAGAAGATTGGTACCAATTGTAGAACAAATAGGTAGGTACCTACCCCTTCCGCTTCTAATACTAATTTTTGTAAAAAAATAAAATAAAATACACCACATCTTCTTGTATGATAAATGCCTTCTTACCCTAAGGTCAGTTCGATCATCAAATAATCCTCAAAATAATGAAATGAAATGAAATTTTGTGAAAATATAAAAACATAATTTTCATAGGTTACACACTCAATAAATTTCATTGCTTGAGCATATCATCACAATAGTATAGTAGAAGATGGAAAAAATATATATAATTTCAAAAATTTAGAAAAAAAAAATATTCAATTTTTTGGGGAAATTTTGTTTTATTCATTTTGCCAATATGGAAACTACGATAAATTTAATAAATGAAATATATAATATTTTAGTCGTCTAGTTGAGAAAAGGTGCAAGCAACAAGGTTTGAATTTGGGTAGGTAGAGGACCCACCATGGTAATGGTGGTACATTTCACTTCGGGACCCAAACATAGAATTTGACCCAAACACTCAAGTCAAGTCGTGTGTGTGTGTGTGTGTGTGTGTGTGTCTCCCATTGAATGCTTCACGGTGTCATGACTTGAGGACTTTCGTCATTTCAACGGGGAAGATGATGATGTTGTGTTTTCAACTTGAGCACTCTCATATAATTTCAATGGGGAAGATGATGATGTTGTGTTTTCAACTTGAGCACTCTCATATAATTTCAACGGGGAAGAAGAAGAAGAAGATTTTGTATTTTCAACATCTACTACTACCTTACAAGCTACCTCTATTGGTGGAGATGAGATTTGGAGTGTGTTTCCGTTTACACCATTTTCCCAAGGACACAAAAATCCTCCTTCAATGTTGTTGCCAGAGTTGGCACTATTTGAATTGACAATTTGCATTTTTTTGAAACCACCCACATTCGCACAAAACCCTATTTCTGAGTTCTTCTTCTTCTTCTTTTGTAGTGGTGGTAGGATTTGGCCATCTATTGTGTGTACCTACTACCAATTTGTAATTTGTGTTAATTAGTTGGGAGGTGCACCGCAAATTTGATGGGAACATGGTGTTCTTTTGCTGGGAACATGGTGGGAACACATTAGAAACATCAAAATTCCCAAAAAAAATCAAATGCTCTCTCTCTCCCCAAAGCTTCGCTTCTTGGGTGTGCATGGTGTATCATTTCATTGGTCGAGTATTTCTTTTATTAAATCACAATGTGATGATACTCATGAAGATATTGCATTGCTCATTTGTCTTTAGATATTATGGTTTATGAAATTATCACACCTCACATTTTTCATTAACAATTGTGGTTTTTTAAAAAACAAAGACAAGACCACAACAAAAACAAGGTAACAAAGGATTACTCATCTAAAATAAGTTGTTAATTAATGAAGCTTGTATCAATATTAGGAGTTGCAAGATGTTCATGACACCACCAATTAATGGTTTAGGGTTTATAAATGAAGAGGAGCAACATGTGAAAGTTTGTCCTAAACTTTAAACCATGCTTTGCAAAACTAAAATGAAGAGAGTTGAAAAACAACCATAAGAAAGGGGAATGCAACATGAAAATGAAAAAAAAACAAAAAAAAAAACTCACTTCAAACAACTCATTGTAAACACTTTCAATAACACAAAGAATTGATAATACGATCAACTAGACTTGCAAACAACTTTTAAACAAAAGGAACAACATAAGAAGCCATACCACAATGAAAGAAACTTTGCAAAATATCATTCCTTCATACCTAAGCTTTTGTTTTCACTATCTATTTCTCTCTTATTTCCTCTTGCCTACCATTCAAATCCCTTTCCCCTTTAATTTTTTTTTTTCCCTTCTTTGTTTGTTGAACCAACTCCATTTCCACACTAGGCATCTTGAACCCTAGAGAGAAAACAAATAAAATAAATATGTAATATTGCACATCTTATTATTGTGTGTTGTGTTCATTTATTTGTTTACATTATTTTATACAATTTTACATGGTGTGTAAAATCATATAAGTGTATGTTTGTTTGACGATTTTACACTTATATTCCCCAAAGTTATATACTTACACTAACACGGATCTAAACGAAAATTATACATTTACACTTAACCCAATGTGTATATCAAAAATCTCATGGCCAGAAAGTGAGCCAAATCACGCATCATTTAATGAAACTGAATATTGGTTTAAAAGATCTCCAGGATTTAATTGAGAGTTATCCCTAAAGTCATCCTGTCTTCACCCTGTCTTTGGGCCTGCTTTCATCCCTATCCCCTCTTTCAGTGGTATCTGCGAAGTAAGGAAATTTTATTAAATCTCAGTATGAAATGCTGAAACTCAGCATTAACACTAGGGGCATCACTAGGGACATTTTCTGGTGTTGCTTCTTGGCCGCCCATAAAGCAAACCCTTTTGTTAATGCTTCTTTTACAATTCATTTCAGTTTCTAGAATCCTTTTTTTTTGGAAAAAAAAAATCTGGAGACCAACCTTCCCTTATAATGAACTCCCAAAATGCAATCCTTTGGTGCAATTTTGTGAATGATAACTGGAGTGGATCTCCAGTTATCATCTCATGAGTTGAGTGACCAAGCTGAACCAGCACCTACACCTGTACTACAACACCTTCACTTTCTTCTTGAGTGAAGTTCTTAGTGGATGATGATACTAGTGTGGCCTGTGGACCTCCAGCACAAGTGTAAACAGGACTCTGTAAACTGCTTCAAAGTGTGAACAAGACCCAGATGATAGAGTCAGTCCCAACTGTGAATCAAATAATTTTCAAAATTTTAAAATTTATTTCTAGTGTCAAAAAAACACTCCAAAATTCAATATCTCTCCAACACCTCTCTGGTCTAACATTCACTAAACCAGCTCCAAGAAATCCCACTCATCAAAGGCTTTCCAATAATACCAAAGCTTGCCTTCATTTTTCTTTAAAAAAAGTATTTTTTTATTGTCTTGTAGTTTCTTTGACAAAATTGTTCAATATTCAAAAACTATTTCTAAACATTTTTCAAACCGCTTAAGTGTCCCTCACTCATCTGGGGCTTCGGTAGGTGCTAGTTCACTCATGATAAGCTTTCTTTTCTCACTAAAGAAGGTGCATTCACACTTGGTGTTAAGGACTCTAGTATTTAAGTCCCCTAACACCAAGCTTATCATTTAGAACCTAAACCTATTTACCACAAAGATTTTACGTTAAGTTAACATTCACTTAATATTAAATAATCACTCATTATAACATTGGGTGCCACCTAAGATGCCACCTAGACTTTCATGTAACACTGACTTAAACATTAGGTGTGAATGCAGCTTAATATACGTAAGTCTATGTGATAGATTATCTGGCTAGCCATGAGAAGAAATATATAGAGCATCAATTTGTTCCACTCATCATATCCCCGGGTACCAATTTTTTCAACAAGTTCTGTAGCCGACCAACTTTAGTAGGTGAATGAATATTTCGCCAATATAGTCACCAACACGAATGTCATAAACTACACGAATGCTCAATGAAAACTGATCTTGGGTGACAATGTTAGGTGAGCATATATGAACACAACTGGCTGACGTCTTATGTTTTACCATCGATTCTTTCTTCTTTTACCTACTTTGGGGTATTCGAACAGCCAACCATCCCACAGGAAACCTACACACTTGTTTGTGTACAACGGCAGCGCCATGTGAGACATTAGCTAGCCTTCAAGATTGACCCCGCACTTTTGAGACACTTTTGAACTCCTTGACCCCAAAGTGATGACCCAGGACAAGAGAGAGTGTAATAGAGATGGAACCATGATTCACCAGCTGCTTCAGCTTACCAAACTGAATCAGATAGGTATATATATATTGGTATGCTTGCTTTAGCAATAATTTGTCACTAACCTCTCTGCATTGCAATTCATGATGGTGATTCGTTGCAGGCAAGGTTCCCAGTGTGACCAGAGCATCAAGTTCCCGTGTTAGAGCTTAAACCCCAGGGCTTCTGCCACCACCATTGGTGTGATGGAGATGCTTATGATAATCTGCCTGCTAAGGACTCAGGACTTGAAGCACCCTTTTCTCGTAATCTTGTTTCACATAAATGTAGTTGGTGTGAGATATGGACTTCAGCAAATGTCAAGTCAGCCTAGTGATATATATTGAGTCATTCCCCAAAAGAATGTAGTTGTCTTAATTAATTGTCTCATGAACCTCATTCATCTCAAGTACATTAGGGTCCAAGAGGCCATATCACCTTCAACTCATCAAGCACTTATGCAAATTTTCCAAGTGTATTTGGAAAATTTTCAAGTGTATTTGGAGGGCACCTTACACTGATCAATATCCCTGCAAAACACGAGGAGGGGTCTTATGGGAGGATGTTAAATCAGCAATGGGTTCCTTATTGCAGACAGTACAAAAGCATTGTCTTACTTCTTTTGTTATTGTCTGCCTGTGGCCCAATTCATCTTTTTGAGAAAGAGATGGATGATGCCAAGACACAAAATTTGGGTCCTGTTATGCACACTTTGGGCACATATAATAAGACACAAAATTTGTGTACAAGCAGCATCAACATGTGTCTGGACATCATTGGGCAATTCAGCAGTCAGGGAGAAAAGAAGCAAACAAAACATTTTGTATTTTCTGCAACAAGGACCCATTGCTGGTTGCACACCCTCTGATTTTATGCTTACTCCTTAAGGGTGGGTGAGAGCTTACTCCCACCATTAAGACCCTACCCCTCCTGCACCTCATGATCGAGATATGTTTAAGTTTGTTATAACATTTGCCCCACGCTTTACAATGGGTAAATCCCAAGGGTGGGGAACATTCCCAAAAAGCTGGGCTAGACTTGCCAGCCGCCTAGTTCTAGGCCTTTTAATTGGAGAATGCCCTCATTGTATGGCTTTACCTTACATTTTTTCGCCTTGAGAGAGAGAGAGCCTCATGTGTCACCCATTGTGACAACCACCACATGTTCATGGACCTCATGTTTAGCCCTCACACCTCTTATTGACAAAACATCAAACAAAGAGCAGTGCATCATCCTCTACAATTGTGTAAGACTTTGTCTAGTAGGAAAGTTTGAAAAGACTGAACGGGTTTAGATGTGGAGTGCAGTCAATAGCTAAGGATATAAAGCCACACAGATCGACCTACCTTAGGAAGGAAAGAGCGCACATTTCAAAGCGATATTATTACATTATAGCTCTGTCCCTCAGGGCAAGTTAAAATTTCAAACCAACAACAGTTAAAACAGGAATTGCTACATGTTGATAAGAAATGAACTCACACTTGGTGAACAGTACTCAAAATGTGGGACCAAATGTAGTAAACTACATCCATGGATAGTCTCTCCAACAAAGGACCCAAGTAGCCCAGTTTCCAACAGTAGCAATCGCATAGAGCAAAACCTTACTAGGAATCAGTGTTGGGTGGGTACCAACTTTTGAACATACTAGCTGATACTGGTATGGAATTCTTTTCTAAAAATTGCTACAAGCCTGATACTGGTATTGAATCTGATTTTTATCTTTCGTACCAGCCACCATCCTGGCATGAGGATCCAAGTCTGATTTCAGCTGGCATGGGCAGGTATATATACTTGGTATTGAGATTGACCTAGTGCTCATATTATTAAACTGGTATTATCTCAGTTTGTATCAATCCCGTACTGGTACAAGGATGATATCACCTCAGGTCATATCAGTCTGGTCGGTTCTTTGATACCAGGATTAGGGTAGAACTGCCCATCACTGATCACTTCTTTAGATCTTCGTCATCCGCGCTTCATTTTGAATGATTTAAAATGTTATGGGAGTGCTCAAGAAATCATCTTTAAAGTGCAAAGGAAAATGAGTAATGAAAAAACAGCAAAAAGAAAAATAAGCTTTCCAACTCACAAAGCTCCACTTTTTTCTTTTTTCTTCTCTTTGGACCCCTCTGACTTTCCCAGCTTCTAACTTTCTCATTTCTTATTCATTTTAAATGATTTAAAGTGCTATAGGAACGTCACCTTCAGTTCTACAAACCATCTTGGAACTCTAATAACAACAGAGCAACATACCAGGAATTTTTTTGGTGATTGGGAATCGGCTTTGTAGTGTTCAGTGGTTTGTTAAACTGAGTTTTTGACCTCTTTACTTGGGGGGGGGGCCATAACTTTCTCAATTCTAATCCGTTTTTGATCATTTTTAGTGCATCAGATGCGCTAATAGGAGAGGTTCAAGTTTTGTTTGGACCCCAGAAACAACAGAGCCCTCCCCTTGGATCCGGCCTGCCCTGAGCACTTAAGTGATTGCTCATGGGCTGTTCTACCCTAGTAACCCCTCCACACACCAAGGTTCCTGCGTGCTTGTACAACCTATTAGGAAACTTGGGCCCCAGTGACCTGAACCTCCAAAAGATGGTATACCCACCTTTTGCTTTTTATTTGCTTTTTGAGTGGATCCTGAGTCCCAGGTTTGGTGTCTCTCTTGATTGATATGCCATTTTATGCCACTATCTTATTCTTTTATGTACCAATCTGAAATCAAAGGTATCCTGTTATTGTAGTACCCAAGCAGATTGTGCTGAATAATTTATTTATTTATGAAAATGCATTTTGGCATATGATAGATTTTTTTCCATATTTTCAGCATGCATTATAATATTTTCAACAGTAATGAAGGCCAGAACCATCCGTCTGGCATGAGGCTTGACTTATGTTGAAGCAGCCATGCTTCTCTGAACCCAATTAAAATGAATGCAAATTTCTAATGAACCCATGATTAACAAATTGACATGTTCTGTCAACAATTAGAATCAAGATTCAAACCCAACTGCCATATGGCAGCTCCCCAACACAAGCAACCAATTGTGTAAAACCATAATACAAATTTTGATTTGGCAAATGTTTCAAAAAGTTCCAATCTTTTGTTGGATAAACTCAGTTTCTAGAGCAACTGCCCAAGGAAGATGCTTTTGCAGAACATCTAATGGCGAACCTGATTGTGCCACTAGCTTTGAACATAGAGCCCACAAATGTGCCCCATCTTGCTTCCACATTCAGGTTTTCAAAACTTTGAACACTGGAGACCTGAAAACCTTAAAAGTTTGGCATTTAGAGCATTCAAATTCTTTAAAATTTCACAATTTCAAAACCAATTTACCTAGTATGGAATCTGTTCAAGTACTACAGCATTTACATGTTTCACACAGCTTCCCATTGTGATTCCTTTATTAGGTGTCTATAGCTAGCCTTGGATCCAGGGTTCACAACCATATTGTATTAGTCCATAATCTATGTAGCATGCATGCTATCTGTTTGTCATTTGTCAGGCATATAGGATATACTGGGACTCACCTCTTTTCTGGTATTCCCAAACACAAGTAGAACTGAGAATTCCGAAAGTTGTAGAGCCGATTTTCTAAACCTAAAGCTCATTTATTTTCAGCTTGTGGCAACAACAGTTTTTGAGCTAAAATTTTTGGGATCACCACAATTTGTCAACCAAAAAAAAACAACAAACTATAAGTTCCAAAGTAAGTAAGTACCCAGGCATTGTTACAGTGATTCCTTGGTTTTTTTCCTGGTTTTCAGGAGTCCAAGCAAACACACTTTTGATTTCTTATCAATTTCATGCGTGACTGACTGATTCCCTTTTTTCCTGGTTTTCATGAGTCCAAACAAACACACTTTGATTTCTTATCAATTTCCATGTGTGACTGGAATTTTAGATTTATAATTGTATCATTGGACAACACCTTTTATGCAACACCCTTTATGCTCGGTGGCCAACATTCCAACTACTAAAAAAACCATTCCAGTGGGCAAAATGGTGGTGGGGTCACAACAGCACTTTGACTACTAGTTGAATATGTCTCTGCTACAACAATTATGTATCATTTTCCATGAATGGAGAGTATTGGGTCAGTCAAGGAGGATGTTGGGTCAGGTGGAGTTTCTCGTTACTATTTATGAGACAAATCTCCTTCAAGATCACACCCCCTGTAGAACTAAATGCCATATTGCAAGAAAGAGGAAAGAGGTTACGGAATTCCCTGTGAATTCCTTAAGTTGTCAAACCAGTGAGCCAGAAAATCTCACTTGCTGCACAATGATTGATGCAGAAGTCTCGAGAGTCTTAAAAAAAGCCTGAAATGTTTTGAAGTGAAGTCGAAGAATAGTGAAGACTAAGAGGGCCAGGGAATGTATGTGGGTATATTATACAACGGAATCCTCAATTGGGTTTGTGTTTCTGCATTCCAACACCGTGCCTAGGACTAATAATAATGTGGCACTTCTTTGTCAAATATTTATTTCTTTTAGAAAACCAAGTTCGACAGTTTTAAATTCAATTTTAAATCCTTTTGGCAAATATTGATAAACTTTTCTTTTTTTTTCCTGGCTGAACCTTTTGTGAATTATTTTGTGCCAAACATCAGTCCAAGGTACGATACACAGCACACAGAAAAAGAACCTAACAAGTTGAGCTCTAAATAATCATGAGAAAAAAAAAACTCAGGACTTTGGAGAAAGTATTAAATTGTATTTAACAAGTAAAATGTGCACCTTAATAACACGTCAATGGTTATGCTAGATTCTTAGGAGAAAATACATTAAACATTGGACATCAAAGTGTCGAACTTGCAAGAATAATAGGTATCCAAGTTTAGTATGGTTTAATCAGAATGTGACGTATACATTGTATGTCCATTATTTTCTCCTTGATCATCTCCTCTAGTAAAGGGAATGGACATTGGAAAAGAACACCGAATATATCAACAGCTATGTTGTTGTCTCTTTTGAAATAACACTCCTTTATTTTAACATATGTAGACCTTCTACTCTTGACTTTGTAACAATATTCAAGCTTTGTTGCAATTTGATATTTTGACCCATGCTTAAGCTTCAACTCCTGAATTTGGAAAATGAAGAAAATGATCTATTATTATCGTTATTATTTTATTAGATCCTTGGGAAAGTTGAAAAGCCCATATACGTGTACTTATAACCCAAGAAATTGCATACTTCTCATGGTTGCTGAAATAGGCAGTATATGGCGGCAAATCTGGTGGTTGAAAATGAGTAAAATGAATCCCTCGAGGACAAATTACAATAACTAGATAACTTTCTTCTCATTTATGAATCTCTTGATTGTTGGGCCCATCAAATTAACCAAGACCTTATCTTCCTCGAATTAGATTTCTCTAAAGCATATGATAAATTCTTTTGGGTATTTCTCTTTTGAATGTTTTGGTAGGTTAGGGTTCTTTCAAAAGTTTGTACAGATGGCTTGAATCCTTCTTGAAGGGGCAAAAGTCCGAGTTAACCTTAACAGCTTTTCGACTAAGTCAATTTCAATTGAGAGAGAGAGGTGTTAAACAAGGGTGCCTTCTTAGTGTCATAACTTTTCTTAATTGTTGCTGAAGTCCTTAATCGGGCTATACTGGAAGGCAAAATCCAAGGCATTTCCCTCCTTGCGGAAACCACCCAGGTAGTTTCATAGTACACAAACAATACCTCTTTCACCATTAAAATTGAAAGTCCAAAGGTGCATTCACACTTGGTGTTAAGGACTTTAGTATTAAGTCCCCTAACACCAACAAGTCATCATTTAGAACCTAAACCTATTTGCAAAGATTTTATGTTAAGTTAACATTCACTTATAATTAAACAATCACCCATTTAACATTGGGTACCACCTAAGATGCCACCTAGATTTTCACATAACACTGACTTAGCATTAGGGTGTGAATGCACCTTAAGTGTTTATAACTTAGTTGTTACTCTTAATAGCTTTGTGAAGCCTCTAGCTTGGAAATTAAATAGGAGAAAAATGTAGCATACTAGTTTGGGGAAACATTAAGTTATCCAAACTAGTAAGATGGGTAGGAATGAAAACGGCCAAGAAAAGGAGACATCACAAAGTTGTTGGGCACTCCTTCTCCTTGGATATGGAGATCCAAGATGTCGACTGGCTTCTCTTGAATAGTGTTAGAAAGAAACTAACCTATCGGTGTTCAACAAAGTCATTGCTTGATGGCCGTGTTATTATTATGAACAAAACGTTATTTTCAACTTTGTGGTCTTTCATAATTGTGCAAGGAGGTTCAAAGCAAGTAAAATTGACATGTCATATGACATCATGGTTTTGTGATTATAATCAATATAACAACTTGTTGGTTTTTCAAGTAACATTTTTTATTATTTTTAATTTATGTGAAATTAATTAGTTGATAGGATCATTGACTTTTGTGTGATAATAAGGTGTTATGACTAAAATTAACATCATGACTCATGATAATTTTTTATGAAATATCATTGACCTTTATGATGAACAACGACTTAAATTTTCATGATGATGATATATGGATGCAATAAAATACAATACGCATGTTTATTAGATGAATGTTATAACTATAAATCACTATTTATCTAATGGTAGATTCACACATGACATCATAGATTTCACAAATGAAAATGTAGGCCCTTAGGGTAACCTTTAGGTAGACATTTGGGTAACTAAGCAATTTTAAATAATTTATTTAAAGTAAGTCCTTATGTAACCTAGATAGTCTTTAATTAAAACCCTCTAGATAAACCCTTATGTATTTGAAATAGCGTAAATAACCTCTAGGTAAGTGTTTAAATAATTTGGGTAGCTTAAGGTAGGTTGAATAGGTCACTTAAATAAAGTTTTTTTAAATTTGATAACATAAAAATAATTAGTGTAGCGATAAAAAAAAATCTTTTCAATGTGAAGTGAGAAATTCAAATCCTTATTTTGATATTTTAATTCCAATTTTGTAGAATAGAATCAAATGTAATTGTAATTTTCAATCATTTGTAAGTGGAAATGGTTTGAAACAAAATTAATTGTGAGCAAGATCTTCCTTAGATAACTTTTTTTAAAACCTTGAATTTATCTTAAGAATTGGGAATTGGGGTGAAAGGGAGACTTATGGTATGTAAAAATACCACAATGAGATATGTAATGGGATATGCAAAAGGGGTGCCCCATCCTTTTACATAATTTGTGTTTCACTTTAATTTTGTGATGTTATCCTTGTTTTATCCAAGTAAAGAGGTTACAACTTTACAAAATCATTTGTTAGTCAATGTAACCCTAAACCCTAAACCTAAAAACTTTGGCAACTGAAGAAATCAACAATGTACACACAAAGGCATTAAGATTTATGTACCCTTCAAGCACCATATTACCTTCCCCTTCAAAAGAAAACACTAATGCAAGTTACCTAAGGCAAGCTACAATAAATTGGAGATTGGTTTTTGGGAATTGGTTGGTTAAAGTAACTCATGAGACATCTTCTTTTGGTCTTGGCCTAACAACTTATAGAGTATAGTAGCTTAAGTGATTTTTGGCTCCTAGGCAATAGGTCTCTTTTTATATGAGGAATTTTTGAAAGATTATATTTTGGATCGTGTTGAAACTTGAGATTAATTATAGAGTTATAATAGCTTGAAGGATTTTGGTTTCTTTTAGAGGATTTTTTGAAGATTATATTTTGGCATGGTGAAATATTTGAGTTTCCGTAATTCTTCTTTTGCCTTAACATACTTTTTAATGTAAAAGGCAAGGCCACGGTGTGACACACCCCCTTGTTAATAACCTCCAGTTCCCCATTTTCAAAGACTTTACCTTGGGTAAAAACCTCTTGAAACTAGTAGAAAAGACAATAGAACCCCAACTGCTAAGAGGTTTTCACAATACCCTATAAACACCATAGGGGTACCGTGCTTCTCATGTGGGGGGGGGGTGGTGGTGGGATTGTAGAAGCACAAAAAGCTTCTTGAAAATTCATTATTTCTAAATGTATTTTGAATGCTATGAAAATTTGATAGCATTCAAAATTCATTACTTCTAATGTATTTTGAATGCTATGAAAATTTGATAGCATTCAAAATTCATTATTTTTAATGTATTTTGAACTCTAGGAAAAATTGATAGTATTCAAAATTCATTATTTCTAATGTATTTTGAATGCTATGAAAATTTTCATAGCATTCAAAATTCAATAGTTCTAATGTATTTTGAACTCTAGGAAAATTTTATAGTATTCAAAATTCATTATTCTAATGTATTTTGAATGCTATGAAAAATTGATAGCATTCAAAATTCATTATTTTTAATATATTTTGAACTCTAGGAAAAATTGATAGTATTCAAAATTCATTATTCTAAGTGTAAGTTTAGAGGTCAGTTACAACCCTAAAATAATCATTTTCCCCAAGCCCAAGTTTGTGGGACCTCACACTAAACTGAAATTGTTTTTGGGAATATGTGTCAATTTTGAATTTTGTGCCAAAAGTGGGAATTGGTTACGTGGTTGTTCAAATCATTCGCCACCTGGATAGTCTCGGTTTAGCCATAATTTACTTATGGTTTCTTTATTTTAAGCAGTTTTTCTTCGGAGTCTCTAGGTCCACAGTGTTTTCTTTTTTGGCGAAATTTCGCAAAATTTTTGACCTGAAAAATTATGGTTTCAACCTATATACAAAAGGAAAAAAAAATTCATGGGAAAAATGGGGCCAAATTCGCCAGATTTCAAAGAAAAAATAAATCCAAATTACCAGATTTTTTATTTATAAGTCCCAGTAGGTAGCCAGGAATTATGGAAAGATTTTTTTTTTTTTTTTTTTCCGACATTCGTATCTAGTATATGTAGCCAAATCTGGCTAAATCATCTTACGGGTGATCACCACTTCAGTTTATGGAGCAGCAGCTGATGGTTCTGCCAATGGGACTTCAGTGCAAAGTGCAGCGCACGCATCCTTCAACACAATGTTGATGAAACTTGCGGTTTTATGAATCAGCCTCACAGATCCTGCATCATGAGTATAAAGAGGTAGTGTGCTTCAATCACAAACTTATGCATCCAATGAATTGGTAATGTAGAATTCAATGATGTAACATTGCCACACACACAACCTTTCATATGCAAGAATTTCTGGGAATGCAATCAAGTAACTGGCTGAAGATTTCACAGCTTCAGAACCAGAACCAGAACCAGACCTCCACATTTTGTGACAGCTCCAAGAAAACTTCGTTACTGTTTTCTTTAGTAGTGATGCACTTTTAACTAGTTTCCTATTTTTGAAAAGAAATCTTGGTAAATCTGAGTGGATTAGAGAAGTTTATTTGCATTTCAACCTAAGTCATCAATTCTCTTTCAGAAGTTTCAAAGTGATGCATTCAAGGCTGTGGATTAACATTTCTATGAGATGGAATAAGGAGCTGTGCATCTGGTTCCACTAAAATGCAATCGACATTTTTTCCAACCTGCTGATTATATGATACATGCAAACTATGTGTCCCTTCTAATCAGGTCCCCATGAACCAGGAATTGTGGAGTTTGTCTTAGAAGAGAAGAGGGGTAAAAAAGCCTTTTACAGAAACCTTGAAAAATTGATAACTTCACAAGTAGTGGATACTTCCCCCTTGACAAACTACCTGCAAAATGTTATTCATCACAGCTGAGAATAGTTAAACCCATCATGCCACAATGGTCGCTCTAAACAAGACATTCACATGGATCCAGGGCACAGGTCTCATCAAAATTGCAACAAATAGCAATGCATCCAGGTCCAAGTCCCTTCCCACCCTTTCACTGCTACCTCCAGTCTGGAAACAAAATATTCCTTGACAATTGTCCTCATGTTGAAGCAAAAATATTGCCAGCAGAAGTTGGAGTAAATGCCAGCTACAATGATCCCAACATTAGACAATGAAACCTTCGTTGAGATCTCTGCTAAGAGAAGCTACAAAACTTGTTTCTGAAGCATGGACCCTATCGAGGATTGCTGCTCTAACATACAAATAACTAGCCTGTACGATCAGCAGCCACTCGGTAAGGCCTAAAGCGTGCATCAGGAGCTCGTTGTGTCTGCCTTCCTGCTGCACCATACCCTCCCCCATAAACTGAAGTCCCATTGGCAGAACCATCAGCTGCTGCTCCAGCCCCCATGCTGTAGTCCCCACTGCCCGCAACTGCTGTTCCTGCTCCTCCACTGTTGTAAGCATCTGTTCCTGCTGATCTCCATGCATAATCTCCATATCCAGAAGCAGACATGTCACCATATCCTGCACCATAACTCCCAATACCTGTACCTGCCACTGCTGAACTCCCATACCCACCTGTGGCAGCACTAAAACCACTGCTTCGCCCTCCATATCCAGCAGCAGACCCATAACCACTTTCACTGCTTTCATAGCCATAGCCAGTACCACCGTATCCTGGCGTGCTTCCAGTTGCTTGGGCAGCTCCAGTCCCACCTGAAACCCAACCTGCACTTCCATAGCCAGACACACCACTGGCACCAGTGGCCCCATAGCCTGTGGCACTCCCAGCTGTGCCATAACCAGCCCCTCCACTCCCCCAGGAACCCCTTACCCCTCCAGGAGCACTTCCAGCTCCTCCACTCCCATAACCACCACCACCATAGCCAACCCCACCTGGAGCACTGCCATATCCAGCACTTCCATAAGCAACCCCAGATGCACTACCATAGCCAGTGCCCATGCCATATCCAGCTCCTCCATATCCTCCATTCACTCCTGTACCATAGGCACCACCATTGCCATAACCTGCAGCTCCATAGCCTGCATAACCACCTCTGCCCCCTCCACCATAGCTGGTGCCACCACCACCAACCCCAGGACTAGAGTAGCCATGGCCATAGCCAGAATCGTAGATGCCGCCTCCCATGCCACCTCCGAAGCCACCACTGCTGCTGCGACCTGTGCCTGAGGAGAGGTCCTTGGGAGTAGCCCGCTTAACCTCCACCATCTTTTCGTTGAGTTCATGAAAGGATTTCATGAGAACCTTTTCCACAGCCTCCTCAGAATCGAAACTGACGAAGCCAAAACCACGAGGCCTTTGAGTATTGTGGTCATACATAACAACCACATCTGTGAGAGTACCAAACTGCTCGAAATACTTTCTGAAGTCATCCTCTGTAACTGTGGAGGCTAAGCCTCCCACAAATATCTTCTTTGTCCTATTTTGTGACGCTGGCCCTTGGCCACTGCTGCTGCTCCTAGGCACATTCTGCTGCTGCTCATCTCTGGGCACGGCTTTTTTCGCTTCCACCTAAATAAAGTGTCGAGGAAAGAAAAGAGACATCTACACTAGTTATAAAACATGCTCCATCCCACACGACACCTAGACCACTCCTCCGCTCACAATCTCTCTCTCTCTCTCTCTCTCTCTCTCTCTCTCCACACACTCACATTGCCTACTACCACGCTGCGAATCACATTCTTGTGTCCTCTCTTCTCCTGACTCTCTTCTCTCTCCACTCGACGACTCGATAGGGTTTTACTCTAGAGCTTTAGTTATGCATCCTTACCGTTCTGCCGTCGATGGTATGCTTCTCCGTCACCACTCCATCTGCCACGGCGGGATCTGCAAACACGACGAAGCCAAAGCCGCGCCCTCGGCCCGTGGCGCGGTCTTTCATGACGACAATCTCCACCACTTCTCCATACGCTTGGAAGTGATCGCGTAGCTTCTCCTCCGTGGTTTCCCATGAGATCCCTCCTATAAACAGCTTCCCTTGGTCCGAGTCCATCTCCCCAAAAGCTTCTTCCCCTCTCTCTCTCTCTCTCTCTCTCTCTCTCTCTCTCTCTCTCGTCTCTATGCAATTCCCGCACCCCGGGAACGCAACCGGGATCTCGCTGCCCTCGCACCGACCTCGAAGCTCTGCATTCGTGCGCTTCGATTCTCGACTCCGCAGCGAGAATTCCAAACCCTAATGCACCGCTTGCAAGCTTCGTACTCAACGCGAGCACGACGACGCTTGCCTTCGGACGTCCGCTCTGCATGGGGACGGACGGAGATCGAGCGGACGAGATCCAGGGCCCTGTCTATCCAAACATTTCATCCAACTCCTCCTCTTCTTTCCATTTCTTTTTTTTCCTTTTCATTTTCATTTTATTTTCTTTTCTTTTCTTTTCTATTTCTTTCTCTTTGTGTTTTCGTTTTCTTTTTTTTCACTTCTCTTTTCATGTGTTTTTAAAAATAAAAATAAAATACGTCAAGAAATTTACTGTCTCTTCACTACAAAATATTTTTTTTTCTCAAAAATTTCAAACAAATCAGTAAATTCAAAAAAATCACCATTTCTTGAACAGAGAACAAACTTACAACAAAACAGATCTTTTTATTTTCAAAAAATGCTAAAATGTACAACATAAACCAGGAAAATAAATTAATTTGAAAGTTTGAACCAACTAAACTACTTGGAGTTTTCCTAATAAACTTGAATCGATTATACAAATAGGATTTGCATGGGAAGGAAAAGTGGATTAAAACTCTCAATGTTCACTTGTCTAGATTTCACTCACCCAAAACCAAATCCCAAAAAGAAGTTCTTGCCAAAAACTAAAACCCCAAATGCTTCCAAACTCACTCAACAAAGATCCCAACAAGTAAAAGCTTTCTCCAAAAACATAAAACCCGTATACTTACACACTCATCCAAATCAAATCCCAACAATAAGAAACAGTTGTCCAAAACATAACCCAAATCCTTACACATTTAACCAAGCAAATACCAATAAACTCATGCCATAAAGAGAACCCCAAAATGCTTAGAAAATGAACTTCCACCCAAATCAAAATCTTAACAAGAATATTGTTCTCTCAACAATCCAACCCTGCACCCTAGGTGATTTCCTCATGAAATCCAAAGATCTCTTTGACTTCTCATCACATCCACATCCTCCCCTAAATCCTTATTATGCATGTCTTACAACAAGCAAGAAAACTTGTACTAGATCAAAATCCCATAAAAATAAACTAAAGAAAAGTTCATGAATGCCTTTAATCTACATCTAAACTACTCATGTGGTGGTGCTATGGTAGGAATAGACTTTGAATCCACAACATAAGTAATAGTATTAGGGCAATTCTAGAGGTGGCTCAAATGTGGCCAGAAGAAGTGTTGACTTTAATAGATTCCAACACTAGCCAAGGAGTGAAAATGATTCTAACCTATCCTTGAATTTGGGAAACTTGTTCCTTTCCAAATAGGTTGTTCCAAAAGGTCTCTTCAAAATCAACAAATCCACCAAATTCTAATACTTACACCATTGGAACAAACACCACAAGATTAATGAACATTGAAGAACAAATTACACCATGGACTTCACTAACATGCATGCAAAGACAAATATATAATACATGTACCATTGAATTTTCTTAATCCATGGAAGCAATAGCAAAAGTGGTTTTTTGTTGATCCATAAAACCAAAAGCAACAAAAACATAGCCATAAAGAATGGCAACAATAGAAACGTGGCCAAAAGGAATGCTAGCAACATAAACACGACCACTATAAGGAATGACAATAATTCTACTACAACCAGATGTGGCCCTAGAACTCAAAACAGCAATGGCAATATCATGGGCAAGATGAACAACAATGTCCACAACAACAAAGTCATTAACATAGGCATCATCAACATCTCCATCAATGATGTTTCCATCATGTCCATTTGTAATGGATTTTGGACATCTTGCAAGTGGGTTTGACATTTGTATGCAAGTTTAACCAAAGAAAAGTTAGAGGTGGGAAAAAAAAAATTCAAGCAAGTTGAAAACCTACCCAAACAAAAATGGAAAAATATTACCTTGTTTTTCTTGTAGGCAACTAACTCTTCATTGAATGCCTTTTCATAACGTAACAAGCTACTAAATTGTAACTCACCACTAATAATCCATTGCATTGTTCTATCATGGAACTGTTTATCAATTTGGTTATACCTACATGTGGCACAACAAACCACAAAAAAAAATTCAAAATTAGAATGGAACAAAATAACATCAAGTTTACAAATAAAGAAACCAAAAAAGAAATCTTGAAAAACTAAAAGAATGTAGGAAACTTACTTGCCATAAGAAATGGGATCCTTGTGACCAATTACCTCCATCCCATACTCTTGAGGAGCAAGTGCTTCCTCCATCTAGGTGATTCCAATATCCCGACCAATCTTGTTAAACAAGACCTTTTTTCATAAATCAAGAAATTTTGCTATCAACTTATCAACAATTAATCACAACTTGTTGCCTCCAATTTGAGACACAATTAACTATACTTGATCTGAAGATTTCCATTTAAGCCTAAAGCATAAAAGGTGGGATGTGGCCGAACTTGGTCAATAGGCTATACGGTAGGACGATGACAAGAAATCTACTTATAAGTTTTGATAACATTAGCAACCGAGAAATCCATAGCAAGGCGATGTCAATTGCAAAACAACGAGTGACATCTATTCACCAATTCTTGGAGACCCCTTGGCAAAATCTTAGAATGACACTAATAGGCAAAGAAAACAAGTGAAATTCATCAAAATCCACATTACGGAGTTTAGAACACCGCCTTATAAAAAATTTGCACATTAAAAGTATTGAAATTTGAGATGTAGGTCAAATGGAAATGTGAGTTGACAAATTTTTTGAACCAACATCTTGCGCTCCTCTGCAATGGACAACACATCAGATTTTTTCACAAATTTGTCAAGACTAGATATTGTGCTTGGAAGATTATTCCATCACCAACAACCTTAACATGGTGAAATCTCAAATCCGTGAAGATATTAAAAAAGACAACATGTGCTTTATTTAACTCAACCACACGTTGTTGTTGTCATAGTTTTACGAATCTTCCAATATCACGTATCAGATATTAAATGTTGTAAAAAAACCAAACAAGAAAACACATAAAGTAAATCCAATATAAAAGCCCAAAACAAATACTATAAATGCACAAAATAAAAACTTGAATGATGCAAAAAAAACTTAAACCCTAACATGTAAACCTATTTGCAAAAAGAAAACCAAAAAATAAATTTAATGAAATGAAATGTGTACCTTGGTGGAAGATATAGGTTGCCATCTATCTTTGCAACTTGCAAAATAAAAAAGGATAACATATTAATAAGATCTTTGACAAAATCTTCATCTTCAAAAAGATCTTCTATGGATTTCTCAATGTCATAGCCATGAAACACTTTCCATTCATTGATCAAAAGCATTTTTTGCCCACAACTTTGCATGCTTGTTCATTCTCTGTCCTCCTTTGTTAACATTTTCCATCTCATTATCATCAATATCAAGGAAACGAGGTTTCAAAACTAGCTCCTTAACAATAGATTCATAGTCAGTCCCCTCAGCAACCTCAAAACCAAAAACCTTAAAACCAATAACCTCAAAACCAACAAACTAAAACTAAAAGGAAGAAATTGAAAGCTAGGATGAATAAAAAACTTAGAAACAACTGTAGCATCAAAGCTAAGATGACCAAGAGTATCAAGTACATAATAAATAACCTCCAAACTGTGATGAAAAATAATATTAAATGTCGCAACATTAAAAAATATATCAAACTCTTCCAAATGCAAAGAGATGTAAGGGTTGAAGAAATGCCCAAACACATTAACATTCCTTCAAGATGGAACTGAATAGAGTTAAAAGGAGGCTTATCAAGAGAAGAATAGAAAATAGAATCATGGTTCTCAAGATTTTTAACATACTACACAAAAATCTTAAACCCGTCTATGGATCGCAGTAACTCATTAAACACATTAAAAGACAATGTCAATGTAATAGATGGTGTAGCTGAAGAAAAACCAAAAAGTTAGACATCACATAATTTAGAAGGCATAAAAGACAATGTTGGTGTACCAAGAAAGTAACCAAAAACTTACACATTAGATAGTTCACAAGGTAAAGAGATTGATTTAAGTAACCTCTCCCTTAAAATTTCAAGAATAACATCTCCAAAACCTTGATTTGTATGAAACTTCTTCACAATTGCTCTAGTAGTAGTAGCCATCAAAAAAATAAAAAGGAAAGAATTCAGATTTTTTTAATTAAAAAAATATGAGAGCCAAAAGAAGTATTTTACGTTTTAAAATTGAAGATGTAAAATGCAATTGAAATTTCCAACCACTTAAACACATGCATAAAAAATTTCAAAAAAGAAAAACACATCAAAATTTGCACGCTGAAACGAAAAAAATATTTTTAAAAAAATGCAAACACCTTGAACAACAAAAATCGAAGTGTAGAAAGGAAATGCAAAAGGGCGAAGGGATGGAAAACGAAAGAATGCAACAATTGTAAGAGTAGCAACTACAACACAAGATAGGTGTGTTGCAAGATGTAAGAATTGTCGCAAAAGAAAAGAGCTAATCCAAATGGAGAAAAAGTTGAAATGTTGCCGAAGAAGACACAAACAACGACATAAAAAGTTGAAGAACAAGTTGCATACAAAAAACCAATGAACAAGAAAACGAAACAAAACATGTTGAAAGAATTTTCATAAACAAGTTGAGTTTGCCGATGCATTGTTGATGCATTGAAACACAAAATAAAAAATAAGAATTGTGTAGAAAATAAGAACAATGGAGAAGAAAACTAAGAAAACAAATTGAAGCCAATGAAGTGTGGGAAAGCAAGAAGACAAAATAGAAAAAAAGGCAATGAAACTTTAACGTGCAAGCCACAATGCACGAAATAAGTTTTGTAAACTTCGTCACTATTACATTCACTTTACCTTTAGGTTGAAAAGAAGCTAGAAAAGAAAAAAAAGCAAAAAGATGACAATGATGGGGAAAAAAGATTGCCATGTTTTACATAGGAAAAAGGTCTATTAATAGACTTGTCTACTATACATGAAAACCTGGAAAACATTTATTAGTGTAGTTTTAGGTCACTTCCTAACCCAAATCTACCACTATACCTTCTAAAATTCAAAAGATACAATTTCGTTTTTTCTTTTACATTTTTTTTTTATGTTTTTCAGAAATTTTTAAAATTAAAATCTAGTTACATAATTTTTTTGAAATAATAATAGTAATAACAATGATAATAAATAAGATAATTAAATGACATTTCAATATTTTTTATTATAAAGTCATAAAATTTAGACACAAAATCTGAAATTAAAATTAAAATTAACAACTTGAATTCAAAACTAACAAATTATTTAAAACTTCTTATCAAAGGTAAAAAGTAAAAAATTCAAAAAATTCAAAAAATTCCAATTTGATATTTACAACTTAAGAATATAAAAGTCCAATGTCAAAAAAAACTTTGAATCCATAAATGAAAAGCTTTGCATCTATAAACTAAAATCTTTAAACTTTGTAAATCAATGGAACAATGAAACCTAAAGTTCATTATGAATTTATTAAGCCCAAGCCAGATGAAACCATGTATCAATCAGACCCAAGCTAGATGAACCATGAAAATCTACGAATGAATCAAAATTACCCTTAGATCTCATATGGATCAAAACTACAAAAATTTTATGAATGGATGCCAAGCTCCATGTATCATAACCAAACTACAAATCTTAAATATGGATTGTGACTATGAAAATCTCAAATGGATCAAAAAAATATAACCAAAATGTTCAATAATGTTTTGAATATGTTGAAATATATGATGTAAATGGCCAAAATCAAAAAGTTGTCAAGTTTGTAACTAACAACAAAATCAACCAAGTTCCTTTCTCCTTTTCACCAGCTAGTAGTCGCTAGGAATAGAAAGAACATCACAAAAAACAAGCAAACTGCATTCCACACCTATTGGCAACCACTAGAAACAAAAAGAACATCACAAAAGAACAATCAAACTCCTTTCTCCACTGCACCTAGCACCAATCCAAAAAGAGTTTTCAAGTTAGACTTCAGATCCACCACATGGACATTTATGGTTATCAAACAATTATGTAGATGGTTAAACACATGTTTAGATGTCATGTTGACGTTCATGACCTCAAAAGGTTGTAGAAGAAGTGGTCATGGATTGACCATAGTTTCTAGGAGCTAATTGTTTTTGGTAAACATCTCATCAACCAAATGATGATATGCACTATCATTAGGCTCAAAACCATTGTCATGTTCCTTTGAATCCCAATCCTACACAATAACCTTACTTCGAACACCATCATCAACTATAGAAAACTTTTGATCGCAACACACCATCATCAACAATAAAAATTGTCAGTCACAAGACAAGAATAGAAGATGTAAAAGTCACCAACCTTAATGAAGAGAAAGTAATAGTAGTAAAAAATCTTGACTCATAAGTAGAACCAATAGGAATGACACCTCTACCAAAATCTCCCAACACCAAAATTGCAAAAGGTAGCACATTATCACTGTCATTTTCAAAAGAAAACTCCCACAAGAAAAAACACAAAGGAAAAATAATTAGAAATAAACAAGATAATAATTATTTTTAAAAACTAGAACCTAGTAATTCTCGCATGAACAAAGAAAGCGGATTAAACACAAAAATTGGATTCCATGCCAAGAACAATCAAATGAATAGAACATCAAAACATTCAATGTCTAAAAGTCCTACACATCCAATAAATTAAAAAAATCCATGAACATGGGGGAAAAAAAAAGACCATAAATCAACAATATTTAATAAATTACCTTTGTTTTACAAATGCTTCTTTTTCTTAGTTAAATGTTTTTTCATATCAAAACATGCAAATACCCTTCAATTCACCACATTATTACATTGATAATATAGTGTAAGGTCCATATGCTAGTTCTTGGAGATCCTTTGATAGAACCTCAAAACCTCTCACATAGGCAAAGAAATCAAAGCAAACTCCTCAAATCAACCTTCTATAATTCAAAGCAACATTGGATTCAATGACACATTGGTTCTATTTTTGTCAGATCAACCTACCAATGCTTCAGATTAAAGATTAAATGCTACATAACAACAAAACAACATTGGAATTTAACAAAATGAACAACTAACAAAACAAAAGACAAAATCATGAAATATAAAATATAAATAAATTGAAACACTAGTTGTAAAAAAAGGTGTGGAAATTATAAACTTGGATCTACAAATTATAAATGTTGAAAAGCCTAAATCCAAAGAATTAAAAGTCAAAATGTTGTAAAACTTAACCCAAAATAATCAAAAATTATAGTTGTCCAACAAATTCAAATCCAAAAAAATAGGAAGTTATGGATACTATAAAAAATTTAATGAGTAAGGCTTAGTTGATGTTTAAAACAAAAAAACATAGGCAAAGTTTATAAATACATAAAAAAGGATCAAGGAACTTACTTGGTGGGAGGGTACATGCTTTCGTCTTTTTTTACAACTTGAAGAATGAACAAACAACATGTTTACGAGCCCCATAATAGAACTTTCATCTTTGGACATATTTACAATATATCTTTTTTGTATCAAAACTCTGAACTTATGCCATTCGTCAAATGCATTCACAACTCAAACCTTGGCATATTTGATAACTCTATGCCCACTTCTGTTGACATTATTCAATAATGTTTTATCGACCTCAAGAAATTTAGATTTTGATACTTCATCAATAATAGATTCATCATTTGTGGGAGAAACCACATCGTAGTCATCTACAACATCAGTAAGAGAAACATCATGATTTCATTTAGTCTGGTTACTAAAATCCTCAACAAGAGGAAGGACTTCAAAATTGTCAACAACCAAAGAGGTTACATTAACATCAACTTTAGCAAACTTAGAAGATTCAAGCAATTTTGGTAGTTATCAGTAGAAATCAAATCCATCATTAGACCATAAGATTCTAGCACCTGCTGCAACATTTAAAAAAGAAGGTGTAGCAAATGTAGTAGTATGTGTAGATGGTGGAAACCCCTAATACAACATTTCTAGGAGTTGTGGAAGTACTACACATTATTGCAACAAGTTGAACAAAAACAATAGAAAATGTGGATGGACCAAACCTTAAACCATTAGATGGAACATCAACACTAGAAATTGTGGATGGAACATCAACACCAAAAGCTTTGGATGGAGTTTCAACTCCAAGAGTTGGTTGAACATCAAATAACAAACTAAATTCCTCGAGGCTTAATTCACATAAACATTGAAAAACATAATCATCAACATAATATGAATCATTAGTTTTTTTACAGAGCTTCTTGGAAGTCGGTTTATCCTTATGAATCATTTTTATTTGATTTTTAAAACTGGAAAAAAAAATAGGAAAGATTACATGGAAGCTTATGGCCATGATAAAAATGAGGGATTCATCTAGAAAGCCATGCTCTCCATCTCCACACAATTGAAGGAAAAAAAATGAAGAAAAATGCCAAGAAAGTTTAAAAGAACTAGTAATTCTTGTACACAAAGAAACAACAACAAAATTAATGAAAAAAAATTTAGGAAAAAGGGATAAAGAAAAGCAAAAATTCTTTAGTAAATTGCAATAGAAAAGAAGACCTCCACATTAGAACATGGAAGAACTGGATCAACACCAACACAAATGAACATGAACAAGATCATCATTATCTTCTAGAGCAAACAAAAAAAAGAATAGAGATTGCACACGTTAAAAAAAAACTTGATCGACACATAATAAACTTGTAAAACAAAACAACCAAAAAAATATCAAGGGAAGAAACAATGGAAAAAGAAAAATGGCAATGGAAAACAAATGTTACTATAAATGAAAAAGATGAAAAACCAATAGCAAGAATGATCATAGGAGGAAAAAGGTGTAAGAGAAAAAACAAAAAACAAAAGCCTCGTGAACATCATTTGATTAGTAACGAGAAAACAATGCCATGAGCCAAAGGAAGCAAGAAGCTTAGAATGAATGTAGAAACAAGACGAAACAAAAGCTTAAAATGGGCATAGAATTAGGAAGAAACATAAACTTAAAATGAGCATAGCAACAACAAACAAGTAGAAGCTCAACATAATGAGAATAGAAACAACAATTAGCAAGCTTAGAATAATGAGCGCATAAACAAAAAAAACAAACCTAAAAATAAATTAAAGAAGGAGTAATAGGACAAAAAGAAAAAAAACATTGTCCTTGCTAACGTTGACTATTTAGAACAATAAGAATAAATGGAAAATTGTAAAAAAAATAAATTGCAAGCTTTCATGTAAGGGAAGGTTTTGTGCCTAGTGCTTTCTGAATTTTCACACCCCACCCCTTGGCCTACCGGCTTCAAGTGGGCCCTCAAATCTAAAAAGTACAAGGTCAAAACCTTCTCCTATACTAAAAGAATATTACTATTTTTTTTGCATAAATAATTAAAGGTTTTTTTTTGTCTTTTTTCTTTTCTTCTTGGAATTATTTTGGGGGATGCATGTATTTGTGCAATTGAAGTATTATGCAATACAGGTGTGAAACACACAAAGACCATGTCATGATATTTGCATTATTTGTACTTGGGCTCCACACTTTGTGAATTTCCGGTGATGGTCAATTGATGAAAAAAATTGAATTGATTTTATGGAAATTAGTTTCCATTTGTATGAAAATTTTGAATGAAATTACATGCAATTTGAATTGATTTTTTAAAAATTCAAATCTTTAAATTTAATTCAAATACATTGAATTCAATTTAAATTTAATTATATCAATATTTAAATTAAATTAAAAGTTAATTGAAGAGAAATTGAATGAAAATTTATGTTTAAAATATTGAAAATTTGCTCATGACTATGATATTGGATTTTTTTTAACACAAATTTTACAATACATTTTCTCATTCCTCTTTATTTGGGAATGGTCTAAAAACATTTCATGATTCATGGATTCCATACAGATGTCTTTTATAAACCAATTCTAATGAATCATTATCTTTGGAATTTATTTTTAAATTTGAATCATATGTAAAATAATATATTAAATTTTTTGAATCATACAACAACATATATTACATAACATGACATTGAAATTCCAACTAAATCAAGAAAATAAAATGAGGAACCTAACAAATTAATTAAAGTATATCTTTCAAAAAGATGAAATTCCAAATTATTTGCCTCTTTTACTACCTAGATCCATCTAGATATTTAAAGCGTTTGAATTTAGTTTTACATCATTAAATTCTTTTTATAAGTGTGCTTAAAGGTCACCTCCTTAGGAGAAAGTTCCAAGTTGAAACTATTTCAAAGTTCAATTCAATTAGATTTGACAATAATTCAACAAACCTAATGTTGGTTGATCCCTTTCATTCTAGGTTTAAAAGTTACATTAATAATCATTCTACTTGTAAAATGTAATGTTGGTGAATTATCATTTAATGATGAGAAAGGCAATTCCAAAATTGTGGGCCTACTAATGAAATACACTTTGAGGAAATTGTAAAAGTTTTGACACAAAATGACAAGACATACCATGACCACACAATAAGTCTAGCTAACAAACAATTTAGGGTTAGGTTTTTTATCCTCTTTGATGATTATCGTTTGAATTTTTTTGATTTTAATGTGAAGGACAACAATATATAACACCAATAGGATAATAGTGGTGTGTGGTTGCTTTATTTTGTTATCTTTTCCGTGGATGGTGGCATGACTTGATGCTATTAATTGTGGAGGATTGTGAATAATTAGGATGCTTGTGAAATGGGGCCAATGGAGTTTGTGGAGTGTGTTCTACCTTGTTGGACTCATCAACCTTGTGAATCACCTTACCTTGATGAAGGTTGACATATCTACAAAGTGAAGGGATATATTGGAAGATTGTGGATGGAAATAAATAGGTTTTCAAAGTGAATCATGAAACTAAATAATTCTTGTGTGAAAACTTTGTGTGGATGGTGTGCAAGAATGTGAATGAAATAAATGTTCATTAGCAATCAACTATCATTGGGTTCAAATTTTCCAAAAATTTCCATTGTGCATGGAAAAGCAAAAAAAAATGCAAAAATAGGTTGTTCAAATGTTTAGCAATAAGGGTTCATATGGAGATGATGATGAGCATTAGGGGATTTGAAAGAATTGGTTTGTTATGGTATTTAAAAAAAAACAATTCATTATACTTGAGGAAACTTGATCAGCTTTTTGGATTCTATAGGGAAGGTTGTTGATAGAAGTTAATATCTATTTTTTAGAGGCACTTTGAATGGGTTTTTATTTTCCTTTGAACATCATGCATGAGTTGTTGGGATAAATCTTGCAAAATCATGATAATGTAGTTTATTGGGTTTCAAAGGAATTATTTTTCGATTGTCAAAGCTTATGGGATGTGAGAATTAAAAAGGGCATATTGTAAAATATGTGACTTTGATTCGGCACCTATGGTGAAAAATGTGGTCAAAGGGTTTGGGTTATGGAATGTTGGACTGAGATGTAATGAAGAAAACCAAAATAACTCAAGAGAAATATAAATTCAAAATGATTTGATCTAAGCATGAACTAATAGGATTGTAGATGTGTGTTAATTTGTTATATTGCTCAAGTTTACTACCAATACCTATGGCAGGGACCATCATGAAATAAATTACTAATTTGAGATTCCTTGTTTGCAATGTGGAACCAAAAAAATTATGTATATTATCAAACTTCCTTTTTGGTTACAATATTTCCAAATAAATACAAGTATAGTCGACACAATTAAATTTTGAATAGAGCCGTAAGGAGCCATTTTGTATGGCATAATATATTTTTCAAATGTGATAAAAATAATTTAAGTCCATATGAACAAATGTGGGTTCCCATTTATATGTGTGTGTAAGGCCATGGGCTTTACCAAAATAAGGGCCCTTGTAGGGTGGATGTTAAGGCCACCCATGAACTACCAAGTTTTAAGTATTTAAATGAAATAGGAGTAGAAAATGAACATTTCAATTCTGCAACATTAAATGACAAATAGTCATAAATAATTTATGAAATTGGTATTTCAAATAGACTATAGGTTTCTATCATGCAAACATTTCAAACTTGCAAAAAAACATACATTTTCAAACTCAAAATAGGCTGGAAAAAACAAGTGGAAAGATGATTTCAAATGTACTCTTTCAAATCTCCAACATCAAGATCATAAAATTACAACAAATGATGATACATCTTTTGACTCCCTAGGTTTCCCCATATAAAACCTTTAAGGGGCCAAAATGGTGGAAATCTCAAAAAGTTAGGGGAATCCTTAAAATCTCTCTAAAATTCATAATAAATCCTATTTAGAAATCCTCATCTAAGTCAATCTAATTAGCTAACTTTTTGGTCTACAAATATACACTTCAAAATCTAGTAATAAATTTTCGGTAATAAAAAATTGGTAGTGAATTCTAGTAGTAGTTTTTGGTAACGATTTCTAATAGCAATTTTTAGTAGTGAATTCTAGTAGTAGTTTCTAGTAATGATTTCTAGTAATGATTTTCGGTAGCCGTTTTTGATAGTGGTTTTTGGAAGTAGTTTTTAGTAGTGAATTCTAATAGCAATTTTGGTTTAGTGATTTTTGCTAGTAGTTTTTGATAAGTTTTCTACCTTCAATAACGGATAACACAACCCCTCATTATGGTAAGGCATGTGGGTTTACGTTATACAAGGAGTAAAGACTTGCTCATATTTTATTTTATTTTTTCCCTTGTGTATTGCATCCACTAGATATCATGGAATTAAACTGTAAAAAATGGAAGGCCTAGTTTTTTAAAATAAAAAATACCCCCTTTTTTTCCCAGAATGTTGTTTTTTGAAATGTTTCAAAACAAAGGAGCAAAAACTATACCTTTCATTTACATTAAAAATAATTGGAATGGGTCTTTACCAAGGCATTTTGGTCACAACAAATGTGAAAAAGTCTTTTTTTGGTTGTAATTTTGACTACCATGGTTTGCCCAAAATGAACCAACATCCACTAGTGCAATAGTTGGCCATTCTATCCATAGATGGGCTGCGTTTCTTCATCCAGTTCTTGACCTTGCATTAACCAACATTATACCACACTCAACCTTTTTTTATTGCTGACTTTTAACCCTTGTTTTTTTGGGGTGTTTCTTTTTTCAACTTTGACCATATCACCCTCCAACCTAGTTGTTTTAATTTTATAACTACCCTATTAACCTAGCTACATTATTGATTTACATCTTGACCTTACCTACCTACCCTCTATTTTTTTGTGGCTAAACTTTTTTCTTGGTAAATCCCTTAATTTTTTTTGGCTAAACCTATATCTTTCAACAAAACCTTTATTTCTTCTTCGCCCATCACAAATTTAGCATCTCACAATTTAGTAATGGAAATAGTGAAAAATTCATTCATAGTTCGTATGTTCCACGGAGTAATACTATGCATTGAAAACACATTTGGAACACGGATTTATTAGAAAATGAAAAATTCTTGTGACATTCATTCATTTATAGGTTCATACTCATTCGTCAATACTTTTATTTGTTGTGTCAAATGTATTTTCATCACATGATATTCGTGTGTAAAATGTATAAACCTATGAATGAACGAACTTCACACAATTTTCATTATTAATTTGTCACATGTTAAAGTTGTGATAGTAGACTTTTGTTTCTTGGGACAACTTTTAATTCTTCTTGGTTAAACATATACCTTTTAGCAAAACCTACATCTCTTTCTCTCAACAAAATCTTTATCTCTTCATGGTTAAACCTTTAAATATTGGCAACATATTTATCTTTTTTTCATTAAACCTCTATTTTTGGGCAAAACCTCTATTTCTTCATGGCAAAACCTTTACCTTTCAACAAAATCTATATATTTTTTTGGTAAACCTCCACCTTTTGGCAATTTTTTTTTTTTTTGGGTTAAACACATACATATTGACAAAACTTCCATCTTTTCATGGTTAAATCACTACATGTTGACAAAACCTCTATTTCTTTTTGGTTAAACCTTTATTTCTTAACAAAACTTTTATCTCTTCTAAACTAAATTTTATTTTTTATAAAACTTCTACATCTTCTTAGCTAAACCTTTACCACTTGAAATAAATAAATAAAAATCTTGGTTAAACCTTTACCTTTTGGCTATATCTTTATTTCTTCTTTTAAAAAATTTAATCTCTTAGTAAAGCCTCTATTTCTTTTTGGTTAAACCTTTATCACTTGGAGAAAATTCTAATTATTTTTGGTTAAACCTATACCTCTTAGTAAAACCTCCATGTCTTCATGGTTAAACTTTTAATTGTTGACAAAACCTTTATTTATTTTTCATTAAATCTCTATCTTTTGGAAAAACTTTTATTTCTTCATGGCTAAATTTACTTTTATCAGCAAAACCTCTACCTTTTGACGAAAAAATTATATCTTCTTGAATTAACTTAAAGACTATTCTTTCGACAAAATCTTTTAATAGAACTTAATGGCTACCCTATTTGACTTGGCTATCCTATTTACATAGTTACATTATTGATTTAACTTTTTTTTTATTTGTGTACATATTTACCTACTCAGGCACCGACCTAACTATTTACCTACCTTTGACCCTCTACACACTTATTTACTTACCTCCCCATGCACCCATTCACCTACCTACCCACGTAACTACATATCATTTACATGATGTTAATGTATGCCAATGTATGATATACGACATATGAAAGTATTCTGTTAAACAAACTAACAATCATTTTAATCATATTTGATCCCTTGATGTCAATAAATGGTAACCCTAAATGTGGTTATTGCTAATTCAATCAACTTTTATGACCCACATGTAAGTATTACATATTTTTCAAGTTATTCTTAAAAGTTAAAATAATCAAAGATCCAATCACAAAATACAATACCCACATATGAAAACAATGTCATTTTAGATACAATACACATCAATAATTATTACATATTTTGTGAAAAAATTAATCACTTTTTCTTTTTTTTTGAATTATTATTTTTCTTTTAAATTATTTTTAAAATTTTTATTTTTCTAATTTCTTTTGATTTTTTCTCCTTTTAAATTATTTTTTCTTTTTTTATATCATAATTTTTTTTCTTTTAATTTCTTTATGTTTAATCTTCATCATTTGTGTCATTGAACATGCATATTTTATGCCAAATATTTGGGTATTACACAAACCACCCAAGAAAGCCAACCAACATTTTATGCTTCAAATGTGGGTATTGCAAACTTAGGATAATAAAATTAATGTTTATTTTGTGACCTCTATGAATGTATTTCACATTGAACTTTATGTTTATTGAAATTCTTTTAGTGTAATAATGCAATATTGCAATATGTTTCAAACTTGTAATTTTAGGGAAAATTTTCAACAAAGTATTAATGCACATTCAAGGCATGCAAATATAATACAAATGTGAGATTACAATTGCAATAAGACGAAATATATATATGTATTGATGCAAATATCACATTTATCAAAACTTTTTAAAATGTCCAAAAAATGGAAACATGAACTCCACGCCATTTTTTATGCCAAAAGAATCCAAATAAAATATATTCACAAGTTTCTAACCTTGAAAGAGCTCTATTTAAATTTATTTTCATTAGCCATCATGCCATGTGTTCACCAGTAAGTTCATGTTGTAACCATTTTAATAACATGTTGATGAATGTAAAGTTGATGGTGATACGACTGGAGTTGAATGACATTGATTACAAATTGGTGTTTCATACTTATTAAGGTTTACATTAAACACGTGATACACATAAATATTCTAGCCTAGGGTTAGTTTCCACATTGACAAAAAAAATTATTATCATTTTTCAAAACATGAATTTGATTTTTAAAATTTGAAATTACATATTTTTCATCATCTATCATGATATTGTGATGAACAGTGAAATTATTCTGAGAGTGTAGCCTACGATAATTATGACAATTTTCAACATGCAATTTCATATTTTCATTAAATATCATTTCACTATTTTGAGGATTATTTAATGTCAAAGCTGACCTTAGGGTAAGGTATGCAAGTTTGAAAAATGTAAACAAGACCCAAAAAAAATTATATGTGTATGAACACAGAACATCTATTGGATTTTTTCAAAAAGGAAAAATTGGGAAAATTTTAACAAACAAATTCTTTTCGAAAAATAGGAAATAAATGAAAAAAATTCATCTTTTGGGGATTTAAATACCAGAAAATTTGGAAAAAACATGGGAAAAACCAAAAAAGTCTTTAAGACAAAGCTAAGAAAAACAAAAAAAATTGGAAAAAAAAACTTTTTATTCTTAAAAAAAGAAAAAAGGAAATAAAAAGAAACAAAAAAGGGGGAGGGTGCAGGGGGTGGGAATCTTCTCCTTGATTAAAAAAATTTTTTTTAAGAGAAAAAATCTTCAAGAAAAAACAGAGCAAAATGAAAAGACAAAAAGAAACCCCACCTCAAGTTTGGTTTGGTTTAGGTTAAAGGGTTAGGGTTCATTCCAAACCAGCCAAACCAGCATCCTCCACAACTGGTGTATTTGCTAACAACTGGTTCACTCATGTGGAAATTTCAAGCCCGTTTGTATAAAACAACCAGCTGTCCCTTTGGAATTGTTAACTGTTCTTCAATACTAAGGACTGTTGTGGCTTTAGGGTCCAGTGTCCAGTCACCTCAAGCTCCAAATTGGCAATTTACACCATTGCCAAAGCTAATAGCATGGAAAATATAAAATCAACTGAGTCAATACCAGATTCATGTGATGACAAAAATCAGAGTGCTCCAAAAATCCAGAGCAAGCATTAGGCCCTTCACAGCAGAATAATTTCATGTTCCTGTGAACTGTCTAAACCCTACACAAAGAAAATGGTTTCTTCTTGCATCCATAGATAACAAATTCTTTTCTAGGGAAGTACTTGGTGAACCTTTTCCCACATTGTGACTTGCAGGAAAAGCGAGTGGTTCTGCCCCACAAGAATTGCAACCTAATTGTATACCATGTACTTTGGAGTAGCACTGAACTTTTGATAGCCTTTGATCACCTTGTTGACTGCCTCCAAGAAGTCCTTCTCAGTAACAGTTTTCCGACGGGCTCGAATTGCATACATACCTGCCTCGGTACACACACTGCGAATATCGGCACCTGCACATTCAACGTGCATTACACTTTGGTGAAAGCTATAACTGTCACCATCTATGTTACTGCCTTCCCACAAGAATCTGGAAAGTGGAATGGGCTGCACTGGACCCACAGTTGGAACTTGATGTCACCCCCTGGCAATCTATACAACCAGAGAAGATGACTTCAAATTCAAGACTGAAAAAGAATACCTAATTTGGCACAAAGGCTGAGGAAAAGTGCCTCAAAGCATCAAGCATCAAGTCATAGCAATGGAACAATTGACTGCATGTTCATTCAAGCTAGATTTCCCCATTCTAATACACCTCCGTAGAACGAAGTGTATGGAGGGTTCTGTTCCATTGGCAACCGAACTCCACGGTCCAAACCCCAAGGGATTGTCTAGATCTGACAAGGAAGCAGTAGCTCTGACACACACAAGGCCAGAGCATCTTTTTCACAGTGGGATATAAAGTTCTAGGGCATTGAAAGTCATGTAATAATTTGTAGCATTCATGACCTAAGATCCAGCCATGGTGCTTTTGCATAACGATAATCACAATCTTTGGCGAAGTCTATGAAAACTTGGAGCATCACCACAGAAAGTAAAAGGAAGGGACACAAACCTGTGGAATTGGGACATAGACGAGACAGAAGCTCAAAGCGAATGTCACGCTCGCAGTTCATGGTACGGGTGTGGATCTTGAAGATCTGGGTCCGGCTTTCAAGGTCAGGCAGCCCAAACTCAACCTTGCGATCCAGCCGCCCTGGCCGAAGAAGTGCTGGATCTAGTGTATCAGGCCTGCACATACAATACAATAATAAGATAACAAGGAAAATAGTCCAAATCTTCTGGGATATCAAAATTATTATTAAAAAAAATAAAATTTAAACACACTTTTCTGATTACTCTTCAACATGTAACCAATTACACACCGTTAGAATAGTCAAATGTGAATCAAACCAACTGTTCCCACTTGACAAAGCATTGTGAAGATATGAGGTGAGCAGTGCTCAACCCGAGGAACATAACCAAACTCCATAAATGTTGCACCAAGAAAGAAGCCTGTACCTGTTAGTTGCCATCAACACTTTAATATTGCCCCGAGCATCAAATCCATCAAGCTGATTTACAATTTCAAGCATAGTGCGCTGTACTTCATTGTCACCCCCCAATCCATCATCAAATCGAGCTCCTCCAATTGCATCAACCTCATCAAAGAACACAATGCAGGCCTTCTTTGATCGAGCCATCTGGAACAAAGAAAAATATGATTAGACAATAAGAGAATACTGCATAAACACAAAAAGGAGAAATATCTTTACAAGACAAAGACTTGTCCCAGGAATCTCTTAAATGTCAAGCATGGCTAAACTGGATATGTTGTCAAGCCCCAGCAAACTCAAATCTAGCATTGCACAAACCAGGCAGTCCTTTTTATGTCTCATCTGCCTTTTGAGGTTGAATCTGTGACCAAAGCTTTATTACCTGGAACAACTCCCGAACCATACGAGCCCCTTCTCCAACATACTTCTGGACAAGCTCACTCCCAATGACACGAATAAAGCAAGCATCTGTTCGATTGGCAACAGCACGTGCCAATAGGGTCTTCCCTGTCCCAGGAGGGCCATAGCAAAGAACTCCCTTAGGTGGGTCTATCCCCAGCTTCACAAACTTCTCTGGGTGTAACATAGGCAGCTCCACCACCTACACATAGACATGCAGGTTAGAAGTTTCAAAAGTGGTATGCCAAAAGAACTCTCTTGCACAAAACCTGAAATCTGACCATCTCCTGCAACTATGGCACTCTCTACCAAGCATCAGTCTTCCTGACATGATAATACTCCATTTTAATTTACCCCAGTGCAGAAGTGACTTTCAAGATGAAACACTCCAGCATGCACATCTTGCCTAATACCATATTTGGAACCATTACCAAATATCCATTCATACAAGAGTTAGCAACCCCTATTATCAATCAGTACTGCCACATGTTCCTCTGCACAGAGGTGGAGAAAGCCTAATGTGTAGGCTTTTCAAGTACAAGGGTCATTCCCCACTGAAGAGGTATTAAATATCAGTTCATCAGTACTGAAAACCTCTGGATCCTTATAACGAATGGAACTCATTCAGATTTACAAACTCACACCTACCTCCACAGAAGAAATCGTAAGAAACCAAATGCACAGAGTACCCATGCACATATGAAAACACCAAAATCTAGAATTTAGAACAAATCATCCACTTTTTCACCACATCAAGAAAGGGCAACAAATGTCAAGTCCCACCTCACGCATCTTTTCAATCTGTTCTTTGCACCCTCCAATGTCATTATAAGTGACATCAGGCTTCTCTTCAACTGTCATCATGGTTACACTGGGATCAATTTTGGGTGGCAATGGAATTTGGATCTGATACTTGTTACGATCCACCCTGCCAAACACCAACTATTTACATAACTGAGTGATACATAAAAATTGCTGTGGAGGTCTGGGCCATCACAAAACAAACAAAGAAGGGGAGATTATGAACCTACAGTTGTCATAACTGAGAGAGAGAGAGAGAGGTACCCAACACGCATGCCCTCTTCAATATCTGTTGGTGAGACCTTATCCCCCAGTCCCACCACAAACTGTAACGCCAAAAGAGAGAACAAAATTAGAATGTGAGGCCAATTACCAACTGCTGTAAGACAGACAATTGGTCCCCCACACAGCAAAACTTCATTCTAATCAAATAACTCTGTGCCCTGAAAAGACAGTCATAACGAGTTATCCATTTATTACCTTTGCAATTTGCTTAACATTGATCACATATTTTGAGTCATCTGCACCTGGATTTATAATCTTGGTACACCTTGCAACCTGCATTACAATGTAGGAAAGCAGATAAGAAAGCTTGATGAAGTTGCAGAGAAATCCCACAACAACAATTATAGGTAACACAACAATGAGTGCAGATAAGAAACAACAAACCTGAAAAATCATTGCTCATTACATGATCATGGGGACTATTGCAAGAGGATTTTACAAGGCAAAATATGATGCATAATTCCAACAGCAATAGGGTGGAGGAATCTATCAAAGTATAAGAATGGGGCATGGTGTTTAATGATAACCTACCTGCAAAGGTTGCTCCTCTTGCATCATTTGCTTGTCAGAAACAAGATCCCATTGACTGGGAACTGCTAAGCCTGTGTCTGACTCCTTTATCCCTGGTCATCATCACCAGTCAAAACCACACAAGACACACTCAAATTCCAATATCCAACAATCCTAACAATCTGTTAACTCCAACTAGCTCCTCCGTGTGGTAACTGAAAAAAAGATAATCAACAAAGCTGGAGATTTGATGATCGAGCCTACACATCAACAAACTGCAAGTGGAGCAAGGCGGTAGGTGCTGAAATTTTATGTGGCAAGAGAAACTTACCACACAAGTCATTTACTTTCTTTGCCATCTCCTTGATGTCCTTCTCTGTTTTCTTGATGAGAGTCGAATAGGGACCCAATCCCTGTCCACAATCAGCAAGCGAGAGACTCAAGCTTGATTAGGGTTTCACTCAACTTAGGGTTTCCCTCAACGGGAAGGATTCAGGAACTTGCGAATGAAATAAACATGTGTTACATGATAAGAACCGTCGAGAGCACCGAGTCCCGCACTTCAACGAGCCAGATGCACCCCAAGTCCATCACCTTCTCGAGGGATTCATTCCCAGACGAGAAGCGAGAAACTCAAGCTCGATTAGGGTTTCACTCAACGAGAAGGAATTCAGGAACTTGCGAACGGAATGAACATGTGTTGCATGATAAGAACCCTCAAGAGCCCCGAGTCCCACACTTCGACGAGCCAAATACACCCCCCAAAGTCCATGACCTTCTCGATGGATTATGATTCTAGGACCGAGGACAGAAAGAGAAACGAAGAGGAAAAAGCCAAAGAAGAGATAAATGTCTTAGCTATTGCACGCAGAACTTCTTACATAGGTCTTGAGAAGCGCAATATCATCTTCGTCCAGAGGCCGTGGATTCTTCTCCTTCAGCAGATCATCCTCCATGTCCGCCATGATTTTCCTTCTTGCAAGCTCTGGGATCTACACGGTGCGAAGCTCTCTTTGCACTCTACGCAAGACAGCGCCCTGTCTTCTTCGTTCCTGCTCGCAAACGGACCGATGGTTCTTTCGCCTGCTCTTCACTCGCTAGATCTTACGGTTTTCCTTCGGTCCGCCAAATCTTTTAAAGGTAATTACCCTACTAGCTTGGCAGCTCAGTATTTTATTTTATTTTAACTAGTGTGAACCCGGTGCATAATGCACCCGTGCCCCCCCCCCGTTACTTACTTTGGACCGGAAGCAACCTCTCCTCCCGCACGGTTGTTGTGAATGCTCCCCGGAGCTGCTGGCCAGACGTCATCCAAAAAATAAAATAAAAAAAGAAGCAAATACGTAGCCTTAGATTTTTCTGCCCATTTTTTATTTTGTTTCTTCATTTT
>Ga0116231_10002558_pt1 | contig 38078 bp, 28 predicted proteins | sample S1TSphgellanicum_2_FD_89695 | JGI IMG/M metagenome (GOLD analysis project Ga0116231, IMG submission 89695) | Host-associated microbial communities from peat moss isolated from Minnesota, USA - S1T2_Fd - Sphagnum magellanicum MG | ecosystem: Host-associated > Plants > Peat moss > Unclassified...
AGAATCTAAAAAAAAAAAACAAACCACACACCGAAAAAAAAAAAAAAACAAACCCACTAAGCTGCGGGATGGTGGAGGGTGTTTGTGTTTGTGTGGTGGTTGTTGAGAAAAGGGAGGGAGGGGGGGGGGGGGGGGGGGGGGGGGGGGGGGGGGGGACTATGCGAGAGCTGGCTGGCGCTGCGCCGCACTGCCACCAGCCTGAAGCCCCCAATAAATATATGGCCATGGCATTTTGATGTTTTTCTCATATTCTCATGTAACTTCTCTCTACTACGTTCACTTCTTTTTTGATTGGGTCCAACTTTTGGAAGATTTACCTTATTAGAACCGATTTCTTCTTGGGTGAAAGTGTTTAGATTGGAATGGATTGTTTTGGTCTTCAGAGTGTGGACACAGTACGTAGTAGACGTACAACATCTTTATCTATTGGCAGGGCCAGCGTGTTTGTGATGCCTCCTTGTTTTGAAGTCCTACAGAATTCTCTGGCTTCATAATCCCCTCTCTCTCTCTGGGGTTCTCTCATATATTACCAGAAATACTAAGAAGAGCATGCAGGTATGCCCCTTGTCAAGTGCTTTTTGGATGGAGATCTGCAGAAAAAACACTATGGAAGAACTACCTGGTTGTGGCCTGGAAAAGTCCGCACCGCACCTTACTAAGTCCCCAGGAAATGATTATTTCTCATTGGCCAATTACAATTATTGGCCCAGGTGGTGTGGTGAGAGTTAAATAGTCTCTCTCTCTTTTGTACAGTCCATCTTTTCATGTTCATGGGTGGGGGAACTGGAGGAGAACCTAAACAGTGCACACTCTTCTGTGTTAAAATACTGATAGAGGGCCAGCTCCACCGGTGCTCAGTATGTGCCCGGCTTGCGAGAAAAGATGGATGACAAAAAGTCAAAACATGCAAAATGGTTTGGCTCAACAAAATGGTTTTGGCCCAGCATTTTTGCAGAGAGGCAGCCAACAGGCACAGCACAGCACAACCTAATAATATCTGCTGTTGATTGGTCCAGGTGGGTTGCAATTAGTAGTCTCTCCTACCTGTTTGCAGTTGTACAATTTAGTTTTAAGGGTGGGGTTGGGCAACAGTAACTAACTTAACTTGGATGTGAGAAATAATACTTTTGCAAGGTTAAATACTGAGGGTTGTTGGATATGTTTTAAATAGCTTATCTCATTTGACTTGTCAGCACCCCCTAGTGGTGAATAATTATTTTATTTTTGAAAATCAAATTTGGCAATAAAAATTGTTAATTTATGAAAATTTTGATCTGATATTATGTTGAAATAAAAATATTTAAGAATAATCATCAATGATTGCATTTCATGTCCTTGAAGGATCTTGTTAAAAAGAGATGTATTGCATGACTTTCTCTCATCGTATTCTTTGATTGCAAGTTTCAAGGATTGCATTTTATCCAACAACTTAATTGAGTTGTAATCACATTCGAGTTGCTTAGCATAATAGATTGGTAAGTGATTGTTGGTAAATTGTCGGCATACAAGATTTTGAGATACACCTTACATACAACCTACACAAATGTCTAAAAGTCCTAAAGGTTTTGGCATTGATGGGCCAAGTAATTTCTTTCCCTTTCAAAAATGTCAAGCAGATAATTCTTTAAAAAAATCAACATTTCAAAATAATATAATTATCATTGAACCTGAAAAAGAGGTTCACACATGGTATGTGAGCCTCTCTACCACAATGTCCATAATAGCATCTAAAATACTCCGAAAGTTATTCATTATTTAACCTACTTCTTTTGGTTGTGTTTTCTAAACATCTTAGCGACTTGGCCCTCATGTTGGGGTTTGGGACTATGTGTGGTCCAATGGGAGCCCCCTTATATGACAATCAACCTTTGTTAAACTATTCTATTAACTCTCCCATTATCCTATTAACTCTCCTACCCCGTATGCAAATTACCTATATATTTAAAGAGAACTACCATAGGCAAGTAGGTGGGAATTGTAAGTGGTTATTATGTAAGTACATAACTAGGCCATTCCATTGTGGTTAGTTATGGGACGGGGATATAATGAAAAAGTGTTTCTTGTTCACACACCATCCATCCATCCATCCATCCATCATACAATAGATGACCCACTTGCTAGAACGAGTTTCAAAAGTCCTAGTGGAGCCATTGCCTTTAGAATCTTGTAAAGTTGTTTCTAAGTATCCTCTTCTTTTAAGCAAACCATGCTCTTCAATATTAAGAGACTTGAGAGTACGTCAAAATAGAAGATCTGAATAGGATATCTTGTTTTCAAAAAGCCCTAAGACATAAAAAGCATTCTAATCTTTGGAAAGATTTTAAAATTATACACTCGAGACTAGTAGTACCTATAGGGCTTGGATTGAAATTTTTGCTAAAAAAACAGACAAAAGAGAGCCGCCATCACCCATCCACCCATTTTGTTCTTCCATTGGCTTTATGACTAGATTGCTACCTATTTAATTGCATGGCTTTTCTATGGCTCTCCTACATTTGCTCATATGCCACCACCACTTTGTACAACTACTTTGTTTTATGCCATTTTTTGTCTCTTTCCCTTTTAACACTTTCCATCTCCTCAAATTAGACATGGGGGTTTTGTCCTTGCAAATGTAAACAAGTTCTCATAGTATTGTGTGTGTATAATATAATGTAGGACTTACACTTAAGTGTAAATGCCATAATGAAATTTATTTACACTCCATGGAAGTGTATAAGGTTCATTTTATGTCACATAAAATCATTTTTTAAAAGTGTAAAACAAATGCATTTCTACAATTTTACATGATCATGTCAAAAAAATGCAAAAGTGTATCACTTCTATTTGGGGAAGGATCAAATTGCACCCATTTCAAATAATTGAAAAAATAAATGAAGTTTTGTACCCACATTGGGATGCATTCACAACTAATAAATAGGGATTCACAAGTATATATAATGATTAAGTGTATATAATATATAAATTTACATGTCCCAAAATATTCACATGACACCATGTCAAATATATTTGACAAACCGTTTACACTTACACAATATTTACATGGTATATATATATATATATATATATATATATATATATATGAGACTATTAACATTTACACACACAACATTCATTCTCATGTGTTTGAAGATTGAGAGAAAAAAAAGACCTACCTCTTCTTCAAATCTCATGGCCAATGTCACATTTGTGCTTGTTAGCTCGTTTGATAGAATTAGAATGACCAAGTCCTTGAAGGTGTTGTAACTTTGGTGCCTCTTTTTAGATGGGTTATTATCAACAAGGTTGTGAACCCTAAATTGTGAACCTTAAACCCTCCTCTACTTCAAATGCTAAGTAGTTTTAAGTCTTTGTGAAATTCCACAACAAAAGATGGCAAATAAAGTACTTGTGTTTTAGCCCTACTAACCCAATGCTCAAATCTATTAAAAGGCTTGTGAAGATTCTCATAGCTTGTGATGTCAGTGAGCAAAATTGGCTTTTTTTGGCCTTGAAGAATGTCAAAAGCTTGCAATCTGGAAAAGTTCCATTCCAAAGATGGATTTTTAAATTCAAACCTTTCACAAAAGTCACTAGTGTTATTGGTCCTTGAAGTACCCATTCAGCTTAAATTTAGCCACCATAACTAAAATATTGTTTGGACACAAGAATAAGAAATAAATACACAAATAAAACAAAAATTAAAGCTGAAGACACACAACAAACAAGGAAAATATTATTAAGAAAATCCAATATATATGTGTGTGTGTGTGTGTGTTTGGAACCTTCCCATTTGGACTTTATTCATTTATGGTTTTTTTTTTTTTTTTGTTTTTTTTGGTAGAAAAACTTTTTTTTAGAAGAAGCAAGGACCCAAAAAGCCCCCATTATTATTTACATTTTATTTTTTTCAAGCACCCTACAAGCTATGATTGAGGTACCTCCTTTTCAAGAACATATGTGCACAAGTGAGAATTTTGAAAGGTGAAAAATTATAAAATAAAATTATAAATTGGTGAAAAAGTTGAGGCCCATACATTATAGGCTAGTACATACACCTTTTCCCATTCATTTTATTATTTTATTATAACCTTATATGTATGTTGATTTATGATAATGGTTTGTGGGAGCCCATCCTAAGGAGCCTTTTTTTAGTGCAAAAAGTTTGCACTCTTTTGAAAATTTAAACTTCTTTTTGTCATAAATTCAATGTTTTTTGGAAAAAGAATTGCCAAATTTTGGAAAAGAATTCTCAAAAAACCTTAAAAAATTGCCAAACTTTTTATACATGGTTCAAGAAGGTATCCAAAAAACATATAAGGATGTTTTAAATTATTATTTCCTTTCACATTTTCTTAATAGCCAAATTTGGTTTAATCGGCTTATCGTCACCATGGATGGTTACATCACAAAATTGAAGAAATAACATTGGTTCCTAATATGATCTCAATGTTCCACTGACTTGTATTGTTATGTGGTTATGGATTAAACGTGAAGCGCATCCTTCAATATCTTGGAGCCATAAATCAAAATTTTAGAGTTTCAATCACCCCCAAATGGCTATAGACTGAAAAATAATTATAAAATGGTACGTAACATAAGCAACACTTTGTTACGCATATGAGATAACATTAAGGATGGGAACCATGGGAACAACATAAGGAGCATTTGGCAAAGTATATGGGATAATAGTGTGGTGCTATTGGGAACATCTTGAGGAACACATTGGGAAAAACAAAAAAAGCCAAGATATCCAACACCCTAGTCCCCACCCTCCAACATGTCCATATGACTTCACTAAGGCAACTCTTTAAAACAATTCAAGATACCAATTTGAACAATCTCATAATTCATTGGCCACAAATTCTTTCTTTGCACCTATGCACAAGCCTATATAATAATACTATTATAACATTGAAGAGTTAATTCAACAAAGTTATTCCTTAAAACAAACCTTATAATGTTACATTCACACTTGATGTTAAATCAATGTTAAATGCAAATCTAGGTGGCATCCTAGGTGGCACCCAATGTTAAATGGGTGATAGTTTAGTGTTAAGTGAATGTTAGCTTAACATAAAATCTTCATGATAAGTAAGTTTAAGTCTTAAATGATTAGTATGGTGAGAAGGAACTCAACACTAAAGTTCCTAACACCAAGTGTGAATGCACCTTTAAAAGGCTTCCATTTTGATAGACCATATGGAAAAAAATTCACCACTAGGCCCAACCCTATTCCACAAACACTATATATTTGTGTAAATTTTTTAAATTAGTCTTGTAAACCTTGTCCAAATGTAGAGTATTTCAAATTTTTAAAAAATAATTCAGGTTTGGACTTTGTTCTATCCATTGCTATTACATATTGGATATGACACAATGGATAATTATGTCACACCTTTCTTAATAAATACCTTCAGTTTATAATTATTTCACTCTTTTTCCCTATCCACCAACATGGATATGAAAAATCAAATTAACATGTGTCTTTCCATGTCCACAAAATGTATATTAATTAAAATTAAATTTGACATTGACATAAATAGCAATGAATTATTGAAAATCATTTGAAAACATAAATATATATATATAATTGATTGTCACTAATAGTACGTAGCAATGCAAAGCTCAAATTTAATATAGATTTTTTCCCACCTACCTACCCCCCACCCACTTATTAATCTACCTATCTAGTCATATACCTACCTATTTGCCCTTTAGGTACGTACCCACCAAAGTTCACCTACTAGGTTGCACTTACCTGCATGGTTGCCACTCCAATAGACCTTGCGATTGTTAAAAATGAAAAATAAATAAAACTACATAGAACTTAGACTTGTTCACTCAAGAAATATTTAAAAGCATGATTAAAACATTTATCATCATGCATATAAGGGTATTGCATATATGCATTGGCTTGAAAAATTATGTTTAAGGTGTTTTGTTAAGGGTATTGCACAAAGTTATAAAAATCAAAATATGTGAAATATCCCCATTAGGGTATTGCATTCTCAAAGGATTTTTTTCACTATGATTTCATCATATTGCAAACCTAATGTAAATGTCCAAGGAACATGGAACTTCGTTTTAGTTTTGGTGCATTTAATACATATTGTACCCAATTTAAATAAGCAATTAGGTCTAGATTTAACAATTTGATTTGCTTATTTGAATGGTGTATTTTAAACAATGTGGATTAGATTTATAAATATTATGTTCATATAGTTATTTATGTTGTTTAATAGTATGGTCAACGTGATGAAAATATTGCTGGTACACTAGGCCTTTGGTATTGAAATGAGAACAATGTTCATGATAATATTGCACACAATTATGAAGGTTGGGAAGATTAAAACTAAAATATTTCCTACACACCAATGGTTAGAAACATGGGTGTTTGAAGGTATTATTAATTCAAAAATTAAAATCCCAAACAATTAAGGTATTACACCAAAAAAATGAAAAACCCTAGCAACCTTTTTTGGTTGGAAAGTGAAGGAGGTCCAAAAAGGCTTGATCACCTTGGGGAGGAACAAATAGTACAACTAATTGCTATTGTTTGTCTATATTAATGTTCAAATTGAAACAATTTTTTCCATGAACCAACATTTTATTCGATTTGATCTTTTAACATAAACACCATTTGTTCATTTGTTGCACCACGCATTAGTCCATCAATTGTCACCAAAACCAACCCATCCATGGTTGGTAAAGGTTGAGCATTTTCCAACCTTGTGTGAGGTGCCATTTCAATCAATTTAACAATAACCAACAAATTCAACAACCATAACAAGAACAAAACCAAGCAAAAAAAAAAACCCATAACAATCTTAAACACAATACATTACAAACAAAATGTAGAGTTTAATTGTCTAGTTTAAGCTTTATGGTTGAGGAGGGCAGTAGAAGTGAAAGAAGAGGTGGAGAAACAAAATAAACACATAAAACCGATAAAATACAAGGGAAAAAAAAACCAAAATAATAAAACCGCAAATAAACATTTTAAAAAATTAATTCAGAAACGTTAAAAAAAAAGATAAATTCAAAAGCACACACAAAAAAACACCAAAAATGGAAAAAAAATAGAAAAATAAAGTAAACAAAACAAATAAAGTAACAATTATTATTTTTAAATAAAAAACCCAAAAAATAATAATGAAAAAAAACTAAATACAAAAACAAAACAAAAAAAGAAAACAAAAGAAGCAAAAACAAGGATTAAAAAAATGGAAAAAAAACTAAAGGTTTGTTGTGCATGTAGGACTTCATCATATTGACATTGATTTCCTTTCTACTACTTGTCAAGTCCACACACATTTGATGGCTCCTCTCCACTATCCCCCCCCACACACACACAATTCACATTTCCATAAGTTGACAACTTTTATTGTTGTTGAGTTTTTCTTTTATGGTCTACTAGCACTAAAAACATTATGCAACCTAACAAGCTCGTGCTACTATAAAGCTCATCCTCCTTCACACACACACACACAAAGCAAAAACACAAAAAAATAATAATAATAAAACACAAGAAACGACACATAAACAAACACAAAAATAAATAAATAAAGATTTTAGAAAAAAAATAAAACAATACAAATGGAGAAAGGAAGAAGACAAGAAAATGAAGGAGAAAATGGTGAATGGGAAAAGGAAAGCATAAAGGAAGAGGGAGGAGAAATAGAAGGAAGTAAAGGTTAAGTTGGAGGGTGTGTGGGGAAAAAAACTAACTATTGGGGTCAAGGGGTGTGAAGGAGAAAGTGCAATTTCATGTTAAGACCCTATTCTAAAATTAGGTTGAGTTTAGTCCCATCCAAAAAATCTCTAAATGGGATTTTTTGGATGGTGCATTAATGAGTTTTGGGTCACTCAAATTGTTATGTTGGATTGAATTTTGAATCTAAATACACTGGCAAGTCTTTTTTACTCAAAAAGACATCATGATGTGGGATTTAGATTTTCAACAAATAAGTTAAAACACATGAAAGACAAATAGGATGAAAGATACTTATAAGTGGGGTGATGACTCCTTTGGTGACGATGACAAAGTTCCAAGTGATGAGGTTGGTAAAGCTAAAGAATTGGCATGTATGTAAATACTTGGTGATATGTTGACACAATATCATTTGGTGGATCCAACACAATAACATTTGAGAACTTGTGTTGGTAACAAAAATAACGGAAAAGGCCCACAAGAAAGTTTAATTCTCCAATTGTGAATTTCTTTAACCTAACTTTGATATGGAGTCTCATACCCTATTGTTATTTTGATACCTAGTTCCTAGTTGTTTAGAAAGTCACCTTGACCATGGCTGAAATTGGAAAACAAAAGGTCACAAAACAAGTTGACTAGGGGTGCACCTTGACTACCATCAAAAAAATGTGACATGGAATTAGGGCTTAGGTGTTTTGGCCAAGTACGTGTCCATGAGTTGAATAAGTGTTAAATTGTCTATTTTTATAATGTTAAAACAATTCACCACCTTTTGTCTTTTGTCATTCAATGGAGCTTTTATGTGATGGTCACTATTGCGTGGAGACACTTTTAGAGGCTATGTTTATTTATGATGGTGCATGAGAAATTTGGGATGCACTTGGTTGTTTTGTTTGCTTGTTGATTTTATGTGGAGTGGGACAATTGTTGATGGGATATTTGTGGTGCATTTGGATTTGGGAGATGTGGTTTTCTGCATGTAGATTATGTTTTTAAAGGCTTATGGAGGATGAAGATGGGATTTAAGGACTCAAATCAATGAAGTTAGGCATATTCTTTTTTTTATCTTTTCAGTTTCCATTTTGTGTTTTTGTTGATGAAAATAATGTTCATAACAAGTTGTAGGGTTTTTGTTTCTCTTGGATTTCTATTGCACTAAGAATATCAGAACAGTTTGTTGAAGTTGATAATAAAATGTTTAAGGCGAGACGTATATGGATGTGATGAAAAATCTCTAATGGGTTTGAGAGTTAATCCATAGTGATTCCACTTTTTCAAGTTTGGTATACTTGAAATGTTGTTGTGTTAGTTTTCGTTATTGGGTGTTGAAAACAAATGAGACTTGTGTGCATGGAAATTCTAAAGGAAGATGGGTCCATGAGTGGGGAATCTAACATTTGCATGAAGATACACTATCAAATTTTACATTGCAAATATGTTTAATGGGGGCTATCTTCTTTTGTACAAACTTTTTGGAAAAGTTTTGGGATAAAATGAAATAAGAGTTATTAACGAAATTTTGATTAATCATGGTGGAAGGGATTTGTAGTTTGGATATGTCTTCAATTTTGTGGAACTGAAAATGTATAGGATGTTATGGGTTATGGTGACAATTTATGTTTCTAGGATTGGTATTAAAGGGGTTTAATATGATGGAATCATTATTAACATTTTTTTAAAAATGCCAATTTGCAACTTCAATTTGTGATTATAAAACAATTGCAACCAACATTTATTATTAAAATTGCTTTAGTTACATAAATGAAATCACACCCAACATCTAATCACAAATCATGACTTAGCATGATGTCACCAGATGAACCATGGATGATGTACATAGTCAATGTATACATGTTCATCCTTTGACTATCCATATAACATTCACAACTAAGTTTTGTTTTTGCAACTATTTTTGCAACTATCAATTATCCACACAATATTTACCACATGTTTCAACTTAGGGTAATTTTACAATAATGATTTTAAATGTTGAAAAAATCCATGCGATCAAATTTCAATGACTTGTGATGCTGCCATTTGACAATACCACAAATCTACCATGTGGAACTGTGAGAAATTTTTGATGAATTTTTTAATATTATTTATACATTGATTTTGGCCATCCATGCATTATTAGCATTCATTGTAGATGGTCTTAGATTGTGACACATGGTGTAATCAAAATAAGCCCACATGGCATATTAATTGTATTTTGGAAAAAAATCAAATGAATATTTATTTGAGTAAGTGGGTAGGTAGGTAAAAATAAGTAAGTAGGACATACCTACCTACCTAGGCTACATACCTCCTTACTTATTTAAATATGTAACTAATTAAAACTTATGTACCTACTTACTTACCTACCTAAGTAGGTAGGAAGGAAGGTAGGTGGGCTAAAAAATAGCCATGTAATTAATTATTGTTATTTCATTTTTTTTTTTGCTTTTATGGTTAAATCTCTTTGAGCTCATCCCGAATGGTACATGTTTTCCAATGTGAAAACCTAAGATAATACACCTTTCTTATATATATTACAAGATAAAATTGAAGGACAAAACATATGGGTTAAAAATTTTAATTGCATTTTAGTTGCAAATTGAATTGCAACTAAAAATATTTTCCCATATGTTTTGTGCTTCTATTTTACTTTGTAAATTATATAACTAAATAATTAAATAGGAAACCAATTCATTAGCTAGTTAACTAACTAATTAATTAATTAACCAATAACTAATTACCTACCTACCCATTTACAAACCTACCTATAATTACCTACTATTCTTTAATTATTTAATTTAAGACTAACATTCATTTTTACTTCATACTTTGTATTAACTAATCATTAATTCATAATCATAATTCATTAACAATATGTAATTATTTCATGAGATTAATTATTTAATATTTAAATAAATAATTCATTAAAATTGTAACAACTAAAATTTTAATGAAATTATTAACTAGTTACCAATTTAATTCTACATTTAATTGATTATTTATTATTAGTAAAATTTAATTTTTGACACTTAAATTTTTAAATATTATTTATCAACTAGATAAATATATAAATAAATAATTTAGTGTACATTTCACTTAATTAATTATGAAATAATAGTAAATATCCAATATTTGATATCAACTATTAAATTGTGAACTTATTAAATCAATGAATATAATTCAAAAAGATAATCAGTTTTAATAAATAATTTGGTTCATGAAAATTTAATTAATTCATATTTTAAAGTTCACTAACTATTATTTAATTTATTATTTATTAAAACGATAATCCTTGATTCGTAAATTCAAACTATCATATAATTCATTGAATATTAATAACATTTATGTTGATTAACAATTATTAATTATCAATTCTGAACTTATAAACTAAATAGGAACTAAATTTAATTAATCATTAGTAATAACTAGAAATTTGAAATTTTAACTAATACTTTTATAAACTGCATCTTTATTAATTAATTACTATCTATTAATTATTGACCATAACTCTTGATTAGTAAATATGAAATATCAGATAATTAATTGAATATTAATTAAATTATTAATTATGAACTCAGGAACTAAATAGGAAGTCAACTTAATTAATCATTAATAATAACTCAATAACTGAATTTGTGAAATTTTAATTAATATTTTTATAATCTAGTTACCATAACTCTTGATTAATAAATATTAATGATCAGGTAATTAAAAGATAATTCATTAAAATAATTTCAAATAAATGGTAAATACAGAGTATTAGATACTAAAATATAGAATAGATTAAATAATCATATTAAATTAATTAATAGATTATAAAAAATTATTGATTATTCAGTATTAAATTATTAAATATAATTTATCTTAGATTAACCTGTTGATTTATTAAATAGATACTAAGTATGTTTGATTAACTTAATATTTTAAAGCATTTTTTCCCTCTAAAATTATTATTATTATTATTATTAATGATCAATAATTAATAATTTGTAAGAAAATTAATTAAGTTTTATTTTATGTATTATTATTTTCTATTTTGCATTATATGATCAAGTAGTTCATAATATTGTTTTATGAATTATTAATATTGGTTAAACATGAATATTATGTCATCTTAATATGACCTTGCCACTATAATTTAATTATACATTAGAATAATCATGGTATGTTTAAAAAAACATAATATAAGATTAAATTTTTTATTTAATTTTTTTTCATAATGTGAAATAATATGTGTTTAATATGGGTTGAATTCAAGTTAAACACATTTAAATATGTTAAATAGGTTTGAATATATGCTTCCAAAATTTGCATCCAAATCAAGCTTATGCCATGGGATCATTTCAACAAATTATGGGCCCACTAGGGGTTGCATTGATTGTTTCTAGATTTGGTGGAAAAAACTTTTATTTATGGAAGTTCAAAATGCAAATATTTCAAGAAGAAAAAGAACTATGGAAAGTTATGTCTAGTACATAAATCAAACCAACTGAAAACAATTTGGAGTGGGGGAAAAAAAAGAAACTAGAGTCTTGATTAGTTTTTGCTTGCAAGATTTGTTGATTCCCAATGTCATTTATGCTTCCACATCCAAGGAGAGTTGGGATTTCTTGTTGAATCTTTATGAGACAAAAGGGTTAGTAAAAACAAACTATTTTTGAAACATCAATTTTTTTTCCTTATAAATGAATCCAAGTGATAACATGTTGGAACATATCAATAAAGTCAAATCAATGAATCATTAGTTTCAAGGCATTGTATATCTTGATGACATGTAAGATATATTTTTAATGTAGTCCAAAACATTTTATTGTACATAAATGTATAAGCACACCACAAAAAATAACCAAGTTACAACTAAATTGCAACTAAATGAACATAAGGGCCTATTCTTGGATGAAAAACCCAAGAAGTTAGTCAATATGGAAGGATGCATAATTTCGTAGTCACGCCATAGTCACAAAAATAGTAATTTTTTAAAAAATGGTTATTAATTGTAAAAATTATAAAACATAAACTACAAATGATGAATAATCTCATGTAGTTACAAATTGAATGGTTACATAATACAAGATTTCTTGTAGTCTAAGGACTAAAATAGTTCATGAGAGTAAGCTTAGAGCGTTTTGATCCCACTTGTGCCTTAGTAAATAGATCTTGGATTATTGTTCGAATAAAAGAAACAAGGTTATTTGGTGTGCAAAACTCTATTATTGCATATGTTTTGTTATGTGTTTATCATTATTTGTGTTAATGAATTTATCACAATGTCTACCTTTGTTCCTTTTCATCACAATAGGATAATTTTATTTTTGTGAATAGTCCAAATTTTTGGACTAAAGTGAACGGGTGCACACAAGCCAATATGATAAAAGACAAGGTAAGTTTTAGGAATGCATCAAAATGAGTGCATTTTCTAGTTTTGCCCTATCTTTTTTTCTTTTGTATGATTTTCATCTTGCCTTATTGACTACACATTGTATTTTTAACAAACACTAGGCACTTGTCCATTGAAATTGACATTTTATAAATATGTTTAATGTGTATTTGAAAATAATCATGATTTGGTGTGCATAAAAACCTTTGAATTTTTTTAAAAATTAGTTGGAAGAACATTTACAACACATAAGATCTTGCAAGGCATTTTGAAAAATGAAACATTTGCAATAAATGAAACAAAATGCTTTGAAAAATGAAATGTTCACTTTTGCAAACATTTTTTTTTTCAAAATGCAATATGTAATTTTTCATTTTTTTCTTATGATATTTTATGAGTATTCAACAAGTATCACATGAATTTTTTTTAAATGAACAAAAATTTGTTGATTTCTACATCATGCAACTCCTTCAAATTGAAACATTCCTGAAATAATGGGCTCTCAAGGCCTTTGACCTTAGATACTCATTATTGCCATTGAAGGCTCATTATTTCAAGAACACCCCAACCTTCAAGCATTACCCTTCACAAAATGTGCTAGTAAAAAATGCATTTCTCAAAAAATAAATTACATTTTTCAATCATGAAAACATATGAATAAAAACAATGCACAAGGATATCCATATTTAAGCATAATAAACATGCTTCTACAACATAAGATAAAAGGGAACGGACTAAGAAAGATGTTTTTGGATAGGGAAGACTCTTCCATTTTGTGCACTAATCTATAGGTTGAAAACTAATGTGTTTTTTATGTGATTTAGCACACTAACAATATAGTATCATGTCACCAACCTTGTAAAAATATGACAAAATACACACAATATTAAATATTGAATGAGATGGTCTTACATTGATAAATTATTTTCCCTTGTGAATATAGAATGAAATTGCTCCATTTTTTATATCAAATCTTCAAGAAAACATTATTTATAATAAGAAGCATTTGTTCTAATAGAAATTTGACACATTTGCATGACAAGACTAACACAATGCGAATTTCTTTCCCAAGTTTTAAAAGGAGACAATGTATTGTCCTAGTCCATTGTTGATAATGGAAATGAAATTACAACATCTTTGAATTGTTGCATGCATAATATTATTTAGGCTTTGCAAGAATTGTTAATATTCTCTAAGAACTAGGAACATGCACAATTTGCATGGACACGACACACTATCGTAATGTGATGTTTTATTGTCCTCTATTGTGATAATAATGAAAATTTGAAATTGCAACATGTGTGAATTAATACATGTGCATAATCTTTGAACTTTGAAAGAATTGTTAGAACTCCATGATATCCAAAAACTAACACATTTGGAATGAACATGGTCTTATAATGTGAATACCTTGTCCTCCGTTACCACATTGGAAATGAAATTGCAACATTTCTAAATTGTTGTAATTCATTTCCAAGATTGTCAAGATTCTTTTGGGAATTCTAGTATAGTTAGAAACTAACACATTTGGATGGAGATGGTGGTGCAATGTGAAGAGAAAGAAAAAAAGTAAAAAAAAAAAGAAGATAGAAAGTTGTTTTTAGGAAGGGTTGTTTGTGTGAAGAGGTTTTTATTAAGAAGCTTAATTTAAAAAATTTGGGACTTTTCTTTGTGTTAGTGACCCAAAATATAAAAAATCCTTGTTCATATTCTAATTTTAAATAATCCTTTATGTATCGATTTATCACAATCTTGAGCTTGTGGTGGCATACTTAAAAGGTCCTTGCTATTGTAGTTAGCTAATCTAAGAATTTCATCCCAATTCAATTTCCTCCTTTCTTTGGTGTGTTGCTCATGCCTTTGCTTCTTGCAATCATATTCCTCACTCTCGTTTTAGTACACACATGAACTAGTAAATCACACACACAAGTTGATGGCTTTTACACATGTTGGATTGTGTCTTAATTGTATTTTCTTTTCAAGAAGTTGGCAAAGATGTACAAGGTCCTTTGCAATCAATCATGTTACCATGCATTTACAATTTGAACCCAATCTCTTGATGTTTAGTTTATAATCAAATGTATAGTTTATGAAATGCAACTTTATTTTGGTTTTTTTAACACAAAATTTTGATGGGTTTGATGGGTTTGATGGGTTTTGTTGAAGAGAAGGATACGAGTTGCAAGGGCTTTTGGGATGAGGGCTGAAGCACACAAGCTCTGCCTTCAACTCCTGCAAAGAGAAAGAAGCAGATGGAGATTTGCAGCTGAGGGCAATGAGACAGACTCAAAGTTTGAAGAAATGCAAGCAAGGGGGTAACAAACAAGGTGCACAACACAACAATGATGCTAGTCTTGACGAAGACATCAAGGGTTGGTTGGTGAGAGCGTGTGAGTTCCCAAAGGGGCAATGCTTGGTTCTATAACGTGTGATTCAATGTAAATGATGCTCATCACTCCAGGCAGACAGACATGCGATACACACATAATATTTGCTTCAGTGTTGAAGGATTCCAGAAGTTCCCCTGAAGTTTTACAAGAGTGAGAAAGGTCTGGATCAGAAGGAGAATGGGAGGGCTACAGATACAGAAAAGTCGAAGCTGGAGTTGAACAAAGTACTTTGACAGAAGAAAAAAATTCAAAAGAGGATGAGCAACGAGCAGTGAAATGACCCAAGCAGGATGTGCACCCATGAACACCCTCGCTTAGCGTCAAATAGACATGTCAATAGGACAATGTTTACCTTCTGAGCAAGAACCAGAGATTCTAGAGGTCACTCCTAGCCATGCACACCAGCTGCTCCACCCGATGTCATTGGATCCAAGAATGAAGTCTTCAAAAAGGAGTCATTGAACCACTCTACCCTATCCAAGGTTTGCTCATCTCCGGAGTCATCAAGAAGTGGGTCAAATGCTCATGGTTCTTCTCCCATTGAGTCCATTGTATCATCATCATCATCATCAGTATGGTTCAGAAAAGGAGAGAGAGAACGGTCAAGAAATCAAACGGGGGTGGACCAGAGAATTTATCTGCACCAAATGAGAGTGTATTGCACCAACATTCATGGTCTGCAAGCCCTAAAGATGGTGAAGATGCATCTCATCAGTTCTCATGCGATGAAGGTGAGTTTCATCATGCTGGGGCTTGGCATGGTGCCAATGTTTCTCAAAAGCATGACCACAGTTGTGGGGCTCACGACGAGGAATGGAACTGGGATGAGCATAGGGGAGCAAATCCTGGGTTCACATATGACAGTCATCAGGATCGCAGTGGACAGCGTCCAGATTGTAATTGGGACCGAGATGAACTCGATGAGCAATGTGAGAGAAGGGTTAACCAAAATAGTCAGTGAAGGAACTAGTTGGGAAGGTGAGAGGGCTGCTCCTGTTAGCAGGAAGGAGAATGATAGTGCTACAGTTCTCTAGATATTCCAGTGCCTGGGAAGAGGCCAAGTGCAACTGTAAGTGCTCGAGACAGAGAAGATACAGGCAAGGTACTGAAACATGAAGGTCAAACTAGCATCCTGTCAAAAGCTCTTGTGAACATTGGTAGGGATGGAGAGGGAGTAACAGGCAGTCCTGTCAAGAGGGAGCATTCTCATGTACATAATCCTGCATTTTCAGTGGCCAAGAAAGAGGCCAGAGCGCTGGAGCATTCTACAGATCATTTGAAGGTGGGTCTCTGCTTTCTGTCCCTGAAATCATCATCTGAATAATGATTTCATGTTAGACATGTAATTGGAGGACATGATTTCTTTGAGCTTGTTTTGAAGGAATTTTTTGCTATTGACCACATAGAAGCCCGTTTTGGACTTTGCAGGCATTTTTATCTGGTCTGATATTTGTCAAGCTTGGTTGCCTGTCTGGGTATTCCATTCACTGAAGTGCCATGCTTTCATTGGTGGGCATGACATCTCTTACAAACTGTGGGCTGAATGTGCAGAATGAACCTGGACTGGAAGTTGAGAGCACCAATTTGTATCTGCGGGCAGCACTGAAGTTCTTGCAGGCAGCAGCTCTTGTTGAAAATGACAATACTGACATTAACTGTGCTGGGGAAACCCAGTCGATGGTGGTCTACAACAACACTGCTACACTCTGCAAACAGGTTGGGCTTCATCATATCTTGCATCCTTCATCCTCTTGACCTTTTGCACAGATTGTTCTTTGAAGCTTTCAAGAACTGTAGTTTTCTACTGCTCCATTCTAAGGTCTATCCACTCACTGTGTATGCATTTGATGGCTGGATCTTTGAAGCTTATGAGGTATTTACACAACCTTGAACCATGCTAGAACTCACTGCTTTGATTCTTTTGCAAGAGGGTGTAGACAAGGATGAGTATTTTGGCTTTGGTCAATGTTTAAGATCATGAGTTCAATCACTGACCATTAAAATTTTTGTTTATTACGGGCACATCAGAAAGAGTCCAAAATGATTCAAAAAGTCCCCAAGGAGAAAGAAGCAGCTGTAGCTAATCTTAAGGTACTCATTGTAACATTGCTGGTGCATATCTAACCTACTATTTGTAATGAAGGTGATGATCTGATACCTTGTGAGTTATACTCACATGGTTTTCAGTTGTGAACACACCTATTCTTGTCATGCTAGCTTTGCACTTCACTGGAACTGTTTGCACCTTCAATGTTCCAGCAAATTGCATGGATATATTAGTGTCCATCTTTGATATCATAACAGTTATAATGGCTTGTTACTAGCATAAATGTTGCTGTCAAAGGTGACTCAATATTGAGTTTGGGCTTTTCGGCATTGGAGTTTCCGCTTTTTTTCTAGATGATCCTACACTACTTCCTGTGTTCAACACTGCATTGGGTGTTGTTGCCACATGAGTCTTCTGGCATAGAAGAAAGCAAAGATTGCTGCTGACATCAAAAGAAAATGCACCTGATGAGACCTGAAAGTTGCACTCAAAGCCTTTGCACATCCCAAGCTCCTCTTGGAGTCGTGGAACTTTGGCTTGACTGAGTGAGTAGGCAACTGAAGAACTGGTGATTTTCACTTCACTCCTCTTTTCTCCAATAGTAGACTAAAAGATTGTTGGGTGGGGATAGAAAACCCTATTGATTAGGGTTTAGGGTTTATCCACTAGTACTCTTGGAGACTCCATTTTAGCTTGATCATCCATTGTTCTTGATATATCCTTGGGTAAGGGTATATATATATATTTCAATGGCTTTACTAATTCTATAAATGTATATTAAGATTAAAAATTTCCATGGGACAAGGTTGGGGTATACATAAATTGTTGTTTTTGGTAGATGAATAAGGTATGGATACCCCCTATCATATACCCCTATTTGGGGTTTAAAAAAGGCATGTATTATTTATCAATTTAATTATGAATGAAAAAATGTCCACATTTTGAAAACATTAATATAGTTTTTGAAGGACAAACTCAATAAGATCATGCACCAATTTCATGTCAAAATGTAAAAATCAATGTACAAACATCATCTTTAAATACGGATATGCACAAACACATTTAATAACCTTGATTCATTCAATGATAAACAAAGCTTTGATTGCCTAATATTAAACATGCATACATAAGATGTTGTAACTAAAGAAATATGTGAGGCTTCTGTGAATTAGACATCCATGCTCTACTCAAGATTGATCATCATATTGAATAGTTTGTTGACTTCACATTTCAACAAATTGGTGGAATTGAAAACATTAACAAATTGATATAATTAACGCCATGTAGTGTGCTCTTATGTCAACACTTACAACCATTGTTGTCAACACACATACAACACATAACACCCCAAATGGTACAACACATCCAAACTTAATTTGCTTGATTTTTCTAAATGGCCTACAATGAACTTCCTTCGTAACACCACCTTACAATGGTCTCATATTTGTCATTTTGGTCAATAATGTGCAATTTCTTCGCAAAAAATCTAAGGCAATGCTTAGTGGATATAAATCCACTCCACTAACCAATATATCATAAGATGTAACATGGGTGATCACAATTCAAGCCCACACCGTGCTATAATCATTTCAATGGGGATTAACTTGAATGAAGATCTTTTATTTGGTTAAACCCCAAGCTTTCTTTAACCCAACCATTGATGTCATAATTTGGTACATGCATGGTTCAAAATTGGCATCAGTCAATCCAAGACCTTCTATTGTTGTTTTGCCCAACATTATGGGTTGAACATTTGAATCTAATAAAACCTTATAAGGTTGGTACTATTTACTTGAAACCCCTTCAATTAGAAAACACCATTATTGTTATGCATTACCACCACACTGAGAATAACCCCTACCCTATCAATGGTGGAACATGTAGGAAGGAATTACAACTTGATGACAACAAAATGCCAAGTTAATACATTTAGATCTTACAACTATTAACATTGGGAGCAACCTAAAGAACTATGGTTAATATTAAATCCTTATGCCACACAACCCCCATAATGTTAATGTGGTAAAAGACAGGGTTTTTGTTATTTATGCCATATTTCCAAATGTAATGTGAAACAATGATTTGCATCATGCTTATAAGTATTACAATGGGAACATGACTAGTTGGGATTAAGGTTGGAGGTAATGGCATGTAATGGATTAAGGTAGTCCTTCTTTTAATGAGGCCCACCACACCTTTAGACAACATTTTTCTTCTCCCCCCTACTTAGTAGAATATGATGTGGAACCACCTTGTTTCAACTTGGTTCCCTTAGTCTTTTATAATGCACCTTTATGGGTCTCACTACACTATTGTTAAATTAATGGTGTCAATACATTTTTCAGGTTATCCTTGTTAAAACTAATAGTCATCACATGTTCTTCCACCATGTTCAAATATTTCAATAATTGAAACACTTGCCAAGGTTGGTCATGTAGGTTGAAATAACATTATATCCTACATTTGATGCCTAAGCTCCTTGTTCAAAATTCCATGCCAAAATTTGATAACTTGTGTTTTCATAACACCTTACATCATAGTGATGAGCCTCCTCATCCATGCATATGCCTTTCATAAATTCTCATGCACCTTATTGTTGAAACTTTTGCAAACTTTGTAGTTGTTCTATCCAAACCCCTTAATAATTCCTTCACAAGTGTTCAACATAAAGTTCCTTTACAAGGTTAAACATCATGAACGAACTTTATGTATTGGTGGAAGGGCCATTACCATTGCTTCTAATGGCTCCATTACTTCTAAAGGTTCTACCACCATTAACACTTTTGTTTTTAACGATTCCAAGATTTTCGATGGTTCAATATTAACACATCAACACATCAATTTTAAAATAAATAAAAAATTTAATATAAATCTTGTTTTGAGATATAAATATTTTAAATTAATTGATGTTATTTTTAAAACTTCAAGAAGGCTTTGATGAAGATTTAATAACAAAAATCATAATGAAATTAATTTTTAATCAATTTAAAAAAAATTGTTGTTTTTAATGTTAAAAAACATTATAATTGCTCTAAGATAGTAGACATGCATGTATGATTTTAGGTTTTACCAAATATGTATGGGGCAAACATAACTAGTTATTGCCTTAAATTAATGGATTGGCATGTGTAGATTTTGAATACACCCATCCAAATGATGGGTTGTTTTGAAGTTTATCCATCTACTTGTTAGGTTTCTTTTCAAAATAGGAATGTTGGGTAATGGATTTAATCATGCTTCTTATCATTTTATTTTTTTGGGGTTATCACTTGCCTTTTTATATCACAAGGTTTCATGTCACTATGAAATATTTAAAAAATTCATATGACTAATTTATAAATGAAATTTGTTTGATAAACATACCAATAATTAACTTCAATTCCTTTAAATCTTATTAAATTTTGAAATAACTAAAACCCTATTATTTATGAAAAATAAAAAAAAACCTCAACACATTCAAAATTATGATATGTAAACCATCATTGTCGCAACCCCACTTTGGCCAAGTGTGGGGGTGAAGCCCAACACTTGGAAAAGTTGGAGGTTTGGAGTCCTCCAGGATTCCCGAGTGTTCAGAACTCGACAACAAGGCCCAAAACACCTTGCATTGGGGTGTTCTTGGTGTCATTGGAAAGTTCTTGAAACGTAGATATCGAAAATGGCCTCGCATTGGCAATTCGGACATCTGTAGCCCAAGTTATGGACAAAAGAAGGGCTGGGAGTCAAACTAGCAGTTTGACTCCCGACCATTAAAAGTCGGGAATCGACCTCTTCCCGACGTCTGAATTGAAAGTGCGACACAACGTTGGAAAGCTCTCGACGAGAACTACAACATTGATTTAGGACTCATCCCGATCCGAGTTTGAGGCGAGGAGCTATGGCCGTCCAAAATTCCGGAAGTCCAGCTGGGACAATTTCGGGACTCCATTTCGGGAGTCCCAACAAAATGTGCCATTCGGATGTGGCCTCCGCGACCAGCCGCAGAAAATACTATATTGGGGAAGGTGGTGGCTTCCCCCAAGTCCGGGCCGTGGTGAGTCTTGTGTGTCCAAGTGCCCGTGGCTAGTCCCAACACCCAAGGGTGTCCCGAATGCTAAACTAATCCGATTTGGTTGGTTTTTGGATGCAGATTCACACGAGCTAAGCTAGTCCCTCTTCCTAATTTAATCCTTGGGCTCCCAACTCGACCTTCTACCCCTTTTTAGAGTTGGAGGTCGAGAGTGTGGTACCAAGTCTCAACTTTCCGCAACTTGACTTTGTGAAACCCTCAAGTGGGTTTCACCCCGTGACTTGGGAACGCGTCAATCATAGAAAATTAAAAAAATAACAAACAATAGATTCGTATGTTAAATGATTTACAAAAAAAAAATTTGATACACTAATGTTAAAACTTCAAAATCCATATTATAAGAAAAAAAACATGCATATGGAAATAATAATTCACAACAACCTAAAATATGTGGATTATTCAATGTCGAAACATAAATAAATTCCTTATACAATGCCATGAAAAATTTGATATTTAATAATTAAAATATTTATTTACCCATATTTTTAAAACTTTCATAATCGAATACAAATTAAATGGTTTACAACTTTTTGTTTTTGAAAATTCATAAAAATGAATTTCATTAATCAACTATTACAATACATAAGGGGTACTATAGGTACAAGCAAAATACAAATAATCAAAAGTTATTAGAAAATATTTTTTGAAAACAAACACTTATGAAAACAAATTATGCATTATAACATACATTGCAAATGTTGTTTTATTGATAGGTGGAACAATTATCCATTCCTTACTTGGCTTATCAATTGATAAAAATACAATTATAAACTAATTAATATAATACCAAATAGCTAATTTGACATTCAATTTATGATAGTCGATGAAATATGAATGGTGGGTTGTATGATGTTCGTTACAATGCATTTAAAATTATAAAAATTAAAATCAAGCATATTGTCATTTGGAGGACTTAATATAATGTTCATGAAAGACTTTTTACACTTTTTGCCCATCATTAACACACCATTATTTTCAATTAACTTTTAACCAACTTTTACATTCACAAATTCAACACAAAAAAAAAAAGTTATATGTATAAATATATGGGAAAATTAAATTTGTCCATATAACATCATACTAACGCAACAAATGCAACAAAAAAAAACATAAAATATGCAACTTTTTTACAAAATCTTTGAAATGGAATAATTTCATATTCAGATTTTGATTAAAAGTCATATGTAAAAGTATATGGGAAAATTACATTTGTCCAAATAACATCATATTAACGCAACAATGTGACAAAACAAAAACATAAAATATGTAACTTTTCTTACAAAATCTTTGAAATGGAATAATTTCATATTCAGATTTTAATTTGTTAAAAACGTGTTTTTCACTAATATAAACATAGATATCTTTGATGACCCATGGAAAACAACAACCTTCATAGTACCTAGAAATGAGTTACAAAATGCAATTAATCAACAAATGATAAACATACATGCAATAAAATCAAAACAAAAATGTTGTATTATAATGGCCAGCGATACTTACCCAAAAAATTCAATATGAAATGATATACAATACCTCATAAAACAAACTGTTTCAACAAGTAAAATTCAAAATTTAACACCTTTTTTGAAATTATACAAATGAATGAAAGTCATAATCACATAAAACATATATCCTAAACTAGGAATTGTCAATGGAACCATTAGTTACATTCAAAATATTTCAGTCAACGAATCCCAATGGATTCAACAAGAACATTCAATGCACCCACCTATAAATATTTTGTGTTGATTTAAATGAATTCATTAAAAACATGACACTAAATACAAGACATAACCTTAGAAGGTTTACCGAAAAATGTCATACCAATAGTATCAATATCTAGAATCTTTCAATATCATCATCAAATACTAGAATCAAATACTTCCAATACATTTAACATAAATAGATAGCAACTACCATTATCCCTTGCTTTCTATCTCATGGATTTTGAATTTCAAGGACAAACATTTGATCATTTGATCATAGGCTTGAAACAACCACCCAATAATGTACCAATTAGCATGCACAACATATATGTAACATTATCACGATTATGTTCCTTGGATGGATTTATAATATTAAGGGATATATTTATTGAATACATATATAAAGCCAAATTCAAAAAAAAGGTTATCAAAGATCTAACAAAACTTCTTTCAGACCAAAAAATTTGTCAATATAACTAGTATCAAAACCGACCAAGATATTGAAATTCCTATGGATTCAAATTTTGACCTTAAAAAATGTGATAATAATATTACATGATAAAAAAACAATTTTTTTTTTGCAATATCAATTGATTCATAAAACAACTGTAGTAAGTATGATAACATTGATTCTTGGATTGAAAACCTCCAATTAATTAAAATATATGAAAATATTTTTGGTTAAATAACCAAAATATAAGAAGTGTTATGCAAATATTATGTGTTGAAAAATTACAATCACTAGGATATGAACAACATATATATGCAATCATAGGAAAAAAATGTACGTCAATCAAAAAATGTCTTTAACACATATTCATAAACAACGATCATTGGATATTAGTAAAAATCCACATGTCAACTCCTAATTTACATTGTATAATATACTATTCACATATGCCAATGATGAAAAAGTTGCCTAGCAACACAATCCAATTATTATGCAAATTTATAAGTGTGAACAACTTGTTATATACATATGTACATGTAATGCAGCAAATAGACAACTCATCATGCAATTTTTTCACAATAGCATATGCAATAGACATTGGGTTTGGATTTGATCTCGAAAAATCTCAATATGTTTTGACACAAATGCAAACCCATTTATGAAAATCTATAAACAATAGATACACCTTTCCCTTCCCAAAATATGAACTAATATGACATATATATTCTTTTTTAAAAATAATTCATCATCACTTGTAGAGTGAAGTAATGTGGAGCCCAAGTTTTGTTTTTATGCGTTGGACCAAAAGAGAAACAACATCATGTAATGATGTTCATTACATTATGTTCATTTTGTATTCTTGAATGATTTTGTGATTTTGTTAATGTCTTGATTAAATAATTCCTATTATGATTTGAAATATTTAGGAATAATATATTATGGAATCAAAATGGATCTTATAATCTTTTAATTATTTTTCAATTTTCAAATAAAACTTTGCACAACACTTGTCTTGTCGATTTCTCAGACTCTCCTTCTTCTAAATTGGGTGCATAAGCATGCATTCCAAAACTTCACCAATAGGGAGGCAATAGTGCAATAAAAGGTCCCCATAAAAGTATTGCGTCACAAAATTTGAATTAAAATGAATGGATTATTTGGCACAATATTGGTCTAGTGATTAAATGAAATGGGTTAGAGGTGAATGATAAATCCTTAAAATTGAAATCAATTTCCCAAGTGTATGTAACTCTAATGTTTTCTTGCTATACTAAGAATTATCAGGAGATTCTTTTTGAGTGATGTTTCAAATGTTGTAGTTTAACAAATCTAACATGTGAAGGCCCTTAAAGTTAATCCTCAAACCAATGTTGGTCATTGATAAAAACCAACAATTTTGTAAGGGTGGAGCTTGTGTAAATGTTGCTTCACCCATGGAACATGGACTACTTTTCATGACAAGGGATGCACCAATTAATCACACCACCTAGAAGGCAACACCATGTTTTTTAAGAAGGCATTTGTGAATACGGCTTGAAAGTCATTGGTTCAAGTACACCCCAAATACATGTCCCCTTTTATTCTTCAATTTATGAAGGAGAATCATGGGTGTGTTGTCATTCGTAGAAACACATAAAGTTCAAATGTTTCACAAAACCAACATGAAGTTTTCTATGGCAAGCCATCCATGAGCAAATAATTCTCCTAGTTTCCTTTTGGCACACCAATATAGAGTTCAACAAATTTGAACTTGTATAAAAAAAAAGGTTTTCAAATGATTTCACTTTCGCATAAGATTGAAGTTCCACATAAAATGTGAACTATAGGTTATAATATACGATATGTTCTTTACATCATGTAACTTAACTTTTGCAAATCCTTTTAAATTCATGGCTAATCCCAGGTGAAAAGATTTTATAGTTGTTAACATTTATCAAAATATGATCAATGATTTTTTCAGTTTTCAAATTTTATGGACCTTTGATTCAATCATTGTTTTGTTTCCTCAAATTTTTAATGTTTCCACGTTGGTAATCTTTTCGAAAGGAGATTTATCCAAATTTGATTATAAAACAACTATGAAAATATAAATGTATTAAAATCCTTTTGTATCAATGGCTAATTGTTTAAAAAATGTGTAGAAACATGGTGATTTTTTAGATTTTTGGAAACTTGTTATTGGAATAAATGGAATATTTGAAAAGTGTTTTAAAAAAAAATTGTCAAATGATGAAAATTCATCACAAAAAATAAATAATCTAACATTCTAAGGTTTGAACAATGTGACATTAAATTGGTTGGACATGTTGAAAATTATAACATAGTTACCAAATATAACCTTCAACATTTTGGAGGTCTCATTTCTTTAGCAATATGAAAAACTACCAAACTACATAGTAGTTGTTAGTGTTGTTTAAAACAAATGTGTGCTTGAACAAAAACTATGCACAAACCTTGATTCATTGATGAAAAGACTATCAATGTGAAATATCATAATCAATATTGCATAATTTTAGTTCATAATTCACAATTTGATGAATATTTCAAGGATCTTGTGCTTGGATCTCATTTCAAAGATGAAAGGTCAATAATATGAGGATTTTTTCATGCATATAATGTTTTGAAGATATTTTTTAATGTTTTATATGAAGGCTTTTACCTTGATTCAATAATGCACTATGTTGTTCAATGGATTATAATGTATCTTTTGACAAAAGTCAATTTCAATTTCATTTGATCTAACCATTAAACAAATTATTGTGGAAACATTTAAAATCACACAAAAGTGGGTTTGCTAAGGATTGTAGCAACATCACATTAACCAAATCATTACAAGCTTTCAAATGTGAAAATATTTAGTTAGAATTAAACTTGATACAATGTGTGCATTTTCAAAACATAATTTTTTAACAAAGTCTTATTTATTGATGAATGCCCTTTGTGGCCTTTTAGCTTAAGCATGCAATATGAATTTCATGTAATTATCACAAAATGCAATATGCCATATCCTATAATAATTCAACCAATTTTTTAATTTAATATTAAAAAACTCATTATGAACATTAATGTGATGTGTGTGTGTGTGTGTGTGTAAATATAAACATATCAATTTATTTTAACTTAATTACAAGTTGCATACATTATGTGACATAATATGTTCTAGAATATAACATGATCTAATAATAATAATTACATTGTAAATTTTTCATTATAGACTTTTGCCTAGTTCAAATTTATGTAACATGTGAATTTGCCACCCATAATGAAAAACATATGGATTTTCTTTTGGAATCTTAACTTGTTGGAGCATTGCACATTTTGTCACTTATTGTTTTCCTTCTTTTCAGTAGTTTTACATTCCTTTCATCTCTTTTGTTATGTTTTTATCTGAAGTTTTTATTTGTTTTAAAGCTTACAATAGTTTTAATTTATCCAAAAAAGTGTGGACTTTTCGTAAACATTTCTTCTCATCTCTTTAGAGGACATTGGCTTTATCTCATTTGTGACCACAATGTTCAAAACAGGTTAAACATTTCAACTTCATGTTTTGTTTCCAATTTTTTGCTTAAGTAGCACCTCATCTTCTTGTAACCTTAAGCAACAACACCTTGTTTTGACAACAATTGAACTTGTGATTCGTGTTGTTTTCCCATTTGTCTTTCTCACTTGGAAAACAACACAAACCAAAGACACAAATGTTTCCATGTGTGCTTCCCTTTGGCCCCCTTTTACACTTTATGTTTATGTATGTATGTGTATGAAAGTTCAACTTTGGGCGAAACATACAAGATAAAAATGTGGTGCTATTGGCAACATTTCAAGGAACACATTGAAAACTTGGGGAACACATTGGGAACTTGATTGGAACACAATAGGAACACAATGGGGGATAGAAGAAAGAAATCCTTCCACTCCCCAACCCAAAAAGAAAAAAATTTGTGCTTTCTAGAAAGCATGTTGAGCCTTTTCTTTGGCCACATGAATTTTATGATTTAAAATTATTTTTCATCATTTTTGGGCTAGGCTAATACCATTGCCCAACAAGGTGGGTAGATATTAACATTTGCAACTTCAATTGCTTGCATAACTAAGGAAAAACTTTTTATTTTCAATGTTATGCCAATGAAGCTTGAAACACCAAAGGTTCAAAGGATCCCCCTTTTCAAGCATGATCACTTTGTTTAAACGAAGAACCTCCATGCCCTATGTCAAAACATTGTCAACATAAAGTCAAGCCATTGAAGTGGGGATGATCTCTTTAGTTTTCACCAATGTTTTTCTTTTCGTTTTCTTGATATTGAAATTTTGAAAAAATTGAACCCAAAAAAAAGATCAAAATTATTCGGATTTCAACAAATTTGTTTGTTGAAAAGTGGCAAAATTCCACCACCAAAAAAAAGGATTGGTCCTCACTATTTCCTTATGAAGCTTTCATCATTTATGATTTGTTTTTCATGATATGTCCATGATGATTTAAATTGTCATTCTTGGGTTGGAGAGCTAGAGTTTTAACATGTAATTAGGGATAAAAAATTACATCATTTCATTTGCGATCTCATTTTCTTTTCATTTTCTCCATTTTGTAAGTGTTTTTATTGCAATATAGTTTAGCAAGTTTAGATTAGAAAAAACAAGACACACCCCCATCTCTCTTTAAGCATTGTTCATCTTCATACTTTCACCCACCCTTTGTTGCATACAATCTTAGCCATCAATAAAGCCACAAACTAACAACAATAACAAGAAGCTTAATGCCTCTAAAGCAAAGAGGCACACTAGCTCATCACTCAATGACTTTTACCCTTAATGGCTAGTGTAAATTTTTTTGCACAAATTTTCAACTTAAATAATGCAATTTCAACAAATAAAAAGGAAAGCAAATTGTGGAAAAAATGGAGCCTTATTTGCCAAACTTCTAAATTAAAAAAAATTTGAAAGATTTCTACAACAAGTTCTAGCAAGTAACAAAAATATGTAAAGAGGATTCTTAAATGTTTTTAATTTTTCAATTTGATTTATAGCCAAATTTGGCTAAATCTTCTTTGTGCATGATCACAAGTTTGGCTACATAACAAAATTAATAAAATAAAAAATAAAATGAAAATCACCCTAATTATGGCAAGTTCAAAGCAACAACAATTTTTTAAAAAAAAGAAAGAATGTTTCATAAAGTTCTCAAAAAATGAATGCACAGAAATTGCTAACTTTTGGTCAAATTAGACAAAAGGCATCATCTAACCATTGCTAGCTTTTGAGTCAAAACAGACATCACTAAAATATATAACAACACTGGAGCAAATATTCCTCAAAATGTGGGACTAAATGAAAAACTAACATCACAATATTTCAATAGTGTCTTTCTCTCTCCATTCAAAGTACTTTTTACAAGCTACAACACACCCAACAACTCTTTATTTCCTCCTCAAAAATCAAAGACTCTGCAACTATGGTATCCTAGTTTAAAACTGCAGTTTTAGTAGGAAAGAGTAAGTTAGGTTAACCTAGCTACTAGTCAGAACAAAGAGCAAGTGTGCAACTTCTAGGGTTTTCTCTAGGGTTTTGTGTCCCAGTACCCAAACCCTTGTTTCTCTCTGTTTGTGTCATATGTGTTAGTGTGGGTATGTTTTGTGTTCAAATTTCCAGAGAAGATGATGTTGTGGGTTTGCAGCAGAATGTCAGTCTTCTGTTTCTAGCTATTGGGTTTGTGGGTTTTTATTGTTGGTTGCAGGAGTAAAAGGATTTGAGCAAGAAGTGGGTTTGGGTGTTTTCTGTTTTTTTTTTGTTGGGTTTAGGGTTTGTGGAGGAGGGAGGGAGGGAGGGAGAGAGAGAGAGAGAGAGAGAGAGAGAGAGAGAGAGAGAGAGAGAGAGAGAGTGTATGTGTGTGTGTGTGTGAAAGATGGGTGTCCCAGCTTTTTATAGATGGTTGGCAGACAAGTACCCATTGACTGTGGTGGATGTGGTGGAAGAAGAGTTGCAAGTTATAGAGCAGATTGGAGTGCCAGTTGATACTACTAAGCCTAATCCAAATGGGCTCGAATTTGACAACCTTTATCTTGACATGAATGGCATTATCCATCCTTGTTTCCATCCTGAAGATAAGGTAAATGTGATCTGTGTGTCCCTTTGGATTATTGGTTTCATTGAAAAAAAGAATCTGGTATTGTTTGATTGCGGAAAATTTGGGGGTTTTATTTTTTTGGGGTCCTTAAAGCTTGTTTTCAAAATTTCATGAATATCTGGTTTGATTCTGGAACTGGTAATTTTTTTTGTGGGTCCTTTGAAGCTTGTTTGCCATTTTTCATGAATCTGGTTTGATTCAGGAAATTGGGCATTTCTGGTTTTTGGGTCCTTGAAGCAGCTTGATTACAGTTTTTCATCATTCCAAAGTGGAGAGTTTTGTTGATGGGTTGTTTTGTCATTTTTGTGGTCTTTGATGGAATTCTTGCAGCCAGCACCAACTACTTATACTGAGGTGTTCCAGTCTGTGTTTGAGTACATTGATCGCCTTTTTGCAATTGTTCGACCACGGAAGCTTTTGTTTATGGCAATTGGTAAGAGATGATGCATTTGCCATTTTTTGTTCAGCATCTTGGAGAATTTTAAATATTTGTGGTGGGGTTTTTTGGGGGGTAGCTTGGAAATGGATTTCTAATTAAAATTAGGGTTTGTTAGATGTGTCACAAATTTTCTGTATTTCTTCTTTGACCTGCATATGAGAGGGACTAGTTTTCTGTGAATTTTCTGAAATCATGTGTCAAAAGTTGTTAAATGGAGAAAGTTTCTGGGGCACACTTGATTCATCATTGCAGATGGTGTTGCACCACGGGCCAAGATGAATCAGCAACGATCACGACGTTTCAGAGCTGCAAAAGATGCAGCAGATGCGGTATGTTTTTCTTGGTCTTTGCATCTTCTTTTTGAAGTTTCTGGAAGAATCATTTGCTTTGAGGCTGTGACATATATTTGTTTGTTCTGTTGTTGTTGCAAGAGTCTGGTGATTTGTGGAATAAATTTGAGCATTTTTTATAGTTTTAGGGTTAGGGTTTCAATCTCTGATGCAAGCAAAGTAAGTGCATTTTGCTGAACCTGTCCAAAATTGTGCTGGAGAGGTTTCAGGAAGCAGAGGAGGAAAGGTTGCGGAGGGAGTTTGAGGCAGAGGGCCATATAATTCCACCCAAAACGAAGTCAGAAGCTTGTGATTCAAATGTGATTACACCAGGGACACCTTTTATGGCCAAACTTGCTATTGCCCTTCAGTACTACATTCACTTACGCCTTAACCAGGACCCTGGGTGGCAGCGCATCAAGGTAAAAAGAGTAAATTGCAGTGGTTTATTCTTGCATTTTGTACTAGAGCTTTGCGTCCATGTTTTGCCACCCAGTGAACGGAAGGGTGAAATGAAATTTTTTATGTCTATTAAAAAATATGGACATTTTGTGACTTGATCTTGGCTGGCTGGCTGGAGCAGGTGATTCTGTCAGATGCAAATGTTCCAGGAGAGGGCGAACATAAGATTATGTCATACATCCGGCTCCAAAGAAATCTGCCGGGTTTTGATCCTAACACACGGCATTGTCTATATGGATTAGTATGAGCTCTCTTTCTCTTTCTTCAGAGAATTCTCTTTCTCTGCTTGTCACAATTAGTTCTGTTTTGCACTCCAATGCAATAACTAGTTGTTGGGTATTTGCGTTGCTTTCTATATTTTTTCCACCACCACCCTGTTGACCAATCTCTTGGTATGTATGGTTTTGTTCTTACCCATTTTGCCTCTCTAAATAAGGAACCCTTTTTTTTTGCCTGTTTTTTTTGCAGGATGCTGATTTGATTATGCTTGCTCTGGCAACACATGAACCCCATTTCTCAATTTTAAGAGAGGTACTATTGGTTGTAGAAGGCATGGTGCTATTGGATTTTTGGTAGTTAAAACTGAAGACTAAGGAAATCAAAGCAAGTTGATGACTGTGTGTGTTGCAGCATCACTTTGGTTTTGTTCAATTTCCAGTTTCATAATTTGACACATCAGACATGAGCTAAGATCTAGTAACCAAACTGCTCATTGTGTTTTCAGTTGCATTTTTGGATCTTGATTTAGGGTTTGGTTGAAAATAATGAGAGATTATTTAGGTTCAGCTGTCTGGTATGATTGCAGGTCGTGTTCATGCCAGGGCAGCAAGATAAGTGTTTTTTGTGTGGACAAAGTGGCCATTTGGCAGCTGACTGTGAGGGAAAACCCAAGCGACAGAAGGGCTTAATTGATGAGAATCATGCAGAAAGTAATGGGGTTGCAAGGAAACCTTTCCAGGTATCCCAATTGTTGTCAATTGGATGGTTGCATAGCTAGTTGAATTCCTTATATTTTGTGAGAAACTGACTCTTTAAAACCCACCCAACTGGATTTATAGCTTCAGACCCCTGATTTTCTTTTCCATGCAAGTCATTTTAAGGAGGATGCTCATTGAGGGAAACAACTCAATCTTGTGGCAGTTTTTGAATATTTGGACACTTCGGGAATATTTGGAGTTTGATTTGGTGATAAAGGATGCGCCATTTGAGGTGGATTTTGAGCGTCTTGTGGATGACTTTGTCTTCATGTGTTTTTTTGTTGGCAATGACTTTCTCCCACATATGCCAACACTAGAAATCCGAGAAGTATGTTCCACCACCCACCTTCCAACTTCATCAAATCCATCTAATAGCTTTTTCTCTGCAAATTTGTCTCATACAATGTATATCCATGCTGTTGTCGTCATTGTTTTTTCACTGTTGTTCATTCCTGAGCACACTTGGCAACCTCATCATGATTGAGTTTTTCTTGTTGCTTCCAGAAAATGCAACAGATATGCTTATGTGGTATGTTGTGTTATGTTGAAGATTTTACATAACTCACAACCTAGTTCAGGATTTAGGGTTTTGTTGGGTGTTCTCTTGGCTGAGACATTTGTTGTGTTGTGATTGTTAGGGGGCAATAAATTTGCTGATGGCGATGTACAGAAGCAATTTCAGATCAATGGGTGGTTATCTTACTGAAGATGGTGAGGTACAGATGCTATTACTCCCATACCTGTTATGCAGATTGATCATCTTATTTCACAACTACAATAATCAGATATACATCTGCAGAGCTGCACAGAAGTTGCTTATAGGGTTTAGGGTAGATACATTATTGTGCCATTTTTTTTTTGGTTTTATTCTTGCTGTTTTGGATGCGCAGCTGAAAACATTTACTCATGTCTTGGGTGCATCTCTCTCTCTCTCTTTGACTGAAATATGCCACTCCACTCATTTGCCAGGTCAACTTGAAGAGGGTGGAGCAGTTCATCCAAACCATTGGTAATCAGGAAGAGAACATCTTTCAAAAGCGAGCACATCTTCTTCAGGTATTGAAGAATTCTAATTTTTTTCCCTAGCTCCTGAGATGTCTTTGAGTGTCCTATAAACACGGTTTTACATTTTCAATCATTGCAAATATGGAGCCTCATTGTTCAGCAACCAATGGATGGCAAATGTTAATCTTGCATTGCCATTTGTCAGTTGCTATGGTGAATACTTGCATGTCTCAAAAGTTAAGTTTTGGTTTGTGGGTTGTGAGTGGATGTGTGGCGTATTCTTTTCTCACGATTGTGGTTAATGAGGGTACTACTCTGTCAGAGGTGGTATGTTAGGTGAACTGGTAGCTTGCCCCATCTTGGTGAAGCTGAGACTCTCTTTGTACCTTTTTTTCCCTTGTGGCACAGACACAAGGAGAGCGACAGAAACAACGTCAGGAAGCAAAGCAAAGGCAGCGTCCAAGAGGGGATGATGCTGAGCCAAATGTTGATCCCGAGGTTTTGTTTTCTTCTCAGGAGGACGTTTTGGACAATTTGAAGACAAAGTTGAAGGGTACATTGCGGGACAAGGCAGATATGCTTAGTGGTGGTGGAGAATTAGAGGACTCTGTACGCTTAGGTGAGCCTGGATGGAAGCAAAGGTACTATCAGGAAAAGTTTGAGGCAAAAACACCTGAAGAGATCGAGGAGATTCAAAGGCATGTGGTATGTCCTTCAGCGAAAATTAGCACTGGTAGTTCAGAGCAAAGTTGGTGCTGGTTCTTTTGACCCATTCCTCTTCTTGTTAGCCTTCTTGTGCCGTGTTCTAAAAGCTCCTGGTTTTCTACTCAGTGAGCTGTCGGTAGGCTTGCTTGTTTTGTATGCTTGAAGCCGGAGGATTTCAGTTCAGACTTTGCTCATCTTTTGCAGGTTTTGAAATACACCGAAGGACTATGCTGGGTGATGCGTTACTATTACCAAGGTGTTTGTTCATGGAACTGGTTAGTTTGATCACTTCCTCTGTTTGAAGAATGTTGTGACAGTGGGTGATACCCATTTTGTTTCTCTTACCATCATGTACTATTCTGGTCACAAAAAACAGCATCAGGAGAGAGAGGAAGCTTCATTGGTTGGTTGATCTTGACAGAGTGGTGATGGTGGTGATGATCTTGACAGGTATTATCCATACCACTATGCTCCGTTTGCATCTGACTTGATGAATTTGGACCAACTGGAGATCATTTTCTTCACCGGAAAGCCGTTCAAGCCTTTTGATCAGCTGATGGGTGTCCTCCCCGCTGCAAGGTCTCATTTTTCAAGCACTGTTATATATGCAGTCCTGCCTTTCACTCATACAATGTGCTTGTGTTTCTCATCTGATTGACCTGGTTTAGTAGTGGCTGTGTGTGAAACTGCTCTGTATACACTCCTGGCTCTAGTTGAACCACCAGCAGGAGTATTTTTTAACTTAGTAATCTCTTATTTGTGTGTTTTGTTTCTATCTGTCTGCAGCTCCAAGGCGCTTCCATACCATTATAGACCGCTGATGACTGACCCAAACTCACCAATCAGTGACTTTTATCCAAGAGGTGATTGCCAGATTGGTTGGCCTACTTGTTAGATTAGATTCAGGTCCAGGGTGATGGTGCTGATAACAATCTTCCACCCCCCAAAAAAATTGCAATCTCTCATTTTTCTGTTGTGAAATGACACGGTTAAAAGCTCAGAGAGGAAACTGAGAAGACCCAATTGTGTTGTGTGCAAAAGTAAAGGTTTAGGGTAAGGGTTTAGGGTTAAGGGTGTTTATGTGGTGTTTGTAAAGTAGCTAAATATTCTAATACATTTGCTTGACAGCTGTAAGTCAGCAGCAGTGTGAGGTTTTCCATATCTGGAAATCCTAGCATCAAGTTGCTGACAGACAATGTACTGACTGAGAGTGGGTTTGTTGTTGTTCCAATTGTTTGAAGTTCATGTTGCATATTTGAACTCTAAATCTGCTATATCTTTTTCCTCTGGCAGATTTTGCTATTGACATGAATGGGAAGCGTTTTTCTTGGCAGGTATTGGGTTTGTCCTGCTAAGTTCCACTTGTAATAACCCAGAAATTTTTGTGATATTCATTAAGCCCCATCATTCGGTCTATTTCTTGATGAGCTGCTGCTGTTGTCCTTGGGTTTCTTTTCTCTCCCAGGGAGTGGCAAAGCTTCCCTTTATTGATGAGGAGCGCCTCCTTGCAGAAGTCAGCAAAGTTGAAGACACGTTGACAGTAAGTAATTTCATCCAGATTTTGTTGATGCCAGATTATCTTAAGTAAATTAAAACAGAGGTCTGAGATGGTCAGTTACCAAAGCTAGTACTGGTATTTCTCTATTGCTTTCTAGCATGTAGCGAAAAATCTGAAGGATTCTTAAAGGTTTTTACTTTCATACATGGTCTATAGCCAAATTTGGCTAAATCTTCTTGTAGATGATAGCCAGATCACAAAGTTGAAAAAAAAAACCCTGATGATGATCCATTGACCTTCAGTATGTCCACTCAAGACCCTGACTTCCGCAGCTCATTATTGTTGACAAAACTTGGAATCTGACGACAGCTGCTTTCTGGGGTGGTGTTGTCCAGAAAGAAGAGCAGCGGAGAAACAGTGTTTTGGCAGACTTGTTGTTTATCTCACGCAGTCACCCACTAGCAGATTTTGTCTTCTCATTCTATGACTGCTATGGCCATCTTGAAGGGAGACCGCGGATGGAGGTGATGAAGAAGATACCTCCTGCTGCAAGGTATGGGTTTAAGGTTTAGGGTTTCAGGTTTCTGATTTTTCTTTGCATGTTTTGAATGTGGCTGTCGTATGTGAATTGAAGATGGTGGTATCCAAAGAAGAAGTGGAATTGTTCAGTTGTGCAACCCTGTAACCCTGTTGGAGAGAGAGAAACAAGAAATGCATCTTGAGATATGCAAGGAATGTGGACTGATTTCGAGGAAATTGTAAATGCAGTGATGGGATGAATGGGCTGATTCAAATGTGCACAGGGGAAGCTTGTCCAAGCACATTCCGCTCCCCTGTCGATGGTCTACCTAATATTACCAACAATCAAGTCCTGTAAGTTTTGAAGATGGGTTTAGGCTTCTTCGATTCTGACAGCTACAGATCCTTGTGTTGTTCTTCCTTCCATGAGCCCCATGATTTGATGGCCTAAAACAATGACTGCAAAACAAATGCGTCATTGAGCAAAATAGACTGTTCTGATGATGTACTGAACTTCGTCCTTCTCCTCTGTCACAGGACTGTCATATACAAGAATCCTCCAGTGCACAGGCATATTGCAAGACCTCCTGAAGGTGTTGTCATGCCAAAAAAGGTTGGTACACTGTTCCAGTATCATCCTCGCACAGCTGGTAAACAGTTCCATCTTTGTCATGATGAGAGAGTTGTGCTCTGTACACAAGCAAGATGTGCAGAATGTACTAAGACTTTCTTGGGTGAGCCAATTCGGGTGTTGTGCAAAATTACAGAGTATATCGGACGCTGATGTGATTCTCCAAGCACTGTGGCACGAAGACAACGGGCAAAGACCCCACATCCAAGAAAGGTATGGCTGGGCTCTTCAGAAATAGAGAGATTATAGAGGAAGAAGGGTCTTTGCCCACTTTTGTTCTGATCTCTCTTGGTTCATCATCATCATGTCTAAAATGCAAGTGATGCAAACGCATGGGTATTGGTTGTGGTGTGATTGCTCATGAGGCATCTCAATGCAGGAGAAATCATAAATCCTAAACCCTGAACCCTTTATAGGACTGAAAGAAGTGTGTTTGGGAGGTGATGTAGGCCGGCAGTCTCAGGGGCTATCTCTGGTACTTTGCTAGGTGATGCTGCCCGCAGGTTGATTCTCAACACCATACAGCTGCCAAAGAACAGCACGAGCGGGGCTACTAAGATGCTGCAGCAGTCACAGAAAGCAGCGTTGCCTAGTGTTGCAGCAGCAGTAGGAGGTGGTCAAGTAAAACCACCTCAACAGAAACAGCAGCACAGGCCTCAAAGACCAGCGGGCCCTCCAGGATATGAGCAAGGAGGTTCTTCTTCTTCCATCATCACTCCTTTGGCAAGTTCACCACATGGTTTGGGTTATGTTTCCAGGGGCCGTGGTGTCAACCACAATGGTCTCCTCCACAAACCACCAACATTTGGGTATGCTGGAGGTGAGCCTGTAGTGAGATCACAACAGCATCACCCACGACCACAACAATCCCCAGGGGCTGGACCTCTCTTTCATCAACATCAACAACCCCAGAAGACGATTGCAAGAGCTCCTCTTCCCCCTATGCCGAATGGACCTCGCTTCATGGGTCGTGGAGGACATGTCCAACATGAGCTCAACCAAGCATACCACCACAACAACAGTCCAGGTCCCCAAGTCCCACTGAATGTACAGGCTCGGGCTCCTCAAGACCAGTTTGGTGGGGGTGCTGCTTCTTCTGGCCAACAGAGGTATGTTGCATCATTGCAGCAAAACAGGAGCAACAACCAGAATCTTTTCTCTGCTCTTGATAATCGAGGACGGGGACGAGGTGGCAGGCATACAAAACTTTGAGCCAATCAGTTGCCACAGGCGGAGGGGAGGATGAGATAACTTTGCTTATATAGAGAGCGCTCTTGAAGTTAACTGAACTCCCACACTCCTCCTGTGTCTCTTGTTCTAACATTCATTTTTTCTCCCGTGGAGACAGCATCCAGGATTTTACTTTACAAAGGTGGTTTCTTCAAGAGACAAAAGGCTTCTTCATTGTTTGTAAAAAACTTCTTGCATTGGGGTCAGATGTTTGCTGGGAGGGGGGGGAGCAACACTATTTCTGACAAAAAATAAGTGGTGTTTTGAAGCTGATGATGCGTGTGTCCTCATGTTTTTCCTTGTTGCTGCCATGTTTGTTCTTTTTCATGAGCAACTGCTTTTTGACAAATGTGCCATGTCTGGCTGGCTGGGTCTTTCACATCAGTGACAGAAACAGAGGCGATGAGTCTAATGCCAATCCAAATGATCCACTTC
>Ga0116231_10002559_pt1 | contig 38076 bp, 35 predicted proteins | sample S1TSphgellanicum_2_FD_89695 | JGI IMG/M metagenome (GOLD analysis project Ga0116231, IMG submission 89695) | Host-associated microbial communities from peat moss isolated from Minnesota, USA - S1T2_Fd - Sphagnum magellanicum MG | ecosystem: Host-associated > Plants > Peat moss > Unclassified...
CCAACTGGCCCTCGCCCTGAACCTCAACTGGCTCGCGCTGCTCCTCTACGCCGATGCCTTCGCGAGCCCGAGCGGCACCGGCAGCACCTACACCGCGACGACCGCCCGGATGATCTACGCGATGGAGCGCAATGGCAGCTTCCCCAAAGTCTTCGGCCGGGTGAACCCGGTCTACGGCATTCCGCGACCCGCCATGTGGCTCAATCTCGTGGTCTCGTTCCTGTTCCTGTTCTTCTTCCGGGGTTGGGGCCGGCTGGCCGCGGTGATCTCGGTGGCGACGATCGTGACCTACCTCGTCGTGCCGATCAGCGTCATGGTATTGCGCCGTACGGCACCCGGCCTGCATCGACCGCTGCGCGTACCGGGCCTGCCGGTGCTCGCGCCGACAGCCTTCGTGCTCGCCACCTTGATGCTCTATTGGGCTCGCTGGCCGCACACGGGGGAAATCATCCTGCTGCTGATCCTGCCCTTGCCCCTTTATTTTTATTACCAAGCCCGGGGCGAGTGGCAGGATTTCGGCCGAAACCTGACCGGCGCCTGGTGGCTGTTCGCCTACTTCGCCACGGTCGCCGCCCTCTCCTGGGCCGGCAGCACGGAATTCGAAGGTCACGGGTACCTCGCCTACGGCTGGGACCAAGTCTGTGTGGCGATCGCCGGTCTGATCTTCTATGCCTGGGGGGTGCGCAGCGGCTGGACCACACCGGCCGTCACTGCAGCGGTTGAGCGAACCACGGCCTGAGGCTTATACTAGAGGGGCTTCACTTGTCTGTAATGCCCGTTCCTCAGGGCATTCAGGCCCCATCAATATCAAGGTACAGATCGCCACCATGAAGAAAATTTCCGTCATTGCCGCGTTGTTGTTGTTCGCCTCGAGCGCCGCGTTTGCGGCACCCGTGCACCACCATCATCGTCACCACCACCACCACCACGTTCATCATTGATTGAATGGGCGGCCGTCCCGGCCGCCCATGCTCACGGCAATCCCGGACCTGGATCGGGCTCGCCGTTGCCGAGTAGCGCTTCGAGCCCTGCGACGAGCGGCCCCAGTTTCGGCGGACTCGCCTCGAAGTTTGGCTCGAAACCTTCTTGTTGCAGCGCCTTCGTACAGACCGGCCCGATCGATGCGATCAGGCATCGCTGTAAGTCCGCACGGATCCGATCCGCATGCCCCTCCCGGGCAGCCACCTCCAACAAGTGTTGCACCTGAACCGCACTCGTGAAGACCACCGCGTCCACTCGTCGCTCGCTCAACGCACCGAGTAAGTTTCGCAGCGGCGACAGATCCTCCGGCAAGGCCCATCGATAGGTCGCGATCTCTCGTACCTGCGCACCCCGTGCCTCGAGCGCGGCATGCAGCCCGGCATTCTCGGCTCCATATCGCTGCACGAGCACGCGGACTGCGGCGAGGTCGACGTCCGCGAGCGCGACCAGCACGTCCTCGGTCGTGAACGGCGACCGTGCGCGCCGATCGATCCTGATCCCGCGCGCGTTCAATTCGCCCGTGGGCTTGGGTCCGCGCACGACGACCATCGCCGCGGCGAGCAGCGACGCGAGTTCCGCGGCGAGTCCGAGCGCGTCCGCCGCCTCAAACAGCGCGCGCGTGCCGACGCCGGTCTGAAAGATCGCGACTTCGATCGGCGCCGCCCGCCAATTGCTCAAGAGCCCGCGCAGCGCATCGAGATCGATGTCCGGCAGTTCGGAAAGCGCGGGCGCGAGCAGCGGCGTGCCACCCCGCTTCGCGATCAACTCGCCGAGGTGCTCGCCGGTCCGCGATTCGAGGATGGCGACTACTTTGCCGTGCATACGCGTTTCCGGTGCATACCCGGGATTTTGTCACGACACGCTCAAAAGGTCGTGCGAATTCCGAGGTAGCCGACGCGGCTCAGTGTTCCATACTCGTAAGCCGTCTCGTAGTGCTTGCCGGTGAAATTATCGACCCGACCGTAGAGTTCCAGACGGTCGCTGAGCGCGTACGCGACGCGCAAATCGAAAAGCACATAGCCGCCGAGGGCGATCGAATTGGCCGCGTCGTCGAAACTCCGGCCGCCGTAGCGGGCCGCCACGGTGGTCGTCAGTGGCGTCGTCCAGTGCCGGGTGACCGAGGCGTTGGCGAGATTATGCGGACGCCGCGGCAACTCGTTGCCGAAGGTGGAGGATCCGGGCGAGCGATCCTCGGTGTAGGTATAGGTGTAGTTGGCTGCCAACTCGAGATCGGGCGTGAGTTTGAGCTCCGCCTGTAACTCCCCGCCGACCGCGGAGGACCGATCGATGTTCGCGTAATACCCATAAGGTTCGGTCGCACAGAGCGGACTCGGCGTCGTGCAATCGAAGAATTCGATCAGGTCGCGGCTGTATTGATCGAAATAGGTCGCCGCGAGCATGAGCCGGCCATTCCAGAGATGCTGCTCGATCCCGGCATCAAAGGTTTCGGCGAGTTCGGGACGCAGCGTCGCATTGCCGTAATTGCCGTAGAGCTGGTACAGCGTGGGCACTTTGAACCCCTGGCCGAAGCTCGAACGCAGGATCGTCGTGCCGTCGTTCAGGACCCAGGCTGCCGCGAGCTGTCCGGTCGCATGGCCGCCGAACTCGCTGTGATCGTCGAACCGTCCCCCCGCGGTGAGCGTAAAGCCATGGACGATCTCGACCTGACCCTGGACATAGCCACTGTCGATCGTCGCCGCGCTGTTCTGGGGCGCGGTCGGCGTGTAATCGAAGGCGGGCGTGTCCGTGACGATCGTCGAGCGCTCGTGCTGTGCGCCGAACACGAGTTGTGCCCAGGGCGAGAATATCAGCGCGCCCTGGTACTCCTCGCGCAGATTGCGTCCGATGCCATAGTAGGTCTCGGTGCTCGGGCTGCCTTCGTTGACGGGTGCCTGCGGGTCGTAATTGTGGGTCGAGGTGTCGGTGTATTGAACGGCCAGACGGTGTGTCATCGCGCCGTCGAAGCTGCGCCAGGTGAGCCCGGAGTATTGCAGGAACTGCGTGACCCAGCCGTACTCGTCGTCGTCGCCGAAGTTTCCCGTCGGGGTGTCGTAGCCGTCGAAGTCGGTACGCGTCTGCGTGTAATAGGCGCGCAGATCGAGTTGCAGGTCGGGTGTAAGATCGTACCTCAGCTGAGCGTTGCTGCCGCCGACTTGGGCAGCCGAGAGCCGCGTGCCGCCGAGCTTCTCGTCGAAGGTGGGGATCCCGCTCGTGCCGTACCAGTTCGCGGCCACCCGCCACGAGAGACCGTCGTCCTTACCGCCGATGCCGCCGGCCGCATAACCGGTGTCATGCGAACCGCCCTCGGCCGCGAAATCCCCTCCGAACGCGCTGTCGGGCTCCTTCATGATGATGTTGATCACCCCGCCCATGGCCTGACTTCCGTAGAGAGTCGATTGCGCGCCGCGTAGGATCTCGATGCGTGCAATATCGCCGGTCAGCAGGTGCGCGAAATCGAATCCGCCCGCCGGACTCGAGGGGTCGTTGAGTTGCACGCCGTCGATGAGCACGAGGGTCTGGTCACTGTCGGCGCCGCGAATGAACACCGAGGTGACCTGTCCGATTCCGCCGTTGCGCGCGAAGTTGATGCCTGGCGTCGTCGCAAGCAGATCCGATACCGCCACCGCCTGGCTCGCGCGGATCGTTGCCTCATCGAGCACCGTGACCGAATTGCCGATCCTCGACAAAGGCTCGGGGCTGCGGGTCGCGACGACGACGATCTCCTCGAGCGAATCCGCGCCCGTCTCGGACGCGGTCGATGCCTGGGAAAGCGCGTGCTGCGCCCCGGCGCAAGTGAAGACGATGGAATACACGAGGATCGAGAACGAATGCGATTTCAAGATGGAACTCCCCCGCAAGGCCACGGCTCATGAACCGCGCCAGGCGCAAGGAGCCAGAGGCCGCCCGCACTTGCCAAGGAGCACGACGACCCGGGGCCCGCGCGCCAGCGCAGTCCTCCAGTCGCCACTCGGGAAACTCCGCTCGCTCAGCGCACCCCGGCTGATCGATGGGCGACAACGGCAAGCAGGTCTCCTGACTCGCGGCTTGAAGTCCCCACCTCACCTTCCCGGGCTCATCTAGCCCAGTGGTCTACGAAGCAGGGCACACCGCTCACAGTTGCGGGGGCAGCCCGGGCATCTCACCCGAGTTCCCTTTGAATCCCCCGAGGGGGAACTTGTCGTGCCGGCGTAAGGTGCAGCAAATCGGACCGCCGGTCAATCGTCTCGCGAGGAGCGCGGGTTCACGCAAGCTGCCAACCCTTGCCCAAGAGGGGCACGGTCGCACAGGCCGGACCTCCGTTACGCGCGGTGCCGGCGAACTGCGCTTCCAAGACTGCTGAGCGCTTTGCCTTGACCGCCGATACCAATTCGTGGCTGATGCCTTCGAGCCCAATCTTGGCGCGCCAGCCAGCCGCGGCGCCTACCTGGCCAGCGTAGGCACCCATCCGCAGATAAACGAAGCGACCGCCCGGTCGCCCCTGAACCGCTGGACCCCGAAGGCGGAAGCCTGTCGGGGAGGAGTCTTCGACCAACTCCACTGTAAAGTCGAAGGTGATGCGGTTTTTCGTGTTGATCGTGGGCTTAAGGATCTCCTCTTGGCCGAGTTGCAGTGCCCATGCGATGTTCGGGGGCGGATCAACGACCGTGATGCGAAGCGACAGTGTTTCGGCCGGGGTCTTTTTGGGCGCTGGCACCGGATCTCCTGAAATCCATTGACTTGTCTGGCTCTCCAACATCGTACCGGTAGCTTGCGGGGACGATCTACTCCCAGGCGCGCGCGACGCGTGCCTTACCGCTCAACCGCGCTCATTGGGGCGACTGGAGGTACCCGAGCGTCAGCTGCGCTGGGTCGGTTTCGATGGCGACCGCCTGCGTCGCGCTGACCTGATAGATTGCGAAGCGCGCCGCGGTCACGCCGAGTCCGAGGCCGGTGAAGCTGCCTTCCAGCAGGCCACTGGCGGCCGCACTGAAGCTTCCGGTCACCGCCACGTCGGGACCACCGCTGCCCAAATCGGCAAATCCCGAGAGGCTGATGTCGCCGCCGCCGGCCGGGGTCGCGGTCACCGTGCCAATCATGCCGAAGGACTGCGGACTCGCGGAGGGCTGGGCTGGCGCCAGCGCTGCCGTCGCCAGACCGTAGGGACCGCTGAAGGAGGCCGCGCCGAGTGTACCCCCCTGCTGCAGATAGGCCTGTCCCGTGAATACATCGGCCGTGTCAGCGGACAAGAGCAGCGCGTTGCCGCCGGCAGCGAGATACAGATGCGCTGAATACGTGAACGTCGCGCCATCGGTCAGTTGCGTCAGGGACGCGCGTCCCGTTGCATCCACCGTCCAGGTGCCCGTGACCGGCAGCGGACTTTGGGCTGATTTGCCGCTCAGGTCGTTCCAGTTCAGCGTTCCTGCGATGTTGCCGCCGGGGCCGGGCCTCAGCACCCCCGCGAGTTGCAGCACGCCGTTGGCATCGCTCCCTTGGGCGCCAAACACATAGCTCTGGCCGGCGACCGAGGCCGCACTGAATTGTCCGGTGTTCCCCTGCTGCCCCAGCGCCAGTCCTGACAGAATGCCTTGGAAGCTGTCCGGCGTGTTCGATGAGTCTATTTCAACGAGGCGCAGGTGGGTCGCGTCGATGATGTAGGCGGCCAGCGTGAGAGGCGGGAACTGCAGAGGACCCGTGCCCGTCTGTAACTGCACCTGCACGCGCCCGAAGCCGTCGGGAGCGGATACGGTGCCGGCGCCGAGCGTGTAGGTCGACCCTTGGTCGCCGTTGCTGTCGATGAGGTCGATGACGCTTCCGGTGCCGGAGATGCTGCCCGGGCCATCGATGTTGACGATGCCGCCGAGCCACGCGGGCGCCTCGTTGGCATCGCTGCCCGACAATGCAATCGCATAACCGGCCGCGGGAGGCGCCACAGTCGTCTGCAGGTCGAGCGAGCCGCTGACGGGGACGCCGTTCAGGCCGGCGATGAACCCGTGGGTACCGCCGCCCAGCGTGCCGTACAGGGTCTGCGCACCGAACGTGCCGAGCTGGATCGTGATGCTCAGGTTACCGTCGGGAGTGAGCGCGTAACTACCGCCGGTAATGGACTGCAAGGTCGGATTGGTCGACAGGATGGTGTTGCCGTTGCCGTCGACGTAAGACTCATACTCATTGGAATCTTGTTCGCCGCCCGTAATTTTGCCGTTGCTGGCCATCAGTACTCCGGTGATGACCGACTGTGGCCCGCGCATCTGGTAGACATAGGTGCCGTTCGCGAGGGTGGGAGACGCCGCAACGATCACCACGTTCGCGGATACGGACTTCGTCGGATCGGTCACGGAGGTTGCCGTCACGGTGACCTGATTGCCCGACGGGATCGCTGCAGGGGCCGTGAAGCTCGTCGCCACATTGCTGCCGGTATGGGACGGCGAGAACGAACCACACGCTGCCGCTGCACAGGTCACCGTCCAGTTCACCTGCGGATTGACCGAGACGTCGTTGGTGATGACTACGCTGAGATCGACACTGGCGCCAATCTGCAGGGACGCCGGGGCCGGCGCGGCGAACGTCACCGCAATGGGGATCGGCGGGACGATCTTGATCGTCGCGGTCGTGTGGATCGACGGGTCCGCTACGGATGTGGCCGTGACGGTTACGGTCGAGCCCGCCGGAATCGCCGCCGGTGCCTGATAAGTCAGTGCGCCTGCATCACTGTTCGGCGTGAACGTTCCGCACTGGTTGGCGCTCGCACAGCTGACGGACCAGGAGACTGCCGTATTGCCGGAGTTCAGTGGCGAGGCGTAGACGGCCGCCGCGCTCACCGTTACCGAAGCGCTGACCGCCAGCGTGGCCGGCGGCGCGGACAGGAACACGACCGCGGTGGGATTCTGAGTTCCAGGCCCGACGCTCCCACCGCCGCTGGACCCGCCGCCACACCCTGCGAGCAGCGCCGCTGACGCGGCGACGCCGGCGAGCAGCAGCGCAGGTTTCCCGGAAGATCCCTCTTTCATTGCTGTAGCGTAACGCGCGCTCCTGACAAGGAGTGTCAACGCTATGCAAATTATTGCTGCGGGTCCCGGCGTAGCTGGGCGAAGCGTCGAAATAAACGATCGCAGACCGAAATCGACCCGACGCCGACGGTCGTCACCGACCGATCGCGGAGCCGGGCGACCCGCACCTCGCCGTCGGTCGTTGACCCCGACCGGCAAGGAGCGCAGACTTCTCCTGCGTTCAGGAGTCCGTCGGCGCTTGCGTCGATGGGTGAAACGGGAAGCCGGTGACGCCCCTCGTGGGTCACTCCGGCGCTGCCCCCGCAACGGTCAGTGAGTTAAGTCAAGTCTCGATGCCACTGCGCTCGTAAGCGCGGGAAGGCGACTTGACGGGAGAGATCCACTCACGAGCCCGTATACCGACCTGCGACGCGACGGCACGAGTTGCGGTGGGCGACGACGGTGCGGAACGTCCGGCGTGCGCGCCGTGCTCTCCTGCATCTTCCAGCGTTCCCCTCTTCCGTAACCGGCCACGGTCCAGCCTTGCACGGCGGGTGCATGCCTTGGGGAGTAGGGTCTTGAGTTCATCGATCGGAAACCGGCGGCGGGGGCAGGGCTTCATCGCCGCATTGCTGTCGTTCGGGCTGGCGCTCGCCGCGCACGCCAGCATCGTGCGCGACGATCTCGGTCGCGACGTGCGCTTCGCTGAGCCGCCGCGACGAATCATCACCCTGCTGCCGTCGATCACGGAAACCGTCTGTGCTCTCGGCGCTTGCGATCGCCTGGTCGCCACCGACCGCTACTCCGACTGGCCCGTGGCGGTCCGCGCCTTGCCCAAGGCCGGGGGACTCGATGACGCCCAAGTCGAACTCATCGTGAGCTTGAAACCGGATCTCGTCATTCTCAGCCGCTCACAGCGCATCACCGACCGGCTCGCCGATCTCGGCATCGCCTCGTTTGCGTTGGAGACCGATCGCTACAGCGACATCGAGCACAACATCGACGTGCTCGGCCAGATACTCGGGACTTCGGAGCGCGCGGCGGAACTCAATGACTCGATCGCCGCCCGCGTACGGGCGATCGGGGATGCCGCCCGCGCGGCGCGCGCCGGCGAGGGTCCCCGCGTGTACTTCGAAGTCGATCGTGCGCCCTACGCGGCCGGCCCTACTTCGTTCATCGGCGAACTATTGGCGCGCGTCGGCGCACGCAACATCGTGACCGCCGACCTCGGTGCGTTTCCAAAGCTCAATCCCGAGTACGTCGTACGCTACGAACCCGATGTGATCTTCGTCTCCGCCACGGATGCGCCGTCGCTCGCCGAACGGCCGGGCTGGGACAAACTGCGTGCGGTCAAGGAGCATCGCTTCTGCTCGTTTCCGCCGGAGATCCGTGACACGCTGGTCCGCCCCGGTCCGCGCGTCGCGGACGGCATGCAAGCGATCGCCGACTGTCTGGCTCGGGTGGCGCCGTGAGCCCCGCGGTAACGCCGTGAGCGCGGCACACCCCGACCTCGCCGTCTTGCAGGACGGACCGCTGCCCATCGACCAGGGTTCCCGCGTGTTCTACTGGCTTGCAGCCTGCGTCGCGACGACCGCCTTGTTGACGGGCGCGAGTTTGGTCGTCGGCACGTCGAGCTTCGAAACCTCGCTCGGCTGGCTGTTCGCGCCCGACGCGCAGTCCGCGGTGATCCTCTGGCAGATCCGGCTGCCGCGGACCGTGGGGGCTTGGTCCGCGGGTGCGTTGCTGGGTCTTGCGGGTGCGATCGCCCAGGGCTTGTTCCGGAACCCGCTCGCGGAACCCTACCTGCTCGGAACCGCGTCGGGGGCGGCCCTCGGCGTCACTCTGTGCCTGCTGGGCGCCGATGCCTCGATCGGTGCTCTCGCCTGGACCGCCAAGCTCGGCGTCACCGGCGCTGCCTGCATCGGCGCCTGCGCGGCGATCGCACTGACGATCCTACTGTCGCGGGGCGTCCTGCAGACCGCGAATCTGTTGCTCTCCGGCATCGTGGTTGCGTTTCTGTTGAGCGCCGTGACCTCGCTGTTGTTGCTCGCGAAGCCGGACCTGTGGCGCTCGATGCAGTCTTTTCTGCTCGGCAGCACGGGATTTCTATCCTGGAATGGCGCCGCGTTGCTGGGCATCGTGCTCGGGATTTGTGTGCTGCCGTCGATCCTGTTGTCGCGCGGCCTCGATGCGCTCAGTTTGGGCGAGGACACGGCGCAATCGCTGGGTCTATCGCTGCCGATGCTGCGCCTGACCCTGCTTGCCGTCTTGTCGCTCGCGACCGCAGCGGCCGTCGGCCAGGTGGGCATCGTCGGTTTCGTCGGCCTCGTCGCACCGCACTTGGTGCGCGAGACGATCACGGTCAATCATCGCCAATTGCTGATCGGCGCAGCCCTCTGCGGCGGCGCGCTCCTCCAAGCCGCGGATCTGGTGAGCCGCTGGATCATCCATCCGGCCGAACTTCCGGTCGGTGCGGTCACGGCGGTCGTGGGCGGTATCTATCTCGTCGTCCTGCTGTGGCGTCGGAGCCGTCATGACTGACAGGGCGCGGGCGTTTGCGGGCCGACCGACGGCGGCGAGTCCCACAACGGTGCGACCGGCCGCCTTGTCCGCCGACGGTCTGACACTGGGCTACGGCTCGCGCACGGTCTTACAGGACATCACGTTCGACATCCAGTCGGGGACATGGACCGCGATCGTCGGCCCGAACGGCTCCGGCAAGTCGACGCTGTTGCGCGCCCTCGCCGGTCTCGCGACGCCGCGCGCCGGGACGATCGCCTTGCGTGGCCGGCCGCTCGGGCAGTGGTCGCGGCGCGAGCGCGCACGCGAACTCGCCTGGCTCGCCCAGGACTCGGGAACGACGAATCTCACGGCCGCGGAAGTCGTCGGTCTCGGCCGTTTTGCGCATAGCGGATGGCTCAGCTCGCGCAAGGCCGAGGACGATGCGGCCATGCGCCGCGCGATGCTCGCAACCGGCTCCCTGCCCTGGGCGGCGCGGCGCGTGACGACGCTGTCGGGCGGTGAACGGCAGCGCGTTTTGCTCGCGCGCGTGCTTGCGGTCGAAGCGCCGGTGTTGCTGCTCGACGAACCCACGACGCATCTCGACCCGCCCCACCAGCAGGACATCGCGCGCATTCTGCGCGACCAGGCGCATGGCTGCGGCGTGTGCGTGGTCAGCGCAATCCACGATCTGTCCCTGGCCTTGACCGCGGACCGGCTGATCGTGCTCGGCACCGCCGGCCTGATCGGTCACGGCACGGTCAAAGAAGCCCTGAACGGCGACTGGCTGTCGACGGCATTTCGCACGCACGTCGATATCGTCGAACTCGCGGGGGTCTATCTCTGGCGGCCGGCGCTCGCCGGGGCCACGTCCTCGTCTACCGAGACACCGTGATCGAATCCCCACCGACCGAGAAGCCTTACACGAGGCCCACGGGCGAACGCCGCGGACTGCTGCTCGTGAACACCGGAGACGGCAAGGGCAAGACCACGGCTGCGATCGGCCTTGCGGTGCGAGCGATCGGCCGCGGCCAATCGGTGCGCTTCTTCCAATTCATGAAGGTGGGCGTCGCCCGCTACGGCGAGCATCGCGCGCTCGAGAAACTCGGCCTCAAGCTCGAGGGACTCGGGGATGGCTTCAGCTGGAAAAGCAAGGATCTCGAACATTCCGCCGAACTGGCGCGCCAGGGTTGGGAACTCGCGGCGGCGGCGATCAACAGCGGCGAACATTTCCTCGTCGTGCTCGACGAGATGACCTACCCGCTGATCTACGGCTGGTTGGATCTCGAATCCGTGCTCACCGTGCTGCGCACGCGACCGCCCCAGGTGCACGTCGTCGTGACCGGAAGGCGTTGCCCGGCACAACTCATCGAGATCGCCGATACCGTCACCGAGATGACTCTCGTCAAACACGCCTTTCGCGCCGGGATCCCCGCGCAGAAGGGCATCGAGCATTGAGGCCGCGCGCCGTCCTGATCGCTGCGATTGCGTCCGGCCAGGGCAAGACGAGCGTCACCGCCGCACTCGCGCGCCGCTTCAAGAAACTCGGACAGCGTGTGCGGCTCTTCAAGACCGGAGCGGATTTCCTCGATCCACGGATCCTGGCCGCGGCCGGCGGCGAGCCGGTGTATTCGCTCGACCTGTGGATGGTCGGCGAAGCGGGCTGCCGCGCACTGCTCGAACGCGCGGCTCGCGACGCGGACCTGATTCTCGTCGAGGGCGCGATGGGACTCTACGACGGGACGCCGTCGGCCGCCGACCTTGCACGGGCATTCGACCTGAGCGTGATCGCGGTCATCGATGCACGCGCCATGGCACAGACCTTGGGCGCCGTTGCCCTGGGTCTACGCGACTACGGTCCGACGCCGTTGGCCGGCGTGGTCGCCAATGGCGTCGCGGGCGCAGGCCATCGTGCGCTGCTGGTTCCGGCCTTGCGCGAGATACCGCTGTTGGCAAGCTTGCCGCGACAGGCACAGTCTCTGCCCGAGCGTCACCTGGGCCTCGTCGCGCCCGAGGAGATCGCCGATCTCGATGGACGCCTCGAAGCGCTGGCCGATAGCCTCGACTTCGATACGGCTGTCTGGGAGCGCATCCCGCCCTACGCGCCGACGACGGCCCTTGCCGGGACGCCCGGCGCGGCCGAAGCCGCGCGCCACCGGGCCCCATCGGCCGTCGAGCGCCCCCTTGACGATCAACCGCGGGACCATCGCCCGCTCGACGACCGGGTCATCGCGGTCGCGCGGGATGCTGCGTTCGGCTTCCTCTACCCCGCAAATCTCGATTGTTTGCAACGTCTCGGCGCCCGGATCGCCTGGTTCTCGCCGCTCGCCGACGAGACCGTGCCCGCGGCCGCCCGCGCCGTCTGGCTGCCCGGCGGCTACCCCGAATTACATGCCGAGCGCTTGGCGGGAGCCCGGCGTTTTCAGCAATCGATCCGCACGGCACATGCCGCGGGCATGCCGATCCTGGCCGAATGCGGCGGGATGATGGTGCTCGCGGAAACCTTATCGACGAGCGACGGGCAGGCATGGCCGATGGTGGGATTGTTGCCGGGCAGGGTCCATCTGCAGGCGCGCCTCGCCGGCTTGGGACTCCAGTCTTGGAGCACGGAGCAAGGGACGCTGCGCGGTCACACCTTCCATTACTCCAGGTTCGAGACCCCGTTGGCGCCGGTGGCGCAAACGTGCAGCCATCCCCGAACGGGACGCGGTGAGAACGTCTATCGGTCGGGCCGCTTGACCGCTTCCTATTTCCACGCCTATTTCGATTCCTGTCCGGCCGCGACCGCGTCTTTGTTCGGCGCCACCGCAATGGTCGGCCGGCCCGCACCGGCGGATCGCAACGGATCAGCGGATCTGCCGTCATGAGCGCCCCACGCCGCGGACGGGCGATCATGGTCTGTGGTGCCACCAGCGGCGCCGGCAAGAGCTTTCTCGTCACCGCGCTCGCCCGCTGGTATGCGCGCCGCGGATTCAAAGTGGCGCCATTCAAGGCGCAGAACATGAGCAACAATGCCCGCGTCGTTGCCGACGGCGAGATGGGCAGTGCGCAGTACTTTCAGGCCCTGGCCGCGCGCTGCGTACCCGAGGTACGCATGAACCCGGTCTTGCTCAAACCGGAAAAAGACACGCAGAGCCAGGTGATCCTTCTGGGTGAGCGGCGCGACGATCTCTCGCGCATGCCTTGGCGCACGCGCTCGGAGCACCTCTGGCCGACCGTGCATGCCAGTCTTGAGGCCTTGCTGGCCGAGAACGAACTGGTCGTGATCGAAGGCGCGGGATCGCCCGCGGAGATCAATCTTCAATCGAGCGATATCGTCAACATGCGCGTCGCGGCGGCGGCGGGTGCGGCGACCTTGATCGTCTGCGACATCGATCGTGGCGGGGCCTTTGCCCATTTGTACGGCACGCAGCAACTGCTGCCCTCGGAGTATCGACATTTGATCCGTGGCTTCGTCCTCAACAAGTTTCGGGGCGATGCGGGGCTACTGGCACCGGGCCCCGACATATTGGAGACCTTGACCGGCGTGCCCACCCTTGCCGTCCTGCCGATGTGGCGTGATCACGGCTTACCGGAGGAGGACGGCGTGTTCGATGCCCACCCCGCGGGCACCGGTCCGTCGATCGCGATCCTGGCGTATCCGCGCATCAGCAATCTCGACGAGTTCGCGCCTCTGCGTCGCGTGCCCGGGGTCTCCCTGAGCTGGGCACGACAGGCGCAAACGATCGCGGGTGCCGACCTCTTGATCCTCCCGGGGTCGAAGCAGGTGGCCGAAGACCTCGCCTGGCTGCGCGCCACGGGACTGGACGCCGCGGTCGCCGCACACCTGCGGGCGGGCAAGCCGAGCTTGGCGATCTGCGGAGGCCTGCAGCTGCTGGGCAGGGACTTGCGCGATCCGCACGGCGTGGAAGGCGCGGCTGACGGTCTTGGCCTGCTGCCCTTCAGCACGGAGTTCCAGCCGCGCAAACGCTATCGCCATGCGAGCTATACCCTCGGTCAGCTGTCGGGCTATTGGGCGCGCTTGAGCGGCTTGCGCTTCGATGCTTACGAGATTCGCCACGGCGTCACGATGCCGATTGTGGAGTCGCCTGCCGGCGCCGGCGGCGCCGCCGGCGCGGGCCCGCGCGGCCCGGTACTGCGCAGCGTCTTACCGGATCAATGCGGCTGGCAGTATGGCGAGACGCTCGCGCTCTATGCGCACGGCATGTTCGAAAGCGCGGAGGTCATGCAGGCTTTGTTCGGCGCGCGCACACCAACACTCGATGACACGCTCGACGGACTCGCGGATTTCATCGAACCACATTTTACGGCCGACACCCTGCTCGCGCTCTTGCGTTGAGCGCACCCGCGATCGTTCGAACATCGGCGTCGGCAATGAAGCCCGACATACGCATCACGGTGCCGGCGCGGAAATGGTCAGCAATTCTTCGCAAAACGCGCCGATTTCGCGCACGCGATCGATGAAATGGATCTCGAGGATCCAATGCCGCGGCAGGCCCCGCGCGTCGGCCTCACGAAGCCGTTGCGCGTTGCCGTGGCGGATCGAAAACCGCTTTTGATCACCGGGGGCCCGCTCGTGCGGGAACTGCCCGATCAGATGTCCCGCGGTCACGGCACCGAACTCCCAGCCGCCGACCGTCGCGAGCCCCGCGACGAAATCGTATAGTTCTCCGCAACTGAGCCCGGGATTGCGCTCGTAAAGATCCTTGCCGCGTTGAAACGCCGCGCCGATGTCGGCGACCAGGCGATGCTTGTCCGGGTCCGCGCCCAAGACGTAGGTACGACCATAGTCGGCCTCCCATGCCTCGAACACCGGCCCGAAGTCGAGATAAACGATGTCGTCGGCACCGATCCGTCGATCCGGCGGGGCGTCATGATAGGTCAACAAGGTATTGGGCCCGCAGCGGACGATGCGTTTGTGCCAATGGCGGCGCAGGCCATGATGGGCGCGGGCGAGCCGGTGAATTTCCTCGGACAACTCGCTCTCGAGCTTACCGGGGCAGATCAATCCCTCGTCAAGGATCTGCGCGAACAAGGCTTCTGCCTTGTGCTGCGCTGCCAGCAGCTCACCTTCGATGCGGGCAGGCGTTCGCGTGGAGGTTGCTGGAAGTGTCATCGCTCGGGCTCGAATTCTCGGGGTGCTGTGATCTTACCGGGGCCCGAGGCCCCGCGCATCCGGTGGCAAGCGTCACCGCGTTCGCGCATGATGCGAGACCTGTCAGATCCACCCCGTCACCGGAGCACATCATGGCCGTCATGCGCGTCGTTCAAGTCACGAGTCCCAACGGTCCGTTCGAACTGGTCGAACGACCGATTCCCGAACCCCCGGCGAAGCACGTGCGCATCAAAGTGGAGGCCTGCGGGATTTGCCACAGCGATGCGTTCACGAAGCTCGGCGCCTTTCCGGGCATCCAGTATCCCCGCGTTCCCGGCCATGAAGTGGTCGGCATCATCGATGCCGTCGGCGCGGACGTGCCGGAGTGGCGGCTCGGCGCGCGCGTCGGCGTGGGTTGGCACGGCGGTCATTGCGGTCACTGTCCGTCCTGCCGCAAAGGGGATTTCATCACCTGCGCCAACGGACTCATTCCCGGCATTTCCTATGATGGCGGTTATGCAGACTACATGCTCGCGCCGTTCGAAGCGCTGGCCGCCATTCCCGACGAACTGTCTTCAGTCGATGCGGCCCCCTTGTTGTGCGCCGGCATCACGACGTTCAATGCCTTGCGGCACAGCGGCGCTGTCGCCGGCGACACGGTCGCCGTCCTCGGCATCGGCGGCCTCGGCCATCTCGCCGTGCAGTTTGCGGCCAAGATGGGCTATCGCACCGTGGCGATCGCGCGTGGCACGGACAAGGCAGCGCTCGCGAAGAAGCTCGGTGCCGAGATCTATGTCGACAGCACTGCACAGAATGTCGCAGCCGAACTCACGAAACTGGGCGGTGCTCGCGTCATCCTCGCGACCGTGACCGATTCGAAGTCGATGAGCGACGCGGTGGGTGGCCTCGGCATCGACGGCAAACTGCTCGTGGTCGGCGCCTCCGCACAGCCGATCGAGGTCTCGCCACTCGCCTTGATCCCGGGGCGCCGCTCGATCGCCGGCTGGCCCTCGGGCACGGCGGCCGATTCGGAAGACACGCTCGCCTTCAGCGTGCTCGCAGCCATCCGGCCCTTGATCGAGACCTATCCACTCGCCAGGGCGGCCGAGGGCTACGAACGCATGATGAGCGGGAAAGCGCGGTTTCGCGTCGTGCTCTCGATGACGAGCGCATGATCGAGATTGCGCCGCTGCGGGCGACCGAGCGCGCCGACTGGGAAGTCCTCTGGGAGGCGTATCAGAGATTCTATGCGGTGACGCTGCCTGCTGAGGTGACCTCGACGACCTGGGATCGCCTGTTCAGCGGACGCGTCCATGGCCTGGGGGCGCGCGGGGCGGACGGTCGGCTCGTCGGGTTCACGCACTTTTTGTATCACGAAGACACCTGGTCGCAGTCACCCGCCTGCTACCTGCAGGATCTCTACGTCGCGCCCGAAATGCGCTCCGGCGGCCTCGGCCGAAAGCTCGTCGAAGCAGTGGCGGCCGCCGCTCACGCCGCGGGCGCCAACGCGCCGTACTGGCTCACGCACGAGAGCAACACGGTCGCGCGCCGCCTCTACGACCGCCTTGCGAAGAACCACGGATTTTTACAGTACGTCTTCGAGGCCTGAGCTCACCATCCGCTCGCTGCGCAAGCTTTCAATGCGCCGTGTTCGTCAACACGGGTTGCGGATTGTAGAGGTCGGGAAATACGCGCTTGAAATTATCGACCTTCGGCAGGTCGAACATCGCGATATAGGGTTGCGAGGGATGTAAATAGAGATAGTCCTGGTGATAGCCTTCGGCCGGATAGAACGCCTTCAGCGGATCGACACGCGTTGCGATCGGGCGTGAAAAGGCATGCGCCTTGTCCAACTGCGCGATGTACGCCTCGGCGATGTGCTTTTGCGCCTCGTCGAGATAGAACACCTCGGAACGGTATTGCGTGCCGGAGTCCGGGCCCTGGCGATTGACTTCGGTGGGGTCCTCGACGACGGAAAAGGCGATCTGCAGGATCTGCCCGTAGGAGACCTCAGCCGGATCGAAGCTGATCTCGACCGACTCGGCGTGACCGGTGCCGCCGCCACTCACGGTCTCGTATTGCGCCGTCGCCCGCTCGCCCCCGGCGTAACCGGCGATGACTTTTTTCACGCCCTTCAGATGTTCGAAGACGCCTTGCACGCCCCAGAAACAACCGCCGGACAAGACCGCCGTCTGTGGACCGCCGGGCGCCTTCGGGTTGTCCACCAGCGGCGGCGGCAACACGACCGCGGACTCCGCGCCATACAGCGGGGCATGCCAGAACAAGACCGCGGCCACCGCGGCTGAAAGGACCGTCAGCAGAACGCCAGGGCGTCGCAGATAAGAAAGGGACATAACAGCTCCTCGATCGAGCAAACGATTGGAAATCAGTTCACGTGGAACGCGCGACGAACCGCAGCGCCACGGAATTCATGCAATAACGCAAACCCGTCGGCCGCGGCCCATCGTCGAACACGTGGCCGAGATGCGCATCGCAGCGGCGACAGGAGATCGCGTCACGCTGCATGCCCCAGCTGGAATCCGAACTCTTGACGATGTTGAGCGCCGAGATCGGTTGCCAGAAGCTGGGCCAACCCGTACCCGAGTCGAACTTCGTCTTCGAATCGTAGAGGGCCGTGTCGCAACAAATGCAGCGGTAGAGGCCATTGCCCCGGCTCTCGGCGTATTCTCCCGTGAAGGGCCGTTCGGTGCCCTCGTGGCGCGTGACGTCGTAAGCATCCGCCGATAATTGCGCGCGCCACTCGGCATCGGTCTTGACGAGCTTGGGCACCTGCACGACGCCGGCGCTCTTGCCGTCCGCGGTAAAATTCTCGATGCTGACCGGACCCGGGGCACCGGCAGGCGGCGCGGCTCGCAGTCGGGAGACGAGCGCCGCGCCACCCAAGGTCGCCAGAACCGTGACCCCGAGACCCATCGTCAGGAATCGGCGTCGACCCGGGACAGGCCCCATGGCATGCAAATCCTTCGATTTCATCTGATTCTTCCTCAGCCGAATGTAAATGCGTAGGCCTGGACGCCATCGTCCAAGAACTGAATCGAAAAGACGTGCTCGCCGACGGCGCCGGACTGCCTGATCAGTTGGTAGAGCCGTTGCTCGGTGATCACGCCATACCCCCTCGCGTCGGTGTCGGCACCGTGATTTTGACCAGGGTCGCCGCCGTCGAGTTGCACGCGAAAGCGCACCGGCTTCGCGTTCTCGCCGGGGCCCAGCACGAGATGCAGATCGCGCGCGGCGAACCGGTACGCGATTTGGCCACCGACCTCGTTCAGCACCGCACTTTGCGGCCCCACGGTCCAGACACCCTGCAAACCCCAATGATTCAAATCCAACCACGAAGGCAGCGCATACGCATGCGCGGTATCCCGGTCGAACCCTCCCCGCGAAGCGAAATTCTCGGCACGCCGATAGCCGACATAAGTCTCCGGCGACTGATCCTGGGCGACGTCCGCCGCCGCGAGCGCGCCCTGCGCGCCGATCGGTTGCGTGCCCGCCGGCGGTAGATCCCTGTATCCCGCCGATGTCAGCAACTCGCGGATCACCGCCTCGGAGTGCTCGTAGTCCCCTTCGGAAAAATAGTGGTAGCGGATGCGGCCATCGCCGTCGATGAAATAATCTGCGGGCCAATATTGGTTATTAAAGGCCCTCCAAATCCGATAATCCGCGTCCAGGGCGACCGGATAGCCGACACCGAGCTCTTGGACCGCGCGGCGGACGTTGGCGGGGTCCTTCTCGAACGCGAACTCCGGCGTGTGCACGCCGACGATGACCAAGCCATGGTCCTTGTACTTGTCCCACCACGCCTTGACGTAGGGCAGCGTGCGCAGGCAGTTGATGCAGGAGTAGGTCCAAAAGTCGATCAGGACGACCTTGCCGCGCAGCGAATCGCTCGTGAGCGGCGGGGAATTGAGCCACCCCGTGGCCCCCGCCAGCGAGGGGATCTGCCCCTCGACGGGAAGAGTCCCGTCCGCCGCGGATGAAGCCGAATCCGACTGCCCGAGCGCCGGAGGCGCCGTCTTCCGCGGGTGGGCGCGATCGAGCAAGGATTGCTCGATCTGACTCGTACGGGTCAAGGACAGTCGCGCGAGCAGGCTCGTGTCCCAACCAAATGCGATGCAGACGACTCCAATGAGCACGGCAATCCCGAGGCCTCGGCGTATCCACTCGCCGGCGCCGAGGGAGCGCTTCAGCGCGGCGAACACACGACCGCCGGCCAACAGTGCGATGCCGAGCGAGGTCGCCGCGCCCGCCGCGTAGGCGAACAGCAGCAGGGTCGTGTGGGCCGTCGGTCCTGAAATCGCCGCGCCCGTGAGCACGAGTCCCAGGATGGGGCCAGCGCAGGGTGCCCAGAGCAGACCCGTGGCGACGCCCAACAGCAGCGAGGATAGGAGGCTCGTGTTCGCTGCATCGGCACTCCCTCGCGGAACGAGCCGGTTACCGAGCGCGACGAACGGCTTTGCCAGCGCATCGGCAAGGTGGCGCGACAGCAGGGTGGCCGCAAACGCCGTGAGCAGCAGCAAGGCGAGCACACGGCCATATTGGTTGACGCGCACTGCCCAAGCGCCGCCGACTGCGGCCAGACTGGCAATGGCTGCGAACGTGCCCGACATGCCGACGAGCAGCGGGAACCCACTCGTCAGGAAGCGCTGCTCCGAGCGCGCGAACACGAACGGCAGCACCGGCAGGATGCAGGGACTCAAGATCGTGAGCACGCCGCCCAGAAACACCAAGATCACTAAGAGCATCGATTCCGCCCGTCTTGCGCCCAAAGGGGGGCGCCTGCCAGTTTGCCTTGTCAGGGAGACCGGCTGGCGGGACGAAACATTTCACGATCCGCTGCGGCCGAGCCGCCGGCCGAACAAGGCTTAGTTTGGCATAGGTGTGCCTGGATGCGGCGTCGAGGCTGCGCAAGGGCCGCTGCGGGACCGAAATGCTACAATCCGCGCCCCATGAGCGATCGCAAGCCCGTCACCCTGCATCGTCTGCGCGAACTGCACGCGAGCGGCGAGAAGATCGCCGTCTTGACCTGTTACGACGCGAGCTTTGCCCAGGTGCTGGACCGTGCCGGTGTCGACGTGCTGCTGGTCGGCGACTCGCTGGGAATGGTGTTGCAGGGTCATGCCTCGACCGTCCCCGTGAGCATCGAGGACATGGTCTATCACACGGCAGCCGTGGCCCGCGGCAATCGCAGCGCTTGGATCATCGCCGACATGCCCTTCGGCAGTTATCAAGAGTCGGCGGAATCCGCCCTGCGTCATGCCGTGCGGCTGATCCAAGCGGGAGCCCAGATGGTCAAACTCGAGGGCGGCGGCTGGACGACGCCGACCGTGCGCTTCCTGGTGGAACGCGGCATCCCCGTCTGTGCGCATCTGGGATTTACCCCGCAAACGGTCTACGCGCTCGGCGGCTATCGGGTGCAAGGTCGCGACGAGAGCGCGGCGCACCGCCTGCAGGCGCAGGCCGCGGAACTGGCCGAAGCCGGCGCTGCGATGCTCGTGCTGGAAATGGTGCCAGCGACGCTCGCCCGGGAACTCACGGCCTCGATCCCGATCCCCGTGATCGGGATCGGTGCGGGTGTCGGCTGCAGTGGTCAGGTGCTCGTATTGCACGATGTGCTCGGCGTGACACGGAACGCGCCGCGCTTCGCGCGCAATTACCTGCAGGACGCCGCGGGCGTGGAGGACGCGGTGCGCCGCTACGTCGGCGACGTCAAGGCGGGCCGTTTTCCCGACGACGCGCTGCATTCATTCTGAACGGCGACTAGGGTGCAGGTTCTCTCCACGATCGCCGACCTGCGGCGGGCGCTCGCCGGCCGGCGCGATGTCTGCCTGGTGCCCACGATGGGAAATCTCCACGCGGGCCATCTGTCGCTCGTCGACGCGGCGCGCGCGCGCGGCGGTCTGGTCGCCGCCAGCATCTTCGTCAATCCGCTGCAGTTCGCGCCCCAAGAAGATTACGCCAGCTATCCGCGCACGCTCGCGCGGGACTGCGAACTGCTCGAAGCGGGCGGCTGTGACCTCGTATTTGCGCCGAGCGCCTCCGAGGTGTATCCCGAACCGCAGACGGTCGCGGTCGTCCCGCCGCCGGCGCTTGCGGACGTGCTGGAAGGCGCATTCCGGCCGAACTTCTTCACCGGCGTCGCCACGGTCGTGCTGAAGCTGTTTCATCTCGTAGAACCGGTCGCGGCGGTGTTCGGCAAGAAGGATTACCAACAATTGCTCGTCATCGAACAGATGGTGCGGCAACTGGCGCTGCCGATCGAGATTCTGCGTGGCGAGACCGTTCGCGATGCGGACGGTCTCGCTTTGTCCTCGCGCAACGCCTATCTGACCGACCCACAGCGCAGCGAGGCAAGGACTTTGCACGCTGCGCTGCAAACAGCGGCCGATGCGGCCCGAAGGGTCGGCGCCGACTGGCCGCGCATCGAGCAGGAGGCGCTCGCGAGTCTCGTGGCGCGCACCTGGCAGCCTGATTACGTGGCGATTCGGCGACGCCGCGACCTCGGCCTGCCCGCCGCGGGCGATGCCCTGGTCATCCTCGCGGCGGCGAAACTCGGAGCGACCCGGCTCATCGACAACCTCGAGATCTAAAGCGGTGAATTGTTCCTGCTCGGCGAGCGTGCGATGATGTCCCCCAGGATGCGTCTTCGTCCGCTCAATCCTGGCTTGCTCCCCTACCTGCGGATTTGGGTCCTGCTGTCGGCCTCGGTTCTGTTGATCATCCTCACGGCGATTTTTCTGTCACGCAGCCTGTCGACACTCAATGCCGGTTCGCGCTGGACGTCGCATGCCGAGAGCCTGCGTCTGCAGCTCACCGAACTGCTGACGACGATGAGCGACATGGGTAGTGGATTCTCCAACTACCTCGTCTCGCACGATGAGAGCGGTCTCGAGCGGGGCCGCAACGCTTCAGCCGCGCTACCGGAGCAAATTGCGGCATTGCAGTCGATGGCCGTCGACGAGCCGGAGTCTCAACGGCTGATCGCCGATCTGATCGTGCTCGCGCGGGCCCGCGCGGCCCAAACCGACCAGCTGCGAGCGCAATTGCTGAGCGGCAATCTCGCCGCCTTGCAGTCCGCGGTGGAAAACGGCGAACGTCGTCGAGGCATGGACGAGGCGCGGAAGATCGTCGCGCAACTGCAAACTCTGGAAGGCAGCCTGCTGGCCTTCCATCAAGCGCAGACCGAGCACGCGCGTCGCGTCGTCGCGTTCGGCATCGTCGCCGAGGCCGCCCTGGCGATCGTGCTGCTGATCTCGATCGCGGTGGTCACCGTCGGTTACGCCGAGCGGCGTCGCGACCTGCAGAACAAGCTCACCGAGACGCTGCGCGAGGCCGACCAGCGCAAGGACGTCTTCCTGGCGACCCTTTCGCACGAATTGCGCAACCCCCTCGCGCCGATACGCACGGCGACCCGGCTGCTCGAGGGACCGCGCGTCACGACCGCGGAGATCGAACGCAGCTGTCGAATCATTTCCCGCCAGGTACGCCAGATGGCGGCCTTGCTCGACGACTTGCTCGACGTGTCACGCATCACGCGCGGCATTCTGACGCTGAAGCCTGAAATCACGGCCTTGTCCGCGGTCATCGACGCCGCGGTCGAAACCGCCGAGCCGATGCTGCACGCCAAGCGCCAGAAACTGCACCGGGACGGACCCGACTCGACCCTGATGCTGCGGGCCGATCCGGTGCGCCTGACCCAGGTGGTCGCCAACCTACTCACGAATGCGTCGAAATATACCGACCCCGACGGCAACATTACCCTGCGGGTGCACTGCGACGCCGAACACATCGTGATCGGGATTCGCGACAGCGGCGTCGGCATTCGTCAAGACATGCTGCCGAGAGTGTTCGATATGTTCTGGCAATCCGACTCCAGCCGGGAACATCGCGACGAGGGTCTCGGCATCGGCCTCGCCCTCGTCAAGGGATTCGTCGAACTCCACGGGGGGCGCGTCGAGGCGCACAGCGCCGGACTGAATTCGGGGAGCGAGTTCATCGTCCGCCTGCCACGGGCGCTGCTTAGCGAAGCGACCGAATCTGCGCCGGCGACGTCTCCCCGGCCAGCGACAGCTCCCCGACCGACGCCTGACGTCGTCACGGACGCCGACTCGATGACAGCCGCCACGCCGGTCACGCCCGCGCAGCCCGTCGCGCCCGCGCAGCCCGTCGCGCGCAGAGTCTTGATCGCGGACGACAACCGCGATGGCGCCGAGATCATGGCCATGCTGCTGCGCCAATCGGGAATGCAGGTCCACGTCGCGCATAACGGCGTAGAGGCCGTTTCGCTCGCTGCCGAAGTTCATCCGGACGTGGCCGTGCTGGACATCGGCATGCCCGGGATGAGTGGTTACGAAGTCGCGCAGCGCATCAGGACCGAGCCCTGGGGTACGCGCATGCACCTGATCGCCGTGACGGGCTGGGGTCAGGACGGGGATAAACGCCGGGCCCAGGCGGCCGGCTTCGATCATCACCTGACCAAGCCGGTCGATCCCCTGCACTTGGAGCACTTGGTCGCCACCGAACTCGAAGCCTGACTACCCGCTGACGTAGAGACGCGCCTTCGTCCGACGCGCAGCGACGATCGGGCCCCCTAGGCTCGCTCTGCGTCTTACCGCACAGTGCTCGGCAAGTTCGAGGGCGTCGCGCCCAGCCAATCAGGTATCCGTCCATGCCCGTTGCCGCAACTGCTTTGCTCGACCAGTTGCTGATCTGGTCAGAACAGGAAAAAGCCCAGCTCGCGCGTGAGTTACACGACGATATGGGCGGTATGCTCGTGGCCGCCGTCATGGATCTGGCCTGGATCGAACAGCGCTTGGGGGCCGGCTTGGATGCCGACAGCCACGCGAAATTCGTGAGAGTGCAGCAGTGCCTACGCGCGGCGATCGATTTGAAACGCACCCTCATCGAGCAACTGCGACCCAGTCTGCTCGACAATTTCGGCCTGTTCGCGGCCTTGCGCTGGTTGTTCGGGAAAACCTGCAGCGACGCCGGAGTGAGTTTGAGCCAGGATTATCCGGCGGAGGAGCCGCAGTTCGATCCCGAGGCCGCAATTACGATCTACCGGGTTCTGCAAGCGGCCCTTGCGATCGTGCTCGCACGAGCCTCTCTCGATCGGGCGGAACTGACCGTTGCCGTCGATCGGGGTGAAATCACGTTTCGGCTGGGCGGGAAGAGCAAGGAGATCGGCGGAGCTTTGCGGGTCGTGGGCGGTGCGGAACGGGAAATATTCGAATTGGCGGCCATGCGGCATCGTATCCGGGCGCTTGGCGGGGACACGGCGGTGACGCGCACGCAGGGCTGCGAGGACATTGCAATGATCGTGCGTATCCCGATCGACGCTGCCGTCACGGCCTCGGTCGCGCCGGTCGCGCCGGTCGCGCCGGTCGTCGCGACCGAGGGCTGCGAGCTGTAGGCAAGTTCTGACGGAACATCGGCCTACTGAGAGACGTTACCGTCGAAGCTTCGCGGAATATCGTTCCGTCCTCCGATCTGCGCTCACTGCCTCGGGAGCTTCAACCGCATGATCAAGTCGACACCCAGTTCTCGTCCGCGCACCTCCGTCTTCGCGGCCTTGATCGCCCTGCTCGCCGCCTGCGGCGAGTCCTTCGGCGTGGTCCTCGCCAAAGTGCGACCCCGTCGACCGCGTAAGGAATCCGCTCCGACCTTCGCCTGGCACGTCGATCCTGAAGAACTCAGCTGTTCCGACGAATGGAACTCCGACATCGGGCAATCGCGGGTCGCCTGGGCGCAGGCGACGCTCGCTGCGCGCGATGCGTGGGAACGCGCGGCGCGGGAATCCCGTAAGCGGGTCGCCTTGGGCGATCCCCCGCCCCGCAGCGGCGACGATACTTAAGTCAGCCGCTCGCCAATTTAGTCAGCCGCTCGCAAGTTCATGAACAGGCGGCTCGCCGCATCCACACGCTCGAGGTAGACCTCGGCAAGGTGATCGCCGCAGCGTTGCTCTGGGGCAAGGCGAAGGCCGCGCTCGGCATAGGCTTCGCCCGCCCCTGCACCACACAGATGCACCAGTGCCGCGATTTGCCGGCGCTGCGCGACGGTCGTTCGTGTGATGCCGTGCCGCTCGAGGATGCCCGCGACCGCGCGATCGAGATAAGCGGCGGTCAACTCCACCGCATGCGAAGGAATCACGCGCGAATACAGCCCGTTGAACCAGCATGAACTCCAATCGTTCCACGCACCGTCGTCGATCACCCGATGATCGCGGATACAGAGTCTGCGCGCTTGCGCGAACGTGCCGTTCGTCAGCTGGTACATGCCGACGGCACTGGATGCCGGTCGGTAGAGGTCGAAGGGTGCCGGCCGCCAAGTCCAGCGCCAGTAAGTCTGCGCCGCAGGATTGCCGGCGCCCTCGACCTGCGCGAGCGCGGCAAGCAGCTCGGGGGCGATCAAGGGAGTCGAGAAGCGCTCGAACAGCGGACCGTAATCGTGCCAGGTCTGGGCCGGTGTTTTGTTGAGCGTGCCACTGACGGGAAACAGCAATTCGGACGGCTTGCGGGCGACCTGATAAACCCAGTTCGCCAGCAACCACGCGCCCGCGAGCAGCACGAGGCCGAGCATCAGCCGCCCGCCGCCCGATAGGCGACGGTAGGCCGCCCTACCCGAGCGCCAGACCCGCCACGGGCCGCCGCGACGGCCGGACGGGCGTCCGCGGGCTGGTGTCGGCCGCGTAGCGCGTGCCTTGCCTCGATGACGACGGGAACCGCGCCTCTTCCCGCGCGCGATTCGCCTCGTCAAGCGGGCGTTCGGGCGTGCAGAGCCATCGCGATCAGCGCGACTCCACCAAAAATCAGATTGACTCCGACGAGCAGGCCGATAGCCCAGGCGGCGGTCGCCGGCAGGCCCGCGAAAATCAGCCCGGCCAACAGCAGGTCGATCGCACCGCTCACCAACATGAAGGTCCAGCGGCCGGAAAGCTCCCGGCGATGCTCGAGTGCATAAAATATCGAGACGATTCCCTCGAGCGCGAGAAAAGCCGTCAAGATCACGGTCAGGGAGAACGCGCCGCTGAGCGGCCAGCGCAGCAGTACGACGCCGGCGACGATCGCGACCACCGCCGACAGCAGCGACCAGGCGAAGCCCGGCGCACGGCGCGTCAACCAAGTGGCCAGCAATCCCACGATCCCGCTCAGCAAGATCAGCCACCCGAGCAGCAACTCGACCGTCACCGTTGCCACCGCCGGCACGACGACCGCAACCAGCCCCAAGACGACGAGGACGATGCCCTCGAACAGAAACAAGCCCCAGTGGGCGTGCAGCGCACGCGCCACCGAGGCTTGCAGACGAACGTCGGGAGAGTTCATCTTCCGAGCATAGCTCAGCCCAAATCGATCGGTACGAATATCCGGCTGTCGCCCCGCAGGATCAGCAAGGCGACTTCCTTCGAGTGCGCATCGACGAGCTTGCGCAGTTGCGCCGCACTATCGATCGGGGTGCCGTCCACCGACAGCACGACGTCACCGGCCTGAATGCCCGCCTCGGCCGCTTTGCCGGCGGCATCTTCGACGAGCAACCCGTCGCTCACTCCGACCTGCGACTTTTCCTGCGGACTCAAGGGACGCACGCTCAAGCCCAGTTTGCCGTGCGCCGCAGCCCCCGCGTCGTTGTCCGCGAGTTCGGCGGACGCCGACCCGATCTTCGCCTCGACGCTCAGCGGCTTGCCCTGACGCCACACATCGAGCGTCACGGTACTGCCCGGCGTCATCATGCCGACGCTCGCCGACAGTTGACCGGCGTCGATGATCGGTGTGCCGTTGACCTTCAGGATCACGTCGCCGACCTTGATGCCGGCCTGCGCCGCGGCGCTGTCGGGGACGACCTGCGCCACCAGCGCGCCGTTCGGGGAGGAGAGGTTGAACGAGCGCGCGAGCGTCTGATCCATGGTCTGCACCTCGACGCCGAGCCGCGCATGATTGACCTTGCCGGTCTTGACCAGCTGGTCCTTGATCTGCACGGCGACGTTGATCGGGATGGCGAAGGACACGCCCTCGTAACCGCCCGAATTGCTGTAGATCTGCGCGTTGATGCCGACCACGCGCCCGTTCGCGTCGAACAAGGGCCCCCCGGAATTACCGGGATTGACCGCCGCGTCCGTCTGGATGAAGGGCACGTAGCCATCGCCCGGCAAGGAGCGGCCCTTCGCGCTGACGATGCCTGCCGTCGCGGTCTCCTCGAGGCCGAAGGGCTCACCGATCGCAAGCACGTAATCGCCGACCGCGATCTGGTCGGAGTTGCCGATCTGCACCGTCGGCAGATCGTGCGCATCGATCTTCAGCACCGCGATGTCGCTGGTCTTGTCCGAGCCGAGAACCTTCGCCTTGTACTCCTGATGATTCGACAGCTTGACGGTGACCTCCTGGGCGCCGGCGACGACGTGCGCATTGGTCAGGATCAGGCCATCGGGGCTGACGATGAATCCGGAGCCCTGGGCACGCATGACCCGCGGTTGCGGATTCGGCATGCCGTGGAAGAAGAACTGCGCGAAAGGATCGTCGCTGTTGCCGGGGCCGGGGAAGCCCGGCTGGTTCGAGGTCTTGGTCACGCCCTGCGTCGTGATGCCGACGACGGCGGCCTGATTGTTCGCGACGATGGCCCGGTAATTCGGGGCGCTGCCGGGCGGGAGAGGTGCGACCGGTCCGCTGCTCGGCGCCGCTTCGGAACTCGCGGGGTGCTGTAACAAGGTTTGGGCGGAAAGGCCGGTCGCCGCGCCGACAACGAGCAAACCGGCCGCGGACCAGACCAGGGTCTTGTTGCGAAGTTGCATGAGAATCTCCTGTAGCAATGGCAAAGGGCGGATTTCCGCGATGGCCAGCAAGTTCGCATGCTCAGCTTAAGGCAGTCTTAAAGTTCGCGCAGAAAGCTCACCTCGACGCACAGGCCGCCGCCCGGCGCACTCCCGAGACGGACCGCCGCGCCATGCCGATCGGCCACGGCTTTGACGATGGCGAGACCGAGCCCCGTGCCCTCGGCCTGTGCTTCGGGCCGCACCACATCGACGGCGGCGTTGCGCCGGTAGAAGCGGTCGAACACGCGCTCTCGTTCTTCCGGGGGGATCCCGGGGCCGGTATCGCGGACCTCCACGATCGCGCGATCGGCGCTGCCACGGGTGTGCACCTGAACCCGACCGCCCGCGGGCGTATAGCGCAGCGCATTGTCGACGAGATTGCGCAGCAGGGCGTGCAGGCCGTCGCGCTCCGCTCGCACCGTCACGCCCGGTTCGGCCTCCAGGGACAAGTCGATCGCCTTCGCGATTGCCAAGGGGTGGCTGTCCCTGATCGCATCGGCGGCGGCGGCCCCGAGATCGAGAGGCTCGCGGCGAAGCACCTGCTGCCGGGGTTCGCTGCGGGCCAGCGTCAGCAGCTGCTGCACGAGGTGCGTCGCCCGCTCGATCGCGGCGGAGAGACGCCCGTGGGCCTCGCCGCGCGCCGTTTCATCGGAGGCACGCTCGAGCAGTTGCGCCTGCAGGCGCAGAGCGGTCAACGGAGAGCGCAACTCATGCGCGGCGTCGGCGATGAAGTCGCGCTGCGTGGCGAAAGCGCCCGCGAGGCGCGTCAACAGGCGATTGAGCTCGGCGACGAGCGGCGCGATCTCCTGCGGCAGGTCGGCCGCCGCGAGCGGCGCGAGACTTCCGGCATCACGTCGCTGCACTTCGGAGGTCAACTGGCGCAGCGGCCGGAGACCTCGGCCCACGATCCAGATGACGCAGGCAACCATGATCGGCAGCACGAGCAGCAGCGGCATGACCAGGCGCAGCGCCGTTGCGCGTGCGATTCTCTGGCGCACGCGCAGCGGTTGCGCGATCTCGATGACGCCTTGGCTGGTCTGCAAGCCATAGCCGCGCCAGTCCTGCCCACCCAGCTTCAGGTCGGCGTAACCCAGCACCGCCTCGTTGATCAAGGGCAGTCCCGGCCGTGAGAAATAAACCCGCGCGCCGAACAAATCCCAGATCTGCACGATGAAGTCCGAGTCCCCTTGGTCGGGGGGCACCTCGATCCGGGGAGCCAGCGTGACCTGTGCCCGCAGCGACAAGGCCATCTGGCGCAACTGGTAGTCAAACAGGTCGGAGGTCTCGCTGAGCACGCGCCGATACGTGAACGTCGCGACGAACAGCGACACGAGCGCGAGCAGGAGAATCAGGGTGATCGACAAGCGGACGCGGATGGAATTCATTCTTTTGGAACGAAATAACCGACGCCGCGCAGGGTGCGGATGGCGTCGTTGCCGAGCTTGCGGCGCAGGCCGTGGATATAAACCTCGATCGCGTTGCTGCCGATCTGCGCCTCCCAGCCGTAGAGTCGGTCTTCGAGCTGCGCGCGCGACAGCACGGCGCCGGGACGCTGGAGGAGGGCCTCGAGCACGGCAAACTCGTGCGCCGATACGCCGACCGGCTTGCCGGCCTGCTCGACCGTGCGCGTCACGGGATCGAGCCGCAGGTCGCGGTGCTGAATGCTGGTTTCACCGCGACCGGCGACCCGGCGGAGCACGGAACGCATCCGGGCGACCACCTCGTCAAGGTCGAAGGGCTTGACGATGTAGTCGTCCGCCCCCGCGTCGAGCCCCGCGATGCGGCTTTGCACCTCGTCGCGCGCCGTCAGCACGATCACCGGCGTGGCATCGCCGCGCTTGCGCGCCTCCCGCAAGACCTCCAGCCCGTCGCGGCCGGGCAGGCCGAGATCGAGCAAGACGAGATCGAAGCTCGACGACAACAGCGCCGCGCCCGCGCTCTTGCCGTCGCGAATCCAATCGACGGTGAAGCCGGACTGGCGCAGGCCCGTCTGCAAGCCCTGTGCAATCATCGAGTCATCTTCGACCACCAAGACACGCACGCCGCTCTCCCCCAGGTTTGACAAGGCATGACCCGTGTGCAAGCTTACCGGTAACACGTCGCTCGAGGGTTGCCCCCGGCGCGGGAGCAGTGGGATGCGTGGATTTCAAGTCACCCGGCAGCGAAAGCGCAGGCAGCGGTCCATGCATTGGCGCGCGACGCTCGCCGCGGCGCGGCCGCGCGCGGTCGCCTGGCTGCTCCTGGGGCTGCTGGTTCAGTGGCTGCCTGCGTCCGCCGCCGCCGAGCCCCCGGCCTTGACGGTATTCGGCGCCGCCTCTCTGACCAATGCTTTGCAGGAAGTGGGTGACGGCTTCACCCGCGAGACCTCGATTCCGATCAAGTTCTCGTTCGCGGCGAGTTCCGCGCTCGCCCGTCAGATCGAAAGCGGCGCGCCGGCCGACGTGTTCGTGTCGGCCGATGAGGACTGGATGGACTACCTGCAAACGCGCCAGCTGATCAAGGCCGCGAGCCGCCGGGATCTGCTCGGCAACCGGCTCGTGCTGATCGCACCGGCCGATAGCCGTGTGCAGCTGAAAATCTCGCCGGGTTTCGCGCTGGCCGCCGCGCTGGGCAAGGAGCGTCTCGTCACGGGCGATCCCGATGCCGTGCCGGTCGGCCGCTATGCGCGCGAAGCGCTGACGAAACTGGAGGTCTGGAACAGCGTGGCCGATCGACTCGTGCGCGCCGACAGTGTCCGCTCGGCGCTCGCCTTCGTCGACCGCGGCGAGGCCGCGCTCGGCATCGTCTACGAGACCGACGCCTTGATCGATCCGGGCGTGCGGATCGTCGATGTCTTTCCGGAGGCGACCCACGCGCCCATCGCCTATCCTGCGGCGCTGACGACGGGCGCGAATGCGAATGCCGCCAAATTCCTGGAGTATCTGCGCTCGCCCGCCGCGGCCATCGTCTTCAGGCACTACGGCTTCACGGTCCTGTAGCAGGCCGTGCTCACGCGTCCGAGCGACAGCAGCTTCGAGGCCGGCGATTGGGACATCCTCGCCGCCCATTGGTTTCCGATTGCGGTCGCAGCGGAGGTCGGCTCCAAACCCGTGGCCGCTCGCTTGCTCGATGTGGATCTCGTCATCTATCGAATCGCGGGTCGGCTTGCCGTGGCGCTCGATCGCTGCCCGCATCGGGGCGTGCTCCTCAGTCTCGGCTGGGTCGAGAATGACAACCTCGTCTGCCCGTATCATGGCCTGCATTTCAATGCCGACGGTCGTTGTACGGCGATCCCCTCGCAGCCGGACGCCAAGATTCCCAACCGCCTGGCTCTCGTCGTCATTCCCGCGGTCGAACGCTACGGTCTGATCTGGGCGAGTCTTACCGGCACGACCCCGATACTGCCGCAATTCGAGGCCTGGGAGGACGCGGACTACCAACAAATCGTCTGTCCGACGATCGACATCGCCGGATCTTCGGGCCGGCAGATCGAAGGATTCATCGACGTCGCCCACTTCGCCTGGGCCCATACCGGGACCTTCGGCGATCGCAGCAACCCGCTCGTACCGGACTACACGGTGGAAGAGACAGAACGGGGCTGCCGCGTGGAGTATGTCAGCAACGTCAGCAACTTCGGTCCGGACCAACGCGATCGCGCGCCGGCGGATTTTCTCTGGCGCCGCAGCTTCGAAGTCTACGCGCCGTTCGCGGCGCGATTGGTCGTGCATTTTCCGGGTGATCACAAACTCTGGATCCTGAACGCCGCCTCCCCCGTGTCGGCCCGCAAGACCCGTTTGTTCTGTCCCCTGGCGCGTAACTTCGACCAGCACACGTCGGTCGAAGACGTGCGCGCGTTCAACCTCAGAGTGTTCGAAGAGGATCGCGTCCTGGTCGAAGCGCAACGACCCGAGGACCTGCCCCTGAATCTCGCCCTCGAGGTGCACATCGCCGCGGATCGGACCTCGGTCGCTTATCGCCGCGTGCTCAAGCGCTTGGGGTTGAGCCTGGTCTACACGGGCTGAAGGCGTAGTCGTCGTCCGACGCAGGATGCGTCGCCTTGCGGATAACCCTCGCCGTCGCGCGGGAATGGTGCGGAACCCGCCGGCTTCTTAGGCTCGAATCTCCTTCAAATCAGGAGATCTGGCATGAGTACAGTCAGCAATCGCGAACTCGGAGCGGAGAATGCCGAGTCCGGAACGGGCGTCGAGACCCCGGGGAACGTGAGTTCCGATCCCATCGTCGGACGGCCGACGCATCCCTTGGCCGCCGGAATCGGCGCGGTCGTCTTGGGCGGCGCCTCGGGCGCGGCAGTCGGCAGCGCGGCGGGCCCCCTGGGTACCTTCGTGGGTGCCGCCATCGGCGCCATTGGGGGTGCCCTCGGAGGCGACGCGATCGCCTCGTCCTTCGACGAGGCCGCCGAAGATGAGCATTGGCGCGAACACTATGTCAATCAGCCGTATGTCCCGAAGGAGGCGCGTTACGAAGATTACGGCCCTGCCTATCGCTATGGGGCGACGTCGTATTCGCGGCTGGCCGGCCGGGATTTCGACGAGGTCGAGACCGACCTGTCCGGCGGCTGGGAGACGGCACGCGGTGAGTCGGTGCTGCAGTGGGAGCAAGCCAAGCACGCCGCGCGCGACGCTTGGACGCGCCTGCATACCGCGAATGGCCGCACGGAGGACGAAGCGGTTTGACGCGGGTCTGGGCTGAGGCCACAGCGGCTGGCCTAGCGCTGCAGATCGCGATCGAGAATGTCCGAAATGACGGCATCGAGGCGCAGGGATTCTTCCCGCAGCGCCAGACTCTCGATCCCCAGCAGGTAGACGCGATCGGGGTTCGAGCGATCGGCCTCGAGGGTTTCACGCTCGGCATCGAGGCGCGCGGCCTCTTGGAGCAGCAGGCGCTGCTTGGCGTATAGATCTTCGAGATTCTGCATGGCTCCGATGGGCATGAGTCCATCATATAACTTGACAGCGGACCACGGGAACGCGCTAACCTCCCTTTATGTCTGAGGAAGCTCTGCCGGCAGTCGCAATGCGCAAGCCCAGTCCCCCGAACACGGGGGATTTGCGCCGCATCGGCGCCCATCCGGATTATTGGTATCCCCTGGCGTGGTCCTACCAACTCAAAACGGGGAAAACGCTGGGCCGCGCCTGGGCCGGCGAGCCGATCGTGTTATATCGGGGCGCGAGCGGCAAGGTATTCGCCCTGGAGGACCGTTGCGCTCATCGACAAGTGCCCTTGCACCTCGGCGTCGTCGCGGGCGACGAACTGAAGTGTCACTACCATGGGTGGACTTACGATGCCTGCGGCAAGTGCGTCAACGTTCCCTATCTCGGCTCGGTCCGCCTGCCGAACGGGGTCAAGAGCTATCCGGCACGCGAGATCGATGGGCTGATCTTCGTGTTTCCGGGTGACCCGTCGCTCGCTGAAAGCCGGGTGCCGACGCGACTCGGCGCCTCCCAGCGGCGGGACTACAAGACCCGGCGCCTGAATCGCGAAGTCGCCTGTCATTACACGTTCATGCACGAGAATCTGTTCGACATGAACCATCAGTTCCTGCATCGAAAGCAGATGGGCTCGATACGCGCGAACTGCTTGGGCCGGCAGCACGGCGACAATTGGGCGCAGGTGGAGTACAGCTTCAGCCGAACCGCCGGGAAACAGTCGATCGGCGAGTCCGTGATCGTCGATCTCATGCGCAAGCGGGGGGCGCCGAAGAAGGACTTCTCCGATCACATGCGGATCAGAACCGATTACCCGAGCCAGAATCTACGCGTCTGGGTCGGGCGGGATATCGAGGAGACGACCGATCCCGTGCTCGAAGTCTGGCTGGGCTACACGCCGCTCGACGCCGCCCAGCGCACGAACCGTACGTTTGGCTACCTGTCGGTGAAGAAACCGGGCATTCCCGGTATCATCCACGCCGTCTGGCCCTTCGTCGTCTGGTTCACGGAGAACATCTTTCGCGAAGACAAGGATATCGTCGAGCACGAGCAGCGCGCCTACGACGCGCAGGGCACCGACTGGAACAATGAGATTTTTCCGGCGTTACGCGACCTACGGGGGGTGCTCGCTCGTTGCGGCAAGCCGATGGAGTAACTGTGCCCAAGCCCAAGCTTCTGGTGATCTCGCCGACCGATCACTACGCCCTGCGTAATCTCTCCCCCCTGGCGGCTCTCAGTGACATGACGATCAGCAACGATCAAGCCGAACTCGAGCGGCTCGCGCCGCAGGCCGAGGTCCTCTTGTTCTGCGGACTGTCCGGCGCCGCCGTCGATTTCAAGCCCATCTTCGCGGGTGCCACGGCCCTGCGCTGGCTCCACTCGACCTCGGCGGGCGTCGAGAAAATATTGATCCCCGAGGTGGTCGCGAGCGCCGTACCGGTGACGAACGCGCGCGGGGTCTACAAGCGGTCCCTGGCCGAATTCGCGGTGCTCGGCATTCTGTTCCATACCAAGAAGCTGCGGCGCCTCCTCGACAGCCAGCGGGCACGCCATTGGGACGACTTCACCGTCGGTTTCGCCAACGAGCGGGTCATGGGCGTCGTGGGCTACGGCGAAATCGGCCGCGAGTGCGCCCTGCTCGCCAAGGGCATCGGACTCAAGATCCACGCCTTGCGCCGCAACCCGGTGAAGTCCGCGCACGATCCGCTGCTCGACGTCATCTTCGGACCCGACGAATTGCACCGCATGCTCGCGGGTGTCGACGTCCTGGTCTGCAGCGCACCGCTCACGCCGGAGACGCATCACCTGATCAGCGACGCCGAGTTCGCCTGCATGAAACCCGATGCCATCGTCATCAATGTCGGTCGCGGGCCGGTCATCGATGAGGCTGCCCTGGTTCGCGCCCTGCAATCGAAGCGCATCGCGGGCGCATCGCTCGACGTGTTCGAATACGAACCGCTGCCGCGAAGTTCGCCGCTCTGGGACATGGAGAACGTGTTGATCTCGCCGCACTGTACCGATCGGACGACGAATCCGGATTGGCTGGATTTGAGCATGCAGTTCTTCGTACGCAACTTTCACCACTATCTGGCCGGCGAGGCGCTGGAGAACGTGGTCGACAAGTCGGCGGGTTACTGACTGAGGCGCCGCCTGGTCGGCGCCGCATGCACAGCCGTCAGCAATCACCCGCGCCTTCCCGCACGCCGCCGTCGGGCAAGGGTATGGAGAGGGGCGCGATGGAAACCCGGCCGACGCCACGCTTCCCTCCCAGTCCGATCTTGCGGGCGGTCGCAGGCGACAGGTCGAGAATGCGGCCGCGCGCATGGGGGCCGCGGTCCCGGATCGTGACGACGGCGCTGCGCCCCGTCGCGAGCATCGTGACACGGGCCTTGGTGCCCAGGGGCAGCGTGTTGCTCGCGGCGAAGTCCTCGTCGATGCTCATCGGTGTGCCGTCGGCCATCGGCTGACCACTGAGGCGTCGGGCATAGACCGAAGCCATGCCGACGCGCTGACAACCGCTCAAATCGGGTTTGGCCCTCTTTGGGGCCGGCGTTCGCGAGGCCGCGGGCGTCGGAATTTGATCGAATGCGCTCGCGGTCGACGCGGCGCCGATCGCGGCCGCTCCGCACAAGACGATACCTAAGAACGTCGTCCGGCACACAGGGTGGTTCATGGCAGGGGGCCGTCAACGGAGGCGCGAGTTGGCGGATCCGGATTCTTCAAGCGGCGAGCCGCAGAAACGTCCACAGGAGGCGCCCGCTCGCGCGTATCGTCCCGACGAGGTTGCCCGAGACTTTCGAGGCGCCCCCGCGCCGCCGCCCGTACGGCACCGGCACCTCGAGCACCCGCAGGCCGAGGCGCAACGCCTTCATCTGCATTTCGAGATTCCAGCCATAGGTCATCTCCCGCATGTCGAGGGCCAACAGGCGTTCGCGCCGGATGGCCCTGAAGGCACACATGTCCGTGTAGCGAAAACCGAAGCGCAGTCGGATCAAGGCCCCGATCACGAGCCCGATGAACACCTGATGCCAGCCCATGCTGCCGGGTTCACGCGTACCGCGGACGCGCGACGCGATCACGAAATCATGGGTGCCTGCGATGATGGGCGAGACGAGTCGCTCGAGGCAGTCGGCTCGATCGCTGCCGTCGCCATCCATGAACACGAGGATCGCGTCCGCGGGCGCCGCGAGCGCGCCGAGCCAACAGGCGCGGCCGTAGCCCCGGCCGGCAGCGAGCACTTGCGCGCCGGCCGCGAGCGCGGCCCGTGCGGTACCGTCGCGGCTGTCGCCGTCGGCGACGATGATGCGCTCGACCAGCGCGCGCGGCACGTCGGCAAGGGCGGTGCCGATCGCCGCCTCCTCGTTGTAGGTGGGCACGATCAGGACGATCGGGGGCCGCGCGCTCAAATGACGTACTGATCGGGTGCGGTCGCCTCGGCCGCGGCGCAGGCGATCAAGCGCCCGAGGCGGGCCGCCGCTTCGGGTCGTACGCCGGCGGAGAGACGCAGGAAGGCCTCGTGCTCGTCGAAGCTGGACCAGGCGGCGCCGATCCGTGGCACCCGAAATCCGAAGCTCACGCCGGCAGTCAACGCCAGGCTCTCGCTGCGCGCCTTGATGATCAGCGTGTCGATGAAATCCTCGAGCGCTGCGCGCCGGTTGAACCGCGTGTCATGAAAACGAAACGCGACCAGACCGCCGAGATGCGGGTAACCGGCGGCCTCGGCATGATCTGGATGTCGCTGCATCCCGGGAAAGACCGGCCTCAACACCTGTTCGCCCGTCTCCGCGGCGTACGTCTCGACGGCCTCGGCCAGCGCGAGCGCGCTCGCCGTTTGCGCCCGCAGGTACGCGAGATATCCGGCGCGCGAAACCCGCGGCAGGATCATCGGCTCGGCGGCGATCGCCCCGATCCCACGGCGCAGGCGCTCGAAGCGCTCGGCCAGGGTCGTCTCGACCACGACCACCCCCGCGGGTCCGAGGTCCATGCCGAATTGCAGATACTTGCAACCGCTCTCGTAATACAGGACGCGAATCTTCGGGGATCGAGGCACCGCGAAGGCGTTGAAGCCGCCTGACAACAAGGTGCCATCGACGACGAACCAGGTCTCGCCGCGGCAGACGCGGGCGGCGTCCTCGAGCAGGCGGGGCAGATCGATCAAATGCAGTTCGGCGGAATTGGTCAGGGGATCCACGAACACGAGCTTCGGCTGCTGCAGCGCGATGGCGGCGAGCAGCGCTTCGCGATCCGTGCCCGGCGCGATCCGGATGTCGAGAAAGCGCAGCGCACGCAATTGTTCCTGGGTCTCGAAATAGATGCTCGGGTGGACCAGCACCCGGTCACCCGGCGCGAGAACCTCGCGCAACAGGAAGCTCTCGATGAGACCGTAGGCGGCCATTCCGGACGAGGTCAACAGGAGGCGCGATTCCTGCGCGTCGAAACCGAGGAGCTTGGCGTAGGCAAGCTCTTGCACGGCCGTCTCCGGACAGCCGTAGCGCGCATAGGCCACCGTGTCGCGGGCAGCCGCGTACGGGAAGGAATGCAGAGCGCAGCTTTCCTGTGACGCGGGCGCGCTCCAAGCGGCCAGCGTCGCGAGCGCGCCGATCAGTCGATACGCGGACCGCAAGGTCGACTCATCGGTGCGCGTGCTATCCGGGTGCAAGGCGCCCCGCAGCAGCCGGCGCGCCTCGTCCGCAAGGATGAAGCCGAGCAGACGCGTCGGGTCGGCTTCGCCGCGCTGCCGGGTTTCCTCTCGGCCGAGAAAACCATGCATCCGCTTGATCTCCCACTCGAGGCGCCCGGCAGCGTCCGCGCGCAACTCCGGATCGAGCGCGCCTACCGGACCTTCGGTGATCGAAAATGCCTCTTCCCGGGCCCGCAGGTCGCTCGCGCCCAGGATCGCGATTTCGCCCGGATGCGCGAATACCGTGAAGGTCTCGCAGCGTTCGAGTTCGCTCGCCACGGGACTCAGAGACTCCAGCGCAAACCGCAGCCTGCGCAGGCGGACGGTGGTGCGTCGCTCAGCAGCGAGGCACGAAAGTTCTGGTAACCCGGCCCGTTCCAGATCTCGCGCAGCGCTTCTTGCGAGGCATCGCCGAGCGTGAAGCTTTCATAGCCGCGCATCGAGAACGGCGCGATACAGCAGGGAATCGCCCGGCCGTGGGCCGTGAAGTACATCAAGGTCCACGGACGCCGGCAGATCGACCACGGCTGCTCGCCGGGACCGCGCTTGAGGCTCGCCTCGGGCTCGGCTGCCCCGGACGCATCGAGGGATACGCCGAGCGCGACCGCGACGCGCTGCGCCTCCTCGAGATAGACCGCCTCCTCGCGTTCGAGGCGCTCGAACAGCGAGGACTGAGGCCGCGCGAGACCCTGGCCCTCCGGGAAGTGCACGAGACGCTGCAGGTGCACTTCGGGCACGCCGACGTCCGCCGCGAGCCGGATGAAATCCGGCAACTGCTCGAGCGTCTCGCGCAGCCCCGTCAGCCAAAGCGACAGGCGTGGGTTGTCCGCGCCGCTGCGCCTTTTCAACTCGACGAAATCGCGCACGTTGCGCACGATCCGATCGAACCAGTCGCGGCCGCGCACGAGCTTGAATGCCTTGGCCTCGGCCGCATCGAGCGAGACCCGCAGTTCGTCCAAGCCCGCATCGATGAGCTCGCGTCCTTTTTTCGGTCGCAGCAGCGTCCCGTTGGTGTTGAACAGCACGTAGGTGCCCCGGTCCTTGAGATAGCGCACCATGCGCGGCAGATCCTTGACCATCATCGGCTCGCCGATTCCATGCAGCACCAC
>Ga0116231_10002561_pt1 | contig 38068 bp, 28 predicted proteins | sample S1TSphgellanicum_2_FD_89695 | JGI IMG/M metagenome (GOLD analysis project Ga0116231, IMG submission 89695) | Host-associated microbial communities from peat moss isolated from Minnesota, USA - S1T2_Fd - Sphagnum magellanicum MG | ecosystem: Host-associated > Plants > Peat moss > Unclassified...
GAAACCGGTCTTTTTTTCAAACCCCAAACAAAAATTAAAAAGTGAATATTTTTTTTTTAAAAAAAAAAAAAAAAAAAAAAAAAGAACCCCCAAGTCCCCCCCGTTTTAAAGGGGGGGGGGGGGGGGGGGTATTAGCCCAGGCCAAAAACGGTGATGAACAGTTTTGAAAATAGAAATTTCGTGCAGCCAATCGAAAGGCTTGGCATGCACTCAAAGTGCTTTTTTTTTTAAAAAAGTTTTGGGTGGGGGTTGGGGGAGGAATTTTTTTCATTTTTTCTTTTGTTCCCAACATGATCCTTTTCAAGTTCCCAATGGGTTCCCATCAAGTTCTCACTATGTTCCCTAGGTTCCTCAAGGGTGTTCCCAATAAATAGCACCTCACTTTAATCCCATATGTTTTGCAATATGAAATGGGTATTGTATATACGTATGGTGTATTATGTACATACACCCCCATGAGCTAAACCCACACCCAAGAAATGTACAATCAACTTGATCCTTTGGCACCCACAAGGAAAAAACAAGACAAAAAAAACAAAAAACCAAAAACAAAACAAGAAAAACAAAAGACATTTCTGTTAGCAAAAGTCTGTTGGCCAAGCAAGCACGATGATTGGCGTGTTGCAATCACTCTTCCAATGAAAACAAGGGGGGCGTGTCACACCATGGCCTTGCCATTTACATTAAAAAAAGTATGTATCTTTAAGGCAAAACAAGAAGAAGAAATTATGGAAACTCAAATATTATTAAGGCAAAACAAGAAGAATTATGGAAACTCAAATATTATTAAGGCAAAACAAGAAGAATTATGGAAACTCAAATATTATTTCACCATAGCCAAAATAAGACCTAATCTTCAAAACAATCCTCTAAAACAAAACCCAAATCCTTCAAGATCATATTATAATTCTATAATAACTAATCCCCAAGTTTCAACACAAGCCAAAATATATCATCTTTCAAAAATCCTCATATAAAAATAAATAGACCCTATTATTTATTATTATTACCTAGTAGGGGCCAAAATCCCTTTAAGCTACTAAAATCTATAATGAATCTAAACACAACAATATCTATCCTTGCCTTGGTAGTAAGTAGGCAAGGCCAATACACACCTCCTTTCTGACAAGTTAGGAGCTACTTTGGTAGGCCTTTTTTGAATGAAATTGGAGCTACTTTGAAAATGTAGGTAGGTTTTTTTCCTTAGGTCTCACATTTGGAGGGAATGTTTCTCCATGTGTGAGAGCTGTTAGTTCATTTCTTTTGAGAACTTCATGAAACATTTTTTTTATGATGTTAAGTGTTGATGGTATAAACCAATGTTGTCTAGTTCTTGATTTCAAAAGGAACCTTGGGTCTAATTTTACTTCTTTTTTTTAAAAAAAAATTAGGGTTTTTAAATTTTTTCTTTGGATTTCTAAAACCATGAGTTCCAATAAAGAATTTAGGCAAGTTTCGGTTTCATATCTGTTAGGGTAAACTAGCCCATCACCAAACATAGCCCGATCATCAAGCACACATGTAGTGCAACAACTGGCTTGTGTTAGAACACCAAAAAAAAATCTTATGGGTGTTGTCTCTTTAGTCCATTACCAAATGCTTGGTTGAGAAAAAAATTATTCTGAGTTTTCATATTGGTGATCATCCATCAAATTTTAGTGTTTGGTATTAGGGGTTTAGGTGGGTAAATTTGTATAATTTTTGAATAATTTTCCAAGGGACTAATTTGGTGATGGGCCATGGGTTGATTATCATTATGCAAGGGGAAATATGGTGGTTCTTTTAATGTTTGGTTATGGAAAAAATGGTTCAATTTTCCAAGGGCCCCAAGTTTGGGGTGGAAGTGAATGTTTGATGATAGGCAATTTGACTAAACAATAAAATGGCCATAACAAGTTTGGTGATGGGGTGTGTAGGACATGTTAAATAGCACACAATTGGCCATAAACAAGGATTAGGGTTTACAAAAATCCGATGGAAAAATAACAAGTACACATTAATTAAAGAAAGGTTTCCAATTTCCCTTCAAGTCCAAGCACATCCCATTCCTACCAAAAGTAACATGCCCAAATTCACAAGACTATGGTGCAAGTTTGGATACACAATTATATCTTCCAAATTCACAAGCAAAATTATTTTAACATATTAAGGCTTCCAAGTTATGAGAGAGATAGTGTCAAATTTTTCAGCAACTTTTTGAAAGCATATGGGCTAGACCAACAAAGGTCAAGCAACATAGAAAGGTTTGTAAAGAGATTAGATTAAAAACACAAGTCCTAACATATCAACAAGAGCAAAAAAGGCATCTTAGAATAATAAAAAAAAAGCCACAAGACATAGATTAGCAAAATCAAACATTAGACTAATAAAAAAGGATCTATAAAAGCTTGAACATCAAACTTCAAATCCTAATGTTATTAATTTTTTTTAAAAAATCAAGATTCAAAAGTGGATGTAGAAGGACAACTAGGAAAGGCAATATATAGTTGAATTTTGTAACCAAAAGTTCATGAAGTTTCCATATTACTATTGGGTGTAAAGTTTCATAATTCAAAGATATAATCTAAATAATCATTAAAGAGGTGGATTTCATCTAGCTCAAAGAAATTATAATTTGTTATACACCTACCACCTACACAAAAACAACAAATCATAACTCAATTTGGGATGACTTTGAGTAGTTTTATCAAACTTCATAAATTAGTTCGTTTGCACAAATCAAACAAAATAAGTTAATTTGTGCACACCGTCTCAGTCAAAGTTGTGCGTCCATGGATTTTTATGATTATGACACCCATGGGGCAAGAAACTGTCATTTATTGTTGTAATGCATGGATGGGCAACATTCGGTGCTTACAAGATCGAAATCTGATTCATCTACTTACACTGGAATATTCCTTACAACGTTAGATCGGTCATGGATGAACGATTGTCGTCCTTTTCCCATTTCAAAATGGAGAAATTCGACTCGATCAATGTCATGTTCGGGAACACCATCGCTAGCCCGTCATAAAATTGGCGCAACCGATTGAAGGGGATGCCGATCTTGTCCCATGCCCCATTGAAAGACATCGTGTGCTTGTACGAATCGATGATCTGCTTGATGTGCTGGTTGTTGTTGTACCACCTGATCAGGTTGTGCTATTTGGCCTCGATCTCGTTGATTTCCTCTTCGGACCAAAAGCGATCAAGACAGGGCCAATACACATCTAACACATTCGAGATGAAGTGTCACGATGCCACCTTAACAAGCTCATGCAACATAACAGGCAGCACATCGAGCTCGCTTGCATTGTTATTGTCATCCCACTCGGCCTTGACACAATCGCACTCAATGATAATGAACACAACGAACCGAGCAATCTGCAGCACCACATCCTTCCAGTTTTCCTCATCAAGGCTTGTGTAGCACTCCTAACTGAATGACCCCTAATTTTTAACATGTTCAAATGATGTGTTGGTGTTCCACGCACTAATCATCGTCAACGTAAAATTTATTTTCAATGTCCTCCTCATTGTCATCAATCTTAATAATGCCCTTGACTTTGAACATATCGATCAATAGGGCCTAAAGGAGCTTGATCTTGATCTTTTGTTAAACGATGATGAGTGATCGGTTCTGCAGTTGAACGACAGTCTTGTTGATCTTACTAATCACTAATGTGATGATGAGCTTGATCATCCACCACTTGGTCGACGGTGACTCAAAGTGCGCATGGGTGTCCGTGTGCTCGACGATCTAGCATTGATGTGAAATGTAGACTAGAGAATGCCATCGAGGTGCGCCCACCGATTTGTATTCTTTGGGCACATCTCGCCATTCATATCCATGATCAGCTTCTCTTAGTGATGCACGCACCACTTGTAGATGACCTCAATCCACTACCCATCTTGAGGTAGGGCAGTCGCATTTCTTGATGACAATGTCAATCTGATGCGGCACGCACCAGATGCACAGCACCAGGAACCCAACGACTTGCTCAAGGCGAGTCACGACACCACAATGGCATCCGATCATTGTGTTCTCGCCGTCAGTCAACACGGACGTGAACTTGGCACACCAAATTGTCATTGTGCTACTCAACGCATCCAGGAAGCAGGCTATCAGGTTGAAAATGTTCTTGACAATGTGTTGCTCAAACATTGGGATTACGATCAAGTGTAGATTGGATAGGACACCGTTGATACAGATGTGGATGCTCATGTTGAAAAACGAGCTGCTATGATGCGTGTTGCCATCCCCGATGACCAAGAATGCCCAGATTAACCAGTGCAGCAACAATCCATAATCTTGTTCAAGTTGGTGCTGACTAGAACGCAAACGTACTAGTCGATGTTATGATCATTGATGCCATAATTGTTAGTGTGAGCTGGGTATTTATTTTCTTACCAGGTATTAACTGGGTATGAAATTGCGTATATGCATATATACCCATTGGGTGTTATTTTTTCAAAAACATGGACCCCCTCCTACCCGACATTTTTTGTTTGTCAACACCTGTCCCTTGTCATAACCAGTGATTTAAAAAATTTAAGTACCCATAACCGGACCCTACCTGGGGAGATTACGAGTATAAGGTGTCTTTCAAAAACCCAAATCCATATCCTTTTCATATTTGGAAGAGGCTGCAGTTGAGGTTAAGGTTAGGGTAGTTCATTCTTGTTTGTGTGTCGTTTGTGTGATGAATCCTTGTAGTTTACATCATTTCATGATGTTTCGATTTTTCCACGATTGCCACTTTTTGTCTTTTGATGTTTGTAACATTCACATCGCACTGCCAACTTACACATATATGTTCATGAATATGTCTAGGAGCTTCTAGAAGCAAATCATGAGCATGAAGCAACACCAACACTTAAGTGTCAACGAGCTCAACCAAGGTAAATTCTTTCTATTTTCCTCGTTGTTGTGTTGTTGCTCTCTTGTTGATGGTTTTGCCTTGTGGTGTTTGATGAATTCTCACATTCACACACTTGTTGTTATTGCTATCGATTTGATTGTGTAGTCCAGTTTCATATTATCATTTCTTTCTTTTGTCAATCGTGTCATCAAATGTGTTTTCATTTTTTTTATTGTGCCATCACCTATTGCTTCATTACTTTAAGTTAAAACCATCATGGTTAAAGTGTGAAGCTACATGGGTGGCATATTCAACTTCGATTTTTCACATTCACACACCTGAAACTACTATTGTCTGATAGTGCATTATCATTTCCTTTTTCTAATCATGTCGTCCAACGTGCTATCATCATCTCCTTCTTTGTGCCATTGCCTTAAGCCTAAGCCTTAAGTTATAATCATCATGGTTGAGGCATGAAGCTACACATTGGGTGGCATCTTCGACTTTGTTGTCATTGTGGAACTGCAATCCCTTTCCGTATCTTTTAAACGCTAAACATGTATCCTATCCCATTCTTATTGTTGTCTTGTTTTTGTTACTATAATGTTAGGGTTTACTACTTTTGTTACTATAGTGTTAGGTTTTGCTACTTTGATGGTTTATTCTTCAATGCCTCACGACGTCAATTCCACTATTGAAGTTCTTCCAACATCTGTAAGATATGATAGTAGCTATAGTGTTGGCAATGTGTAACCTTTGCACAAAACTAGGTTTGAGATGGAGATTCCAGCTACTAATGGTGATGTTGATGGTGTTGATGAACAACATGTTGTTGAAGCACACTTGGAAAACTTGCAAAAATAGAAATCGGCTTGGAAGTTGCACTATCACAATTCAATCACATGGGCATTCTTCAAGGCAAATGATAATCAACCTATCAACCTTTTTGAAAACCAAATTACGAGATGCATTATTTGCCATAGTGAAATAGTTTATCTTGAAATCTTGTCCATGTGCACAAGATGTAGGAAGGGCCTCATTGCACTAGAAAAAAAATTGTCTTTTACAACTTGTTTTTTGCAACTACAAATGTTTTATGCAATTAAAAAGTCCAACTTGCAGACATGTGCAAGTACCCTAACTTCTATTGTATCATGCAATAATTTGGCTTATTGGAGCCATTTGATGGCAGTTGTTTCAAACATGCATTATCGAAGGTTTGCTAGTATGTTATTATAAATGAAAAAATGTCTATTGGTCTACCTTTGGCATCCATAAAGGTGACACAATCTTCCTTGCAAAAATGCATTACCTAGCCCAAAAAGTCAAGCAAGGACACGTAAGCATGGGACAAAGCTTGCATTCAGTCAAGGTTACAGCCCATATAGCTAAACACATCTGTGAAAACAAAGTATTTGTTTTTTCATTTATGCTTCTTGATTGTTTTATGTTTATGCCTATCAAGTGCATGATTGTGCCTTTTTGTTTTTGTTATTGATGACAAATTTGCAATCCAAATTTTATTCTTCCAAGATGCCCTAACTTTTCGAAACACCATTACACTATGCTATAGCACACAATTTGTGGCATTACAATCTCATGTATCATCTCTAAGAACATGGGCCATATGTGAAGTTGTTGTGAAAATCATTCCCCAATTGCCAATGGTTATATTTTGAACTAAAGTCGAGGACACTGGTTGCTCTTAGATGCCTTGTACTTTGTTATATCTAGGTGTCAAGATATTCGAAAAAAATTGACATTCCAACCTATTCTTGATAGCCTGATGGAAGAGGATTTTTTTAATCATGAGTTAAAATAGTTCAAGGTCCACATGAAACGGTAGATTCTAGAGGTTCTCTTGCCTTTTATCTCCTTTCTACATGCATATGATAGGAAAAGGGGCCATAACATGTTGGCTTTAATGCTTGATCCAAGGCTTAAAAACATGAAGTTGATTATTATTATTTTAGGTCATGAAAATGTTGTTATTGTTGTTAAATATGATCAATAGCTCTTGTTGTATTTATTGACATAAACAACCAAGTTCTTGATGCTTGTTAGTGTTGAAGTTGAAGACTTGGAATTTCAAGGCAACGTTGAAGATTTTTTTCAAACCATTTCAACAAATGTAGACACTTACATGGACCTTGTGTCAAGAGAATTTATTGGATTCCATCGATATCCAATTGATGTTGAAAACTACAAGTGCCCCTTATTTTGGTGGCATGAAGAACAAAACAAGTTTCCAACACTTACTATATTGGCAAGACACATACTTGGCATCCTAGCTAGCCAAATAAATACAAAACACATTATTATTATTATTAGCATTTTGATTAGGCTTTGGAAATGTTATTTTCAAACAGAGATATGGACAGTTTAATATTTGTCCATAAAAATTGGCCATCTGATCCACGGACTGGTTGTTTGAAACACATCCATGTTCCATCTACATGTGAAACAAAATCTAATTTGATGGCAAAGTTGGAAGCTGAATTTGAAGACTAAATCAATGATGAAGATTCCTTGGATTTGCCTTATGCTTCTTAATTCCAATTATTTCTTATGTGGAAGTGGCTTGTCCATGTTTTGTGCTAGGTTGAAAATGATGAATGGAAGCATTTGTCAGGTGTTAAGTTTTGGTAGCTCTTCTATGATTCCATTCCATTCTACAAGTGCCTTATAATTGTCTTTTCCTTTTCAGTGATAATCAAACCATAAGGCTTAAGTGGCTTCTATCATTATTTCTTTTATCTTCGTGTCCTCAGACCTAAGGCTTAAGTGTCTTTGTGTCTTCAATCCAAAGTCCGAAGTCCCTTTTGTCGTCACTCCTATGCATATTTGTGTCTTCTGTCCTTAGTTCGAAGTGTTTTTGTGTGGATTGTCCTAAGTCCTAAATGTCTTTTGCTAATAATCTTTTTTGTTTTTATGTCTTCTAAGATTTTATGTCTTTTATCCTAAGTCCATCAAACCTTCTGCCAATAGTTTCATTTGTTTTTGTGTCTTCTAGGGTTTTCTATCCTAAATCCATTAGGCTTTATGCCAACACTCTCTTTTGTTTTTGTGTCTTCTTATGGTCTTCTGTCCTAAGTCCATTAGGCCTTCTACCAATAGTCTCTTTTGTTTTTGTGTCTTATAAGGGTCTTGTTTTATGTCCAAAATCCATCTTGTCTTCTATTTTTATGTTTTTAATGTCTTAGTTATGTTTTCAATGTCACTATGTTTTTAGTGCTTTAGTCCTAGTTATGTCTTTTGTCATTGTGTCTTTAATGTTTATGTTTTTAGTGTGTCTATCTTGTGTCTTTGTGTTTCCAATGCTCATGTTTTCATTATGTTTGTCTCGTGTTTTTATGTTTATAATTATTATTTTTAGTGTGTTTGTGTTTTCAGTTAGTCTCAGTGTAATTGTGTGAGTATAGTGTGTGTTTGTTTTTTATTTATCCAAGTTGAATTATGTGTGTGTGAAGTCAAGGGCTATATGGAAGATGGGATGGAAAGGTTTAGAAGGCTTGCCTATGATTTAGAAACATCAAACATGATAGAAATTCAACCTTCACATTCTGATTCACATTTTTTGGAGTTTTTAAGAGGTTAATCAATTGTTGAATGTTAGTTTTTAAAACTTCAATGGTAACCATGACAATCATGTTTGAGATCTTTTTTTGCACTATACCTATAAAACTTGTAATTGTGTTGCCTTTTGCAACTTGAAAATCAAATTGTTGCCATCTGTTTTTTGAATTTTTGTGGGGTTAATCAATAGTTGGATTTTAGTTTTTTGACTTCAATGACAACCATGAAAATCCTTTTTCTAGATTTTGTTTTGCATTTTGCCTTCAAAACTTGTAGTTGTGTTACATATTGCAACTTCAAAACAAAACTTTTGCCTTACTGTGAATTTAAAAATAAAGATTAAACAACCAATTTGTTTTTTAAAAGGTTTTTCTAGAAACCCTAATAAAAAAACCAGAGTGTACTCGTTTGGGTTTCTATCAAAGAACCAAGTTTTATACCCGGTTAATCATTGCTTCTAACTCCTACCCCCACTTCATAATGGCCCCTCTTTGGGTTTCTAAAACTTAGACCCAGGCGATTCTTTATATATTTTTAAAATTGAAAAATTGAACCCTGGTGATTCTTTGAAATTTTTATTTTGAAATGCCCAAACTCGACCATTACCCAAAAAAACAAATACCCACCCCACATTGGTAATTACCCATTACAATCTAAAAAATGACCTTGTGAAACATCTATGGGCTTGAAAGGGCAATAATACATACTAAAATCAAATTTCTATTCAATAGATATCAAACATTTCTAAAAACCCACATGGCTGTGGTGAAATTTGTGGATTGTTGCAACCTTCAAGTTCATGAATATGCAAATTTGTTGGTGAATTATCAAATGCTATTAAATGAACATAAATTAGAATGGTTCACTTTTGATGTCACAATGAGAGTTTTTGTGATGTGAATATAAATAAAATGATTAATATAAATTTTACATGTCTCAATTTTTCAATAGGGACTTTGTTTGATATTATTAACTTGAGCATGATATGATGCACATATCTGTTATGCATAACATAGAAAATTAAAAGATATATATGGTCTTGTAAATTGAAACACATGGATTGGTCACTCTCACATCAATTTCATATATGGATTTCAAAATGGTCCAATGATTGATATTATGATTGTTAGGAATTTCATTTTAGTTAGAAGGTATATATCAATAAAATCAAAATTTAAGAAATTTGCAACATGTTGATTGTAAATTAGTTTTAATGGAGTTTTTGGTTTTTTTTGTTTGTTGTAAAAACAAGAGTCTTTTCAAAAGTCCATATCACTATGAACAACTATTCATTTTTATGTTGGGTTGTGCACACTTGTATAAAACAATTATATTTAAGGTGACATAAACATAAATGAAAAACAATTGTTTGGAATTGATAGATTATTGCTATTCAATTATTTAATCCTTCTAGGGTTCAAAAAATAGAATGGAAATAGATTTTGGGTGATGTATTCAAGTCCAAATTTGTGAACCATTATAGCTTGCATTCACCTCGAATCTTATTGAAAATCATTACCACGTGGGGTTGTTAGTCCTAGAATTTCCTTGAAAAGGTTTTTGCATGTCATATTTACTTAAATTATGGTGGTAGTTTGAATTCTTATTTAAAGCTTCGTAAATTCTTTTCGTCTTCAAAATATGAAATATTTGTTGGCCTCCTTTAAGACAAGTTCAAACTAGGTCATTGTGCTATGGTCCTACATGATTGTTGTTTTTTAAAGTGTTGCATTACAACAAATTGGCTAATTTGGCAACTATCCATATTACAATTGGCTATCACATGCCTAAGCCATGTTTATAGTGGCTTTTGCACGAATTCACATTATCATGCCTTAAGCTTCACAATTGTTTTTTCTCTTCATAATTTGTAGCTTGTGGCCCCTTGTGGCCATTTGGAACTTGAACTACCATTAATGGTTTGTGATTCTAAGTTCTCTAATTCACTCTAAATATTAAATTCATCACATTTTTTGAAAAGGGCAAGTTGTTTCAAATAAGTAATCTTCTTCACATTCTTTCATAAATTTTCCCATCTAGGAACATCCTATAGTAGTGAGCTAATAATGTACAAAGACAAAACTTTGATTATTGGGGTCCTTTGATTTGAGTAATTCTAATACCTTATGTAAAACAAACTCTATTGAAAACCCATATTCACAAACCACCACCATTGCTTCATAGTGCCCAACTAACTTTGTAATGTTGTGTTGAGCAACCCATTTTGTTTCAAAGGATCTTGTAGGTTGCTCAACATAACAAAGAAGTCAATTTTGATTGTAAGTCTCCCAAATTCGACCCCAAAATGAAGTTGATCTTTGCCTAGTACCTTTTGTGGGATTTTGAGAAACATGAAGAAAGTTGTAGAAGAGTTGCTACTCTTTTTCTAGAACAAAGTTCTTCCCCTTTTTGTTTTTCATTGCTAAAACATCTACAACCATCAATTGTGGCATCTTGTTGGCCAAATCAATCCAAAAATATTCCAAGTGCCTAATATGGTGTGACAAATTAACAAGAGAAATTTTATCTTTTTTTGACAAGTTTGGAGTTTCTTATAACAACTGGAATGTGTAGTGGGCATGCACATGGGTGCCACTTATAATTGCAAACAATAAGGTATTGTTGCAATGACCTTTCGTGACTTGTGGTGGAGATGCTCTAAGAGCATGCTAAAAAACAATAATAGAATGGACTTAACAATATATATTGGATGAAGTAATACAATCAAATTGTTTGAAGTTGCTTTGGGTTGGTAAATATGCCACATTAGCAATGCTTTGCACTAAGGTTAGCAAAAGGAAATGATTGTTCTTGATTGGCTAACCCTAATAATTGGCCCAAGTGACGATAAAACTTAAATGGTTTATCACTTTATTCAGTCCACTTTTTCAATTTTATGGGTGAGGATGTGAAAGGAATTAACATACACCTTGGAAGTGCTAAATATTGATAGAGGCTCAAATGGGGATTGCTCAATTCTTCAAATCCATGCCTTTCACAAACCCATTTGGGATGAGCTCTACTGCATTTGGGTGAAGTTCTTATATAGACATTGAAACCTCTGCCAACCTCTTCCACCCTTGATACATCTGTCACTGCCTACAATGCAATTGATTGACAGGATAACTCCAGTGGAAAAGAACTCACGGGTTCAGGAGATTTGCACAATGAAGAAGACTATGTCAGAGACCCACCCCTCACCTGAAAATAACAATGTGATGAACAACACTTCATTAGGAATGTTAAACTCTTGTCCAAGGCAGACTTGGGTAGACACCCAACAGGTTTCTGAAGCAATGACATGAGCTAAATTCTCAGAAAGATGTCTCAAGAACAATCAACTCAATAGTTGGCATCAAATTCACAATGTGGGTCTGAATGAAATGAATAATTTCAGAATTAAGACTTGCCATTGTTGAAAGAGGAAAATCATCTCCATCCTGAACAATCAATCATATGCGTAGCAGTTAAACTGCAGTCTGCGTCCAGCAAAATACACTTTTTTGAAGACAAAAGACTTGACACCTTTCAAGGCCTTTGTAAATTGTCAGACAGGTGGCAAAATCATGCAAATGGCAGCTGCAGCAATGTGTATGGAACTCTTACTGCATCAACAAGAACCAAATATGTTGGCCAGCCAAACAAGAACTGGAATGTACAATCATGCCACCAGACCACCAATGACATTATCTGACCAGACAAAAGGAGTTCTTGGGTGGTGGATCATCAAGAATGAGAGCAATCGAAGAAGGGAAGGTAGGCTCAGAGATTCAACAATGAATCAGATTGTGTTTAGTTAGACAGCTCAGTTTACTTGTTGAGTATGGGAAAGATAAGTCATTCTTTTTGCATGAACTCCTTGTGAAAACTCTAACTTTGTAGACAAACAGATTTCTGAAGTGAAGAAGTACATGAGATAGACGTTCAAAAACAAAATACCTACCCATGTTAAGCATTTCAGATTTCTTCATGGTTCAATTGCAGTTCTGACAGCTGCATCGCACATCCCAAAGGTCTGAACAGACCTTCTCTGCAATCTTCACAAATGAGTCATCAAACACTCTTCCCGTTAAATGGACAGATGACAGTCAGATGTGTAAGCAGAATGGAAAGTTATAACAAAATAAGAAGAAAGATGGGCCAATTTGATGGAACACAAAAACATATCCCTGGATCCTCTGCAATTTCTTGAACCTTTTGCTTTAAGCCTGGGGCATTGTTGTCTCAGCGTGATGGCGATTTCACAGATTAGATAATCCAAAGGTTTTTGCAGCATCCAAAGGGATAAAGTTTTGCAAGAAACCCTGAGAGCTTGCTTACACATGAGAATAAGATGCAAGAACCCTAGAGAAATTGCAAATGAGAAGAAGTTGCAAGAATCCTTGAGAGCTTGCTGATGAGAATACTAAATTCCAAGAATCCTTGAGAGATAGATTGCACATGAGAACAAGTTGCAAAAGTATCCTTGAGAGCTTTGCACATGAGAATAAGTTGCAAAGAAAGAATCCTAGAGAGCTAGCTTGCACATGAGAATACTACATTGCAAGAACCCTTGAGAGATAGATTGCACATGAGAACAAGTTGCAAAGAATCCTTGAGAGCAGCTTTGCACAGAAGGAGGAGACTGAAAGCAGTTTCTTCAGACGTACAGGTGGTTTAGACCTCGCATGCTTGGTGGTCAGAAAAAGAGCTACCAATAAAAAAAGAAGAACGGCAGGAGGAAACAACAACTGACCTATTCGCCAGAATTCCAATGGTTTTGCAGTGGCGATGATGATGAGAGAGCGTTCTCGGTTTGAGTTTCTGCAAACCAGATTTGGATTTAGGGTTAGAGACTCTGAAGTCGTGAACAGCGTCTTCTTTGCTCACTATTTTGCTTCTTGCGCCTTCACCCCATTCTTCTCACTTGCAAAGATAGTACCTATTCTCGCAATTGGGTGAAGCAGATCGACACTCGAAATAAAGATCTTCCAACCAGATTTTGCAAATCTAAGTCGGTTGTGGGTGTTCGCACTTCGCACGACGAAGTTGCCAAACCAGATTTCGTTTTAGGGTTAGAAGCTCTGAAGTCGTGAAGACCGTCTGTCTTCTTTGCTCATTCTTTAGATTCTCGCGTTTTCACCCCATTCTTCTCACTCGGAAAGATATTACCTAATTCTCGCAAATGGGTGCGCAGATCGACGTCAGAAATTAAGATCTTCCAACCAGATTTGGTTTTAGGGTTAGAAGCTCTGAAGGCGTGAACAACCCTTTTGCGAAGGAAAACGAGTAGAATTGTGCGTGGGAGAGCTGTGCGATTTTTACCATCATCGTTGCAAGAATCAAATATAGTTGCGTATTGGGTGTGAAGAAGGTACGCCATTCTGTTCTGTGCAATCATTTCCGGGGAGCAGATCTTTTAGGTTTTAGGATGGTTTCAACCTGTTGTAAGGAATTGGGTTCCGGGATGCTCAAGTTAGCTGCTGGAAGAAGAGCTTGTGATGTGGTTGTCGACAATTGATGATGATGATGATGATGCAGCAGAACAATTGAACAACAACAAGCTTGTTGTCTCCATGGAGCATTCTTCTTCAGAAGATCCAGCATTGCAGCTTCCGATCGACATCAGCTACTCCAAGCTTGCTGGTTCTGTTCTCTAATTCCAATTACAGATTCCCCCCCCCCTCCTGAGTTTTCTTTTCTTTTTGTGTCTTGCACTGTTCTTTGAGGATATGGAAATGAACCACCAAATAGAAAAAATTCCAAAGAGTTGGTTGGAAGAAGTTCTCATGTGAGCAAGAAGAATGGGATGGGGGGAAATGTGGTCTCTGATTCTCAGATTGGTTAGTGGATCGGCGCAAGATTCCTTCCGACTGGAGAAAGAAGCTTGCATCTCTACGAACACGAGTAGCATCAGCATTGTCCTCATCACTGCCTCGCAACTCAGATCCATGGTTGCAGAGCCTTACAGCAGAGAGTAAGTTTTGTGGAATGAATGAATGGGGTTTGTTTGTGTTCTTCTTATCTGTTTCTTTCTTTCATGTCTACCTTGTGTAATCTGGAATCTTCATTGCAATTGCAACACAAGTGTCAACTGCTTGGTTGTTGTTGATAGTTGATACTCCACAATTTTTATTTTGGAGTCATCTGAAAGAAGGTGAATGTGGATTTTGATTTGATCATTGTTGGGGGGGGGGAGCAGACACTGGCTACTTAGAAGCTCGGAGAATCAGAGATTTGCTATTGCAAGCCAAACCAGAAGCTCGCAATCTCTTTGGTCGACTTTCTGGATCAGCTGTAAGCTTCATTGTTTGTGGGCTGAGTAAACTTGTGTGATAAACATGTTACAAGTTATTTTTGTGGGTGATATATCCACTTCTGATTGAGGAGGAGGGGTGCTCATGTTTGTTGGGAGACAGGGTGAATGGGATGCCATTGTGAAAGTCTATGAGAAGGAGTTGCTGTTTCTCGGAGAAGCAGCACAGCTCATGGTGCAGTATACCAACTACGAAATGTAACCACCCTGTGTTATTTCCAAGCATTCCAGATCTTTATTGTTCAAGCCATCCCTGGATTGAAGATTGCAAAAGAAAAAAATAGAGTTAGTTACAACATTGTATTCATTCAATGCAACTTTGTTTGCTACTAGCTTGTTAATGGTTCTGAGAGGAAGTCATGTGCCTGAGGGATTTTTTCATGTGGAACTGTTTTTTGTGGAAGTCCTTATCAAAAGAAGCAAATAGTGAAGGTTCAACAGCAGCTGACAGACATGGAAAGGAAAGAAGCTGAGTTCAGGCGCAATGCAGCTGCATCAGCTGTTAAGTATCAACAGGCTTGTCAGGAGCTTGGTATTCAGGTGGGTCTATATTTTTTATTGTTCAAGAGCTCATCCTGAGAGCAGCAGCTCCTTCCCATGAATGTAAATGTGTGTCTTGGGACAGGTTTCATGCTTATTATAAAGCTTCCTGACACTAATTGGCAACTGATGATGACTGATGGCAGGGCAATGATGTTAGAGCAGAGCTGATGGCTCTTCGCAAGTCCCTCCCCGCAATTTTCACTGAGGTTGTGAACGCCATCTGTAGTGATACTGTGGGTGACTCTTTGGAGCTATACCAAGCTTTTGTCTCTTACGCACATCAGGGACCTGAGTCTGGTCTTGTGTTACCCACACTTCGACAAGTTCGTGATCATCCACCAGCAGCTGCTGCTAGTGTCCCTGATAGAACTGAAGACAACAAGGCTTCTTCTACAGGTTTACTAGTAATGTCAGAGTCCTCTCCAAGTCCTGAAGAACAAGAAGCTCTTGAGCTTAAGGGAGACATTGACTGGAATATTGAGGATGTTGACAGTGGGAAGGTTGACAAAGGTGATGCCTCAATCAACTGGGATATTGGTCATGATGCTGGTGTCAAGATAGCTTGTGAAGCTGAGGAGGGTGGTGGTGGTATTGATCGGGGCATTGAGCAGCATTTGATTACAGACGAGGCTGCAGGAACAGAGGCAGACAATGTAGGATCAGATATCAATTGGGACATTGGCATTGATACACTCCCTTCTGGAGTAACCTTGGCTGCTGAATCTGCACAATTACTGGAAGGCTCTACAGATGGGGTCATTGTTAAAGGAGGGGATGATGATGAAGATGGGGGTGGAATAAACTGGGACATTGATGTTGATGATGTTGGTGTAGATACATTGCAGTCAGGATCTGAAGAAACTGGTAAGGTCTTGCCTGTCATCCAGGACTCTAGAATCGAACAGGAGATGGGAAGAATAGGATGCTTTGTACAGACAGAGTACCGAAACAGGCTTTTGGATGATCTATGTGAGGTATGTAGATCACACCCTGTGTCTCACTCACATCGTATCTGGTTGCTGTTGTGCACATCCAGTGTGCAGCCTTTATATTGTCAGAAAGTCCCTATTTCCATTACTGGGGATCAGTTTGCCTTTTGCACATTTGAATGGTGTTGATTCTGCTATTGATGATTTGTTGTGGATCTTTCTGGGGTGTGACCTTTTGTATGAGCCAGCTGAGAGCTTTTGTCAAGCAAAGGCTGGAGGAGATGGGCAGGCATGATACAGCGGCATTGCAAAACCAGGTGCAGGCTGTGATGTCACCTGCATGTACACAGCATGGCTCAGACACACTGCTTCTTATGACCCTGCATATTGCCACTGCTCTGGAGCTTCTAACTGCACGGAAAACGAGGGACCTCAGCTTGCTAGTTACATCATCTCGGTATGTATGTATGGGTTCACATCATTTCTGTTTGTATCTCTTTCCTTTATCATGTGCTTAATTTGCATCAGAGTGGTGAGGATTCTCAAGAATTTTTTGGATTCTTGCAGGTTTTTGGACCGGTTAGAAGCATCATTGCTACTAAAGAAGCAGAATGAGCTAAAGCTTGTTGAGAGCTCAAGAGATTTGAGTCAGAAAAGAGTCACACTTCGGAACTCGCTAACCCTTTTATGGCCAAAGCAGGTATATCCCCTTCACATCCACTTTGATAAATTCCTCAAATAGACCACCCAATTCTTCAACATTGGGTGTCACTGTCTTTTTATTTCTTCTCCTACATGTGTCTTGTTGCATAATGAAAGTTCTTGCAGATGCAAAGCATGGGTCTTTGTAAGCTGAGAGGTTTGTTTTAATTGATTGTGGAGCAGGAGGCAGCAGTGACAAGATTACGAGAAGTTAAACAAAACACAGAGAAAACCATTTCCTCTCTCTATGATGGGCGACCTGTAAACATCATTGGTGACATAAACACAATGCTGGGACCACTGTAGGATCTGTGATCTATGTTTGTCATGCCTGGATGAATTTCCCGATCCTTCACAACATCATCTGCCAAAGCTAAATTTGGACATTGCAGCTGGGTTCCACAGTATCTGCTTCTGTCAAGTGTTTTTTGGCAGCAGCTTTGATTCTCACTGATATTTGTCACTTAGCAGGTTTCATGTTCATTATTAGTGGTCTGTTTTTTGTCCTTGAAAAAAACACAAGGTTTTGATATTTGTGTTGGATTTGTAAACTGAAACATTTGGAGCCCAAAGCCCTTTGTTTTGAATACTGGATGCAATCTGAACAACTGATAAAGAGAAGAGTTTTCAAGCCCTGCTTTTTTGGCTTTCGGTGTAAATGTTCAGAGTTTTGGGTTTTCCTGACAGCGCATCCTAGCTCTCATATGTGCAGTGATGGCTTTGATGATATCATCTGCCTTATGCTGCTGCAGCTCTGCTGCGAAGTACTCTCCTATCTCGCCCCTTTACACCTCCACCCAATTCAGGCTCCAGCTCTTCCAGTCTCCTTGCTTGTAGACAAATCTGTTTGTTCCTGATATTCCTGATTTCTACAACTTTATGTATCTAGATGAAGGCTCTATTAGTAGTGGCCATATTTTGTAAATCATTTTGTGAGCATAATTGTACTTCTAATGACTTCTCTTGCAGAATTTCTTGGATTTAGCACCTGGTATACCAAGATTCCAAAGGCCTGCTTAAGCATGTGTAGCATGTAACAGGGTTGGATTTCAAATTTTGCTTGTTGACTGTTGCTATTAGGGTTTGAAAATTGCTCATTGATGATGGCTAGTGCAAGCAATTGGTGTGCATGTTGGTGGCTGCTTTGAATGATCGAATTTTTGGAGGTGCTAAGTGAATGCACTGGAAGTGTTGCTATTTGGGGAGTAGTGAAATGTGTGCTGGGCAAGGAAGGTTCTAGAAGGCTTTCGGTGAGGAGGGAGAAGGAGAGGGTTTGGAACTGTCCTTTTGGGGCTGCGAAGAACCAAATGGTTGGAGACGTGTTAGAGAAACATTTTTAGCAGGGGGAGGGTGGTGTTAGATAAAAAAATTTGGACTTCTCAAGGGCTACTAAATCATGTTTGTGGAAAACACTAAGATTTTAAGGCATTATCTCCAAGGTAGATTAACAAACACATTTTTTTGGTTGAGAGTAGTTGGAGATTGCAGTAGGGATTTTGACATTCTGGATTTGCATGGTTAATCTGATATTGAGAAATTTGGAGAAGCTTGGAGATTTTGAGTTGTGAAACTCTCTGCAGCACCAATTTCTTCCATTGCTTGGGTGTTGTGGAACAAGTAGTTGCACTTGGGATTTCTGGGCTTTGTCTAGTGGGTCTACTGCGGCATGATGTATTTTGTGTGACCAAGAATTTTGGTTTGGTGGGTAAATCTGAGTGGCCTAAAAGATTGTGTAAAATTTGTTAAGAAAGGACAGAAAGCCCATTACCTCCTATTCAGGTCACACATGAATGAGATTCATTTTCCTCATCTGGATTCCAAAGAGCTCTTCATAACTCAAATGGCAAGCTTCATTTGGTCTGATGAAGAAGAAGGTTACTCTTGAAAGTTTCTTCTACATCAGCAGATTGCAAGTTTGCTCATCAAAGAAAGAAAGATTTCTGTTTGGTGTTTCAGTGTTTGGAATTTTCAATCTGATTATTTCAAAGGCATTTAAATCCCAAGCAAGGAGGCTTTTCTAAGCCCTCTTTGTTTTGTAAAAGACCTTGCTCTTAAAGTTCTCCAGTTGTTTCTCTCTCCTTTTTTCCACCTTCCTTTTTTTGGGTTTCTTTCATTTCCTTTCTTGTCTCATTTTCATTTCTCTTTCTTTTTTTTCTTAGTTCCTCTTTCTTTTTGTGTTTTTGGGTTGCTTGATTTCCTTGTACATTTTGTTGTGGGCAAAAAACCTCATAAGTTCCCTCCATGTCTATGTTCATGATATTACAAATCAGTTGGGAATAACCAACACATTATAGTTATCCGTAAAGTCTCGTGATTGTTAGGGTGAGAATGTTCAGTTTCGGCATAATAGGGCATCAAATGCGTAACTGGGAATGAAAACTTTACAGAACAAAATAACTAGGATCCAAACTAAATTTTTTCCACCAATTTTGATGGTAAACTGAGTTTCATCCATCCTGTCTTTTCTTTTTCCTGGGTGCCTCTACTCCACTGCTGCTAGATATATTTTCACTCCTGTTGTTACCTGTACAACTACTATACTTAATCTCGAACCTTGTGCATTAAATGCTGGTCTAATCAAATCTAGGTCTGATTTTGGGGACTAGAATGAGATTCCATTGAGAACCGGGTTCTCAATTCTATTTATTGTGTGGAACCAAGACCCAGACTTTTGGAAGCAAAATGCTTGTGCCAAAAAAAAAAACACTAGAACCAGAGGATAACCTGGGTTTAACTCACAGTTAACCACCAGTTCCTACCCGAGTTACCTGGAACCAGATTCCCCAGTTCCATTTACATGTGGAACCAGAATGATTCCAATTTATTTTTTAGAACTATATGCCGAAACCCTAAACCCAAAACCTTAAACCCTAAACCCTAAAACTTGGCTCATACATGTGTTATGGTGTAATTCACACAACCCTACACCCTAAAACATGGCTCTCTTATGAAAGTGTGTTTTTAACCCAGGTCAAAAAGGGTGACCAACAATTTTAGGAATATAAAAATTTCGCATAGCCAGCCAATGAGAGGGCTCAACATTCATCCCGGAGAGCTCAGTTTTATTTCCCATTTGAGATAATTGGATGAATAAAAACCTTCTATTCCCTGGTCTTTTTTTTTTTTGGGTGGTTTTGTTTTGTTTTTTTTGTTTTGTTTTTTTCAAATTAATAATTTAATTTAATTTAATTTTTTTAATTTTAAAAAATAAGTTTTAATGTTTCCAAATTTTGGCAACTAGAATTATTTTTTCCCCTCAGTTTTGTGAAATTGAAAACCCACACATTGGTGATGGTCAACGAGAGGATTTAGCCAAATTTGGCTAACACCTAGAGAGGAAAGTAGAATAATTTAAGAATCCTGCTATATTTTGGCGACCAGATTAACACACACCCATCATCTAAATATGGCAATTTCAGGGGGAAAAAAAAATCTCTAAATCTGGCTACTTCAGCACCCTTTTTTTTTTTCACACATAATATAAATAAATAAATAAACGTATATATATATACTGTGCATGATTGCGCACCAGAATTTCTTTTTGTGGCCACTGACTTTACACTGGGTTCAGTATTCTCTTTGCCGAATTTTGGCTACAGCTATAAGAAAGGGAAAGCATGTAGAATAATTTTAAAGAATCCTACTATAATTCTGGCGACCTGATAAATTTATTTATTTATTTATTGTCAAAATAGGGCATTCAGTAGTTAGTCTCTCTCTCTCTCTCTCTTTGACAGGGCAAGGGCAGAGCCTGAGAGCTTGAGAGCAGAGCTTGAGAGCAGAGGCAGAACAGAACAGAGGCAATAAATGCAAAGTGTGCTGCTGTGTATTGAAGTGTGATGGCAGAATTGAATGAGAGCTACATCCTAATAACTCACTCACATGATATTCATGCCACATTCATGCTCTACTAGCTCATGTGGCATTTGCATGCCAAGTTCCAAGAAGCTAAAAAAAAATAAAAATCCTACTCATGTTGTTGTACTCACCATTGTTTGGAGTTTTAGCAAAGAAATTCTCTTTATTGTACACACACAGTAGCAGCTTTTTGTTTGTGTGAACACTAGTGGATTCTTAAAAGAGAAATCAACCCACACAGCAGCAGCAGCAACAACAACAACAACATTGTTCTCATCATAATCTTCTTCCATCAGTTTTGCAGTGTGGGCACTAGTTTTACTGGATCAAATGCTCATGAGATTCACAATAATAACAACAGCAACAACATTCTTCGGGTACTAGTTGTGCTTTTTGGAATTCTTAGACTCAGTTGTGAACATGGGGGGCTTACAAAAAAATGTGATGCTTTGAAGTCCTTTTTCCTTCTTCTTTGAAATTCATTTGTATTCTGAACTGATTTGTTTTGAAGAATTGGGAATTTGGGTTTTTCTGAAATTGAAGCTCTCAAATTTCTTCTTCTTTGTTGAGAACTTAATGAAGGATTTGGTGATAATAGTACAGTAGTAGTAAGAAGATCGCCAGCTGCTGCAGTAGTTTTTGAGGAAGAGATTCTGAAGTTGTAAGACTTTCGTCAGTGCAATACATGAGGTGCTTGCTGCAGGTGAGGGGGGTCTACAGCAGCTTGTAATTGCAGCTTTGCTTTGTGCAGGTCATGATGATAATTGAAGGGGAGCTGGAGGCGCAGAAGCAGCTGATCACCACAGAGAATGCAGAGGATGCACGCCCACCACCGATCAGAAGTCTACTACTGCAGCAGCAGCCAGGCTGCTCGGATTCTCGGGTTCCAAGTTTTAGCAAAATTGTCACCAAATCCATGGCTAGGGGACACTTGGTACGTCTTTTGCTGCAAGTTTCAGACTGATCATCATCACCATCATCATCGTATATCCAAGTAGTTTTCTTGCAGCTGATGGAACTCTAGAGCCGCTGGAGCGTGCAAAATCCAAGGCTCAGAGTTTACTGTATCGTGATGTGATGAAGTGAGCTCACCACATGCATGATGCAGGAAGTGCCTCGTCGATTTGTCACGGACAATGCTGCCAAGTTTGGTCTAGATGTCACGATGCGAGGACGAAGCAAAGAAGCCATGCTCGTAAAATTTGTAATGGTGAACAGAAAGGATACTCGTGCCAGTTCCTTAGCTCCTCGAATAGTAGCTCGCGCAGCAAGTTGGATGCCTTTCTTCAAAGCGAATGGGCTGAAACAAGGGCAACAAGTCCTGTTCTCGCTTCGTGCAATCTCGTACTTTGAAGTTGAGATCATTGCAGATGAGCATGACAAACTCATGTCTTCTTCACAAGTACCCAAATTGGAACAGAAACATGATGGGCATGACATTCATGGTGATGATGATGATCTAGATGAAGTAGAGCTTCATACACCCTTCGTCCGCTCCACCACAACAAGTGCAGAAGCTGATCAGGAAGAATCAGCAACAGCAATGAGAGACAGAGCGTTTGCACAAATGGATCTGTTTCTTGCTCAACATGCAGTTCAACCGATGATTTCTTCAGACACCACTGCAACACCCGCATCATGTTGTTGTTCTCATCATCAAATTATTCATCATCATCATCAGCTCATGATCTCAAGTCGTCCCCCAAAGAAGAAGTCAGCTCACAAGTTTGAAGCTGCTTCTTTCAAAGCTTGACATCCTGTAGCACATGAGTCTTGCACTTTCTCTCTCAGATCAGATCTGCAACAGATCATGATCAACAATCCTAAATATTGCTCTTGAATTTCCTCTCCTTCTTCTTCATCAGTAGATTTGAGCATAGATCCACAAGGCTAAATTTTGCTCCTTGTTTTTTTTTTCTTCCCCTTTGTTTGGATAGTTCCCCTAAACCCTAAACTCTTCACACTTGTAACTAGTCTGCACACTGCTAATTTTGCAACCAGATTTGTGTTGGAACTTGGAACCTTTGCAGTTGTGTTTCCAAAACTTCCAAGATACTATTTTTTGGACTACTTGAGCTCTTTATTTGAGATCAGGGTTTTTGGTACCAAACTTCAACTGCTGTCCCACCAGCAGCTGCTTGCTGCCTGCCTTAACACTTGTTCTACAAGTCCAGCAGCTTCCCATGTACACTCTAGGATCAATCTTGAGCTTCATCAATTTTGTGTATGGAAAAAGCCTGAAGAAAATTCACTTAAAAGAAGCATTTGCAGCGGATCAGTAGTACTTGAGGCCTTTCGAATTCCGCAAGAATTTTTTATTGGGATTTCTCAGGTATCATCAGGATCATCAAGAGGAACTTGAATAACCTTAAACCCTATAAGAACATGAAATGGATTGTTGTTGGACAAATCGAAGAATATTTGTTTGAAATCATTCTTCTGTTTCACAATGGGAAAAATTAGAATCAAACATTGAAATTTCCCATTTGAATAAAATATTGAAATATTGATGGACCTGGGATTTGCTTGGAGAGCTAAATTCAATTCTCTTTTGTTTTGTTAATTCAACCTTTAATTTTGCAAGTAGGTTATCAATCCTGAAACCCTAAACATGTTTATTATAGAAATTAATAATAATAATAATAATAATAACCCTATAACCTACTTTGCCTAGGCAGTATGATCTAGCTTCTCAAGGTGGGTATTTGAGAATTGACCCTTATTTATAACCAATGTTTATTGCCAAAAAAACATAACCCGATAAAATTGATAATTGGCAAGTTTTATTTTGACAATGAAATTGATATAACTAGTGGGTTTAAATTTTCAAAAATCATTGATAACCTACTTGGCCAGCTATGAGGAAAAAACCATAACAAGGGGGTACACCACTACATGCATAATCATCTAGACACTTAATGATCAACCATGTCCTACCTATACCTTTTAAAATTCAAATATCTATAACTAGACCCAACCCCAAGGGGATAATTGGAAAGGGTATTTACCAAAAACCAAGTTTATACTTTTTTAGTACCAGACTTATACCCACCTCCACCTAGTATGGTTAGGGTTAAGGTTTTGTAGTTTCTAGAACTTGCATTTTGCACGTCTCCTGTCTCTTTCAATTTCTGCAATTTTCCTTCCATTTTTGCAATGTCCACTTTGAGCTTTCTATCAATGTGTCATTAGAACTATGAATGCAACCTATTGGCTACTAGAACATTAGGAGGAATCAATCAAGCATGGCGAATCCAGAGCCAAGTGGTTTACATGAAGAAGGTATGTGGTTCTTGAACTTCCATCTTCAACAATTTTCTATTTGCAATTTAGGTCAAAAGTCAAAAAATAGATCAATTATTTGGTTTGAAGAAAACGCATGAAATAGTTTTTGGTTGTAGTTTGTAGCCTCCTTTGCGCTAGTTAATCTATTTATGTTTTCAAAGGTGGGAGAGGACAAGGGATTTCAACAAAATTATTATCTATTTACCAACTAATCAAAATGTTTTTGGTCTTTAATATATTGTGTTAGTTTCCTATTGAATAGTCTTTTGATGAATTTTTCTTCATGTCTTACCATGAATACAATGAGTGTTCATGATATCCATTCTGATGAAGATTCCCAGCTTCTACAAGACATGATATGAATAGTATTGGTAATGTTCAAGCACCGTTCCATGGGGAGCTAAAGAATCCATTGGTTATTGATGTTGAAACTGTGCATGATGATGCATCATCTATCACCAAAATGCATTTGGAGATTTTGCAAAAATAGAGGCTTTTGTGGAAGCCACATTATCATATTTCATTCACATGGGTTGTTTTTACAGTAAATAATAACCAATTTGTGGATTTGGAACATAATCAAATCATGAAGTGCATTATATGCCATAGTGATTTTTCTAGTCCTAAAATCCTAAGAAAGGATTCATTACATACCATAATTATAATGGAATTATAACTATGAAAAAACATGTTGAAGGTGACCATTTTGCCCTCATGAAAAGGTTAGCAAAAGATCCCAATTGCATTGGAATGGTAAAAGTTCCCATTGATTGAAATGCTAGTAAAAAAAAAAACACATGTCTTTCCATATGAAATCTCTGGGTTTTTCTCTACTTCAAGTAAGTTAAAAAAAAATGACCCAACATAGGTGGGTTTTTTGGATGATCTCATGTTAATAGTGATGAGAGGGCTTTTACTTATGAAGATTGTATAATTTGTTTGGCTCCAAAGGCTATCATATAGGTTCTATCCACAAATTGTCTTCCCATCCAAGAAAGCTTTTGTTGAAATTGTTTTACTTAACTTGGTAGAAAAAACTATGAATTTATATGTGTAGCTTGCATTGGTTGATTGTTTATTTGCCAGCTACACATTTGACTTATGGATGTTGAAAGGAGCACATGACATAGATTTGTTGTGGTTGTTAACTTTATCTTTAATGATTGGGAAACAAAGCATGTAATTATTGGCCTATTTGAGGTGACTAACACAAGTGGCATTGCAATGATTCTTAAATTGTAAGAGTTATTGGATAGGTTTGCTCTAACTAAAAAATAGTTACTTATGTAAAAAATGAAAGGTCCAATTTGCAAACTTGTGTAAGTGCCTTAAATTGTACCATGCAATAGCTTGGGTTTGTTGGAGCCATTTAATAGCTGATGTCTTAAGCATGAGCTTTCAAAGGTGTGCTAGTATGCCACTACAAATGACAAAATGTGTATTGGTTTAAGTTATGCATCTACAAAATATGCTCAAAGTGCCATCCAAAAATGCATTACACGGCCCAAAACATCAAGCAAAGGTAGGCAACCCTAAGATAAGGCTTGTGTTGATTTCTAGACTAAGACTTAGAAAGATAAACACACTAATGAAACAAGGTAAGGCACCTAACTTTTTTTTTCTTGTTTTTTGATATTAAAATAAAAATGTATTTTATGTGATTGAATGGTTTTCTAATTGTTTTTCTTATTCATTGCAGTTTTTCTAAATTTTTCTTGTTCACTATAAGTTTGCGAGTCGTGTATTATTATTTTAGGACGCCCTAACTTTTTGCCATACCATTGCATTGTGCCACAACAACCAATTTGTGGCATTGCAAAATCATGTGCCTTCTTCGAGAATGTGGGCTATTTGTGAGGCCATCGTTTGAGTTTTGTCCTCGATTGTTTCTAGTCATGTTTTGAACCAAAGTCACAGACACTAGTTGCTTATAAATGCCTTGCAATTTATCATATCCACTTGCTGGGACATTTGTGAACAGTTGGCCTTTCGAACTATTCCGAACAATCTTGTTGAAGAGGATGTTGTTGATTATGAACTAAAAGAACTCATGATCATTCAATGAAGAAACAAATTCTAAAGGTTCTTCTACCTTTTATTTCTTTTATGCATGTATTTGATAACCATGTTGGTTTTAATGTTTGTTTTAAGGTTTAAAAACATGTGTTTGATAACCATGTTTTTGGGTCATGAGAATGTCGTTACTATGGTTGCTAAATATGATGAAAATTTATTGTTACCCCTATTAATGGAAGCAAACAAGTTGTTAATGTCTAACAAGTTTGAAGGTGTTTATGATCTTCACTTTGGATTTGACATTTTCCTATTGATGCATAAAGTTGCAAGTGTGTGTTATCTTGGTGGTAGAAAAAAGAACACAAGTTTTTCACCATTGTTATTTTAGCATGACACATTATTGGCATCCCAACAAGCCAAATTGAAATTGAACAAATATTTTCCATTGTTGGGATTTTGATGACATTTTGTAGATGTAGTTTGCAAATAGATAACTTGGACAAGCTTGTTTTTGTCAACAAAACTTGGCCAAATCCATGAATTGGTTATGTGAAACCCATTAACCTTGCATCTACATGTGAGGTGGAATTGAACTTAACAACAAAGTTGGAAGCAAAATTCCAAAATGATGTTGATTGTGAAGATTTTTTAAACACTTTTAATCTTTGTTTTTTCCTTTGTGCAAATAATTGGTGAACAATGCGCTTATCCATGGCTATTAGTAGGTAGTTGAAAATGATGAAAAAAATAATTTGTCAAGTTTCAAGATTTTAAGCAACCTCATCCATGATTCTAGAATCCACATTGTGAAGGGGTTGAAGTTTTTTAGGTGATTTGCTTGGGTGACTTATTTGTTATATGTGTTTTCAATGCCTTTAATATGTTGGTTCATGAGTCTATATTTTTTCTTGGGTAGATGTTTATAATCTATTTTGTTTAAGTTTGTTGTTTCTATCTTGTGTCCATGTCTGATTCTTGTATGTTTATTTACTTTGTCAATAGTTATTATTTTCAATCTATTGGTTCATCATGATTAGTTAGTATTTTTCTTTAATGGATATATGTAACTTGTTGTGTTTGAATCTAATGTTTGATGTTGAATTGTGTCTTGTGTCCATGTCTAATTCTTTTTTGTCTATGTCTATTGTGTCAAGTCAACGTCTTATGTCTTCAATATATTAGTTTAAGTTTTTTTTTGCCTTTCATGAGTTTGTAATTGTTGTGTCTATGTAACTTGATGTTTTTATGTCTTATGTCCACATTTGTGTATATATTCATGAGTTTGTAATTTGTTATGTCTTGTGTTCATGACTTTGTAATACGCTATGTCTAATGTTTTTATGTCTATGTGTAATGGATTTGTAGTTTGTTATGTTTTGTGTTCATGAGTCTATAGTCTATTGTGTTTGATGTTTTTGTGTCCATGTCTGATGGCAATATGTAGTTTTTCGAGATTTGATTCAAGGACCAAACCATTCAATGGAAGATGGAACAAATGAAGGTTTTTCAAAACCCATAACCATGAAATATGACAAAAATTCTTCCTTCTGATTCACCATTTTTTGGGAGTTTAGTTGTAAATTTATTTTTTATAGTTGTAAAACTTCAAAAATCATCCACAACCCTTGAGGTTGTTTGTTTGTTTTTTTTTAAATGTGTTCTTTGAATAAAGATGTAAATACCCAATGTGTTGTGTATTTGTCAAAGACTTGGCTTGTACTAGGTTGTGTATTTTTCAAATACCCATATTGTACCAAGGGTGTGATTGTCAAAAACCTAACTCATAATTAATTTGTACATATCCAGGGGTTTTGCTAAAGTATTGGGCCATATATTTGAGTAAATAGAATTTTCATACCCCCACCCTTGACTCATACTCGACCATTATTGGGTTTTTAAAACCTAGACTCAGCATGTTCTTAAATTTTTCAAAAGACCCTAGCACATCATTGATGAATGAAATTCATCCATGAAATTAATTTCTATCCATCATCATCATCATTTTTCATCCATATATATATATATATATATGCTAAAAAAGGTTCCTTGGATGAGGTCATATGTAAGCTTCTTCAAAAGTTAAGTGCCAAAACATGTATAAATAGATTTAACTAGATTTAATTATCATGAAACTAAATTGTTCAACATTCATCTAAAATGTGACCTTATGTTTTGGCCTTGTCCTCTTTGTTTCATATTACCAACATTGCCATGTTATAAATAGAACTTTGTTCAAGTATTTATTACATATTTTGTTTCCTTTTTATAATATCTTTTGTGTGTGGTTGTACTTAATTTGAATTTGATATTTGAATTTGTTTTAACTTCTATGCATATTGAAAATTCATAGTTTTCATGCCCATGACATATGTGTTACAAATTTCAAGGAAATCTTCACAAATATTGTTGAAAGACTTTCGAGGCACCATTTCTTCCTACAACAATCCATTGTAATTTTTATGATTGTCAATTTCTTTGAAATTCCGATATTTATCTATGAAGGAAGGTTGTCCATTTGTTTTGTTTATTTATCATGTTAGGATCTCCCAAACCAAAATGCATTTTGCCACACTCTTGATATCATTGGAAAACCTTCAATGAATAGGGGTGCAACAACTTGGTTTCAAAATATTTTGACCTATGGTGGAAGAGTTATTGAATATTGAACATTTTTTCACTAAAAATCCATTTAAATCAAAACTAAAATATATATTGGAATTTGTGGGCACTTTGGGTATGATTGGAAGGCCCTTAATAAGTAGGATGTAATAAAGGTGATTTAGAAGTTTCTAAATTTGAGGTGCATGAGATATTGAATTTTGAATAGTATTTGTCATTGGAAATTTAATTAAGTTAACAAAAAATGGGTTTGGAAGGAAACTTTAGTTGAGTGACTAATGTATTTTTGGGCCAACAACACAAGCTACATTTTTCCTTTTGAACATGACAACAAGAAATTACAAGTTAAATAATATTATGATAAATCAACTTATAAATTATTCCTATGATTTCGTTACCACCATTATTTTTGTTATACTCAAAAGAATTTGTATTTTAACAATAAAGAATGTACATCATAGAACCAAGCAAGCATGGAAACTTTTTGGTGAGGGAAATTTTTGGCCTTAACATGTATAAGACCCAAAACTAGTAGTAACCAAAGAAAAAAAAACCAAAACACCACTTCCCATGCAATTTAATTATAAATATCACAATTATGTCAAAGAATATTCATTGAAAAGGACATTTGTTAAACATTAACATCATAACCAGTGGACCTTGGAATTGCTAAATTCAAATACCAACATTCAAAAAATGTACAAACTTCAACTAAACACACACTTATGGTGTTAGTCAATCAACTACCCATGTTGGTTGGCACCCTATTGCTTTTCTAGCCTTGGGTTCAAATTCAAAAATGTAGCATGTATCACCTAATGATAAAAAAAAGCTTGCAATGTGAGAATGGATAAAAATAAATTACAAATCTTGTGCAATTTCAAAGGACTAGTTGTTGGAAAGTTTTTAAAAAGAATCTTGTTATTGCTTCATAAATAATTCACCAAATTTCACTCACCATGTTTGGATCATTAAACAAGATCTTGAAATACCTTGGTAATTCTAACCATGACCATCTATTGGTAGCTATTCAAATTTATTTATTTTTTCTATCAAATCAAAGTTTTTTTAACATAAAAACCTTTAATCTGATTTTTTTTCAGATATGTTTTGGCATGCAATATAACATGAATCACTAAGCCAAGTTATTAACAATGGTGATGAATTGATTTACATTTTCCATTTGTAAATGGTGAAGTCACAAAACTATTTATACACCAATGAGACTTGGCACATGTTGAGTTTCAATTTGTGGTGATTTGGAATTTTCAAGGATCTACTTGGCAAAGAAGCCAACATTTGAAAATTATGCCACCAAAGAAATGGATCCACACATGTACACAAATTTGGGAATATATATAACCTCATGAAAACAAAAGATTTTCTATTAACAAATGCATGTGGAGACTTCTCAATAAATGAACCAACACCAAACATGTTATTTTATTTTCCTTAAGCCAAGCATTAGGTTCACTAGTTGTTCTTGCACATGATGCTTGGGATATAAGGTTAACTTAATCAGAGTAGCTAGATAGAAGGGAAATGATTATTTTCACATCATCATATTCAAAAGCAAAACAAATGTATCCTTGTGTCTACCATATACAGTTATGCACAATGTGTTAAATTACAAAAAAAAAATCTAACATGATGCAAGCATGTTATGAACCTAACGTGAATCAAATGTTTTCAGAAATTGATTTAAAATTTTAATCACCTTAATAACTTCCTATCACATGCACTTATGCAAGAGGAAGAGTTCAACATAAAATTGGTTGAGAATTTTAATTCCATTAACAACTCACATCGTCTCAACTTCCACACAAATTGATATATTTAAATTTCAACAAGTTAAAGTCGAGGTTATAAGGTCTTTGGATCAAAGGTTCCAAATTTTCTTATAACTACCATTAGAGCTTAATCAAAAAATTGTCTTGTTTTCAAAATTGAACTAGAACTAGAACTTGAAGTGTTATCTCATTTTAAAGAGGTTCAAGTTTTCTATGTATATAAATATAATTTTATAAAAGAAAAATATAAGCTTTACCATATATTTTAGACAAATTATTGCAAATTTGATTAATTGTACATTATTATTATTACATATTCTCTATTTTGAATTATGTGTGGTAGTTGAACAAAATAATGTTACATTTAAAAAATTGGTTTAATTATGTGTAGGGTAAAGAGGTCAATCATAGTACACTTAAAAACATAGAGGAACTTGGCAATCTCATGTGATTTTAGTTACCTCTAAGGTCTAAAAATCAATTGCAAAAGAGGTCTGGTTGCACCTAATGCATTTTAGATCATGCAATTTGGACTTTAGACATGAAAGTTATGGGCTTTAAAAGGTTTTAACCTCATTGCAAAAAAAATCATTAAACATTAGGCCTACCTATGTTCAAACATTATTGCACATCCTATCAACAAACATTATAGCATTGACACTTGTCACAAATCTTGCATATCACCAAACATTAACATTTTCAAATGATCACACTTTGGTATTCAAAGGCCAAGATCAAAACCCTAAAAATGACAAAAAAATGTTTGGTGATCAAACCCTAAGGGTTTGTTAAACCTTCACTAACTAGTTGCTTGCTTATGTAGCATCATTTTAGAACCTACTACCCCCTCCCTTTTCCCTCTCCTTTTTTTTGTCCCCATGTTTGGCTCTAAATTTCTCTTCTTCATTTCTCATTTGTAGGCTTAGATGCCTTCTCTCACAAAGCTCCTCCAACTATGGTGGCTAACTTTCATGGAACTTTCAAGGTGCAAGCTCGGACACCTTCTCTTGCAAAGCTCCTCCAACAATGGCAATTAACTTTCATGGAGCTTTCAAGGAGGTTGCTCATGGTTCTACTTGCTACTCTTGTGTGTTGAAAATACATCACCTTTGATTGAAACTCCTAACACCAAGTCATTTGTGTGTGCATGTGGTGGTGTTCATTGTAAAATTTGGTCACATTGTTTGTGTGCAGGTGATGGCCTTCATCGAGGCACCTTGTTATTTATTAAACAAGGATTTCTCCTGAAAGCATTTTTCTTCATGTTGCACTTTTGTTACACATGTGTTGTTGGCGTGCTTGTGTTTTGAAGGGTAATGAGTGTTACTGTTGTGTGTGTGTGTTGGTGTTGGGAACAATGTACCTTTCAAGCTACTCTCATGTTGCTTTCAAATTATTCTTCAATTTGTGAACTTCCTAAACTTGAACTACTTTTCAATTCTTGGCCCTTTTGCCTTGCTCTTTTCTTGAATGCATATGTGTTTGTCGTGTCTTTATAACACAAGTGTTGCACATGTGGTGTTGTTGTGTTTGTGTTTTAAGCATAACTCTCTTGTTGTTCCCCAATTCATGAATTTCTTGGACTTGCATTACTCCTAAACTTTTGACCTTCTTGCATTATTCCTCTTCTTTGTCCTTTGTTCATTCTCACCAACAATTGTTAGTGCTCTTCTTTTTTGTCATTTGTTCATTCTCACCAATAGTTGTTGGTGTTTTTTTTTTTGGTCCTTTGTTCATTTTCACCAACAATTATTAGTGTTCTTTTCCTTTGTCCTTTGTTCATTTTAATAGGTAGTTAATGTTGGTTTTTTTGGTCCTTTGTTCATTTTAATAAGTAGTTAATGTTGTTTTTTTTTATCCTTTGTTCATTATCATAAGTAGTTGTTAGTGCTTTTTTTTTCTCCTTTGTTCATCTTTAGGAACAACTACTAGTGTTATTCTTTTCTATCCTTTGATCATTATCACTAGTAACTTTTTCCTCCTTTTATCTTTCCTTTGTTCATTTTCATTAGTAATTGTTGTTCCTTTTCTCTTTCCTTTGTTCATTTTCACCAATGATTATTGTTGTTGCTCCTTTTCTCTCTTTTGTGCATTTTCAGTAGCAATTATTTACTCCTATTTTTTCTCTTTTGATCATTTTCAATAGCAGCTGCTACTCCCCTTCTCTTTCCTCTTGTTCATCCCGAATAGTTATTCTCTTATTCATTCTTAACAATGTTGTTGCTCCTCTTGACATTTGTTCATATTCAGTTCAACCCCTTGTTGCTTGTATCATCCTATTCTATTTCATTGAACATCAAACCCCCCACCCACCCTTCTAATTTCAATTGTGTGTTTAAGCTTGTTGTAAGGATGCTACAACTTCCCTTTTGGCTTACATTTGAGCCCTAGCTTGTTGTTGGGCTTGTTTCGCTTCTATTGTTGAATTGAGGTTCACACCCCTGTATCCAAAAAGGTTAGCTTGCATAGTCACCTTGAAATTGTAGTGAAATTTGTCTCTTACCTCTTTGATTGTTGAGGATGATTAAACAACAATGAAATTGGCTTGCTGATGTTTTGCAAGTGCCCTTTTAACCAATCTTTTAGATGTAGTCAATGTTGTAAATGTTTTTTTTGCTTACTTGTCTTGTCTTTCCTTTTTTTGTTTTTAAAAATTTGTTCTACTGCCTCCTTATCCATTACTTTCATCACATAATGTTTAAATATTCTTTTGAAGTCACAACATGGCTTTGAGGATAATCCATTAATGGTTATGTTCCATTGGTCCTTCTTGTAGGTAGATGTGGTAATGACAATAAACTATGACAATGATGTGCCAAAGTCTTTTGAATTGAACTTTCTAGATTTTTGAATTCTACAACTTCATTTAATGAAGGCTACCCCAAATTCTCAACCATGTCTTTTGATTCTATTACATATGCATGGTTAATGATTATAGGAATCTTATGCATGTTCACATAATACCTAGGTTGATCCTAATATAGACCATTAATTTTAATTTTTGTTGTTGAGATTATGTTGATGAACTTTTATGTAACTACATGTTTTGTCCATTGCTCCTCACCATCCTCCTCGTTTGAATGGTAGTCATCATCATCTTCCCTAGTTTAATTCACCAATGTGTATATAGTACAAGGATTAGTTTTTTCATCCATGGCCTTAAGGTTAAGTGGCTAAATCCTTATACCTTTGAACCCTAACATGATATTATTTTTCATAAGTGCCTAGTCGAAAGCTTTGTCTACCCACCTTGCCAAGGCTAACTTATTTGGTTCAATGTAATTCTTATTAAACATTAATGTGTTTCTTTCCCCGTTAAAAATAATTTTGAAAGGTTTAAAGCAAGCCACATCTAAAGGTTGAAGTGCATGTAATGTATGTGAAAGTAAAGTGATCATATCTAATACAAACCTTTTACCTTGTTCAATTGCCTCAAGGGTAACATGGGATCCATGCCCATCCAAAGATGAGCAAATGCCTATTTGTTAAGGATATTCCACTTGGTATTAACCTTGTAAAAAAAGGCAATTTTTTTTTGAAAAGGTAGGTAATCATCCATGCTTTTGATTGCATAACCATACAAGTTCTTGGTTTGTAACATTATATGTAGGCATCGCATATCCTTTCTCTTTTGAATATGTAGAACCTTAGGAGTGTTATTCTTATTACATTAATAACACATTTAATAGTCAACCACTCCTTGGACTTGGTTATGGTGTTGTGCACTTGGTGTGAACCTCATTTTGTTAAAACCAATTGCTTTTAATTGTTTTTTTGCTTGAATACCTACTTCATCAAAATTTCAAATATGATCTATAACATAATTATGTTCATTGTAAAAGGATTGTAAGTTTTGGTATAAATTTTAGTAGGATTGGGTTGTTAGTATTTGTGCTCGACTAATATTTAGTCCCTAAGCTTGATGAATGTTGAGTTCATAATGTCTTCGCTTGAACCAATACCACTAAAAGGTCCTTGGTACTCTTCCTCAAAAAGGTGTTGGCATTGTCTAAGTGAGTTCTGTCACTTTCATTTTAAATTATTATAGGTTCATTGATAGCCCAATTTCCTACATAGACAAAACCCAAGCAATCGCAACCTAATCTTCCTTTACTATTAGCACACATGTTAATCTACGTTTCCTAGATCTTATTTTCACATACAAATGATCAGATAATGAAGTAAGAAATATACATTTTTCAATGCCTACTTTTTTTCTTCAATGAAGTTGTCCCATTTTCAATTGTATCCATGGCCTTTTTTTATGTTTTGTTGGTCCATTTGCATATAGTGATTAGAAGATTGCATCTATTAACCATTTTCTATTTTCTTATTGGTCCATGTCCAAATAATGTTGGGGCATTTTCGTTGTCTTGACTTGGTTGGTCCTACAATCCATTTTGCTTCTTATGATGCACACTCAACATGATGATTTAAATCCCCCTGGCCTCAACCTCCAACACATTGGGGGTGTGTTATCTAGCCCCACAAAAGGTACAAACTTGATTTTTTAATATTTTCCCCAGCTCTCAAGAAAGTATGATAGGTTAGGGTATGGCTAAAATGCATGTCTTTAGTTGTTGGGAAGAAGTTATCAACGCATAAAACTCAGCCTTCGTAAAATTGTGCGTTCTATTTTTAGATGCACAAAATGCACCAAATAAGGGTAGTGTCGGTGCACAAAATAAGATATATGCATGCAGTGTGTCCCAGGCAATAGTAGGGCGACATGCGTTTTCAATGGCAATGGTGAAACATTAGATCCCACATTAGATGAAGGCTTTACGTTGTAAATTGGATTCATTTTCTATGATTAAATTGTGCAAAATCACACATTTTATAAAAATGTTCTTGATTTTGGACATGTCCCATTTCTATTTCTATTATAAATGATTATAATGTGTCTTTGAAAGACCTCAAAATAATGTTCCACATCTTTTCTAACTCCTTCCATTTTAAGTAAATGTGGTCATTTTTTTTCTTGCAAGTCATGAATTATTTGAACAATTATATGATCCATTGAAAATATATTCCATTAGCAAGTAGATGTATTGCCATTAATAACAAAACTCATGTCTTTAAGCAAATTATTAACAAGTGGTCACCTATTTAGCGCATTGATGTCATTAATTTTTTACCATGAAGGCCAAAAAAACACATGCCCAAATCCTTAATGATTGATCTACAATAGCTCCAAGATTTTTTTATCAACTTGTTGCCATCTTTATATTGAAATTACCCTACCAAGCAATTGGGCAATTTTTCTAACAATAGTGCATGCAATCTAAAATTGCAAATATACCTAGTAAACCTTGAGCCTCATGATTTTGAATTGCCTTTCAATATCATTTCATGTAAGTTGTTTCAAATATTAAGTTTCACACATTTCTTTTATAATCTTCATAGTTTTTTTCATTGCCTCCATCTTGTATTTTCCCCCATTTAACAATCCATCATCGTATATTAGTGATGCACAAAAACAATCCCTCCAAATTTTATCTTGTCCATGTTGCCTTTTTTTTTCTTTCCAAGTTAGGTTTTCATTGTGGACATAAACTTCCATGCTTCCTTTTTTGAATTTCAAAATCAACCCCTATTTGATTCATAAGAATTGGAACCTTATATTTAGTGTGTAACCTCTTAGTGAAACATTTTGAAACTTTTCAACACAAGTGTAATGAAATGTTAGGTAGGGTTGGTGTAATGGATAATTTTTAACCACATACCAATGGTTAATTGAAGGTAATTATCGTCATAAGGCCAAATAATCAAAGGTTAATTTTGGAATGGAAATGTTACTTAATAATAGTATTGAACCTTGGAAATGGTAATTATTGTTTTAGGTGTTCAAATCATGACTAGGTCATGCTTAATGTCACCATATAACTAGTTCACTTAATCAACCACATGCACAAATGTGCAATCTAAGGTAAGCATCCAAATTTTAATATAATTTTTTTTGGTCAATATGGTTATGACTATTATGATTTTGTATCTTTGGATATGAAGGCAATAGCTTTAATTACATTCTCTTTTACAATTTTCAAATCAAATAACACCTTTTGAACATGATCTCTTCCTTTTCAAATTGTCTTTTGTTTTGATAGTAGTAGATATCTTAATTAAAGACCAATGGTTGATATAACCAATAACTTGAAACATCAACACATCTTGTATTATGCAATTAAATGTTGTTTGAAACAAAAAAAAATGATTTACAAAACCTACAACTTCATCTAACATCATATTTAGGCTGATGTCATCTCTTGGTGGTTTTCAATTTCAAAAGCTTCATTTATTGGTTCACATTGCATTGGAATATTGTTTGGAATTATTTTAAGCTTGTGAGCTTGTTGGTTGGTGTGGGGTTAGACAACAAATTAATTTTATTTTTTTTGGGGTTATCCCTTTCCAAAGATGTAAAATAAATTGCAAAAATTTTTGGTTTTAATTTTTATGTAAAGGAAAATTTTATCACAATTTATGGGGTTGTTAAATGGAGCAAAAGACAAGAACCTTCAACCTCCTAGAGCAAAAACAAAAGCCTTCAACCTATTTAAGAGCAAGAACAAGAACCTTCAACCTTCAAAAGAAAAAATAAAAGCCTTTAACATCTTTAAGAGGAAGAACAAGAACCTTCAACCTTCAAAAGAAAAAACAAAAGCTTTTAACCTTTTTAAGAGCAAGAACAAGAACATTCAACCTTCAAAATAAAAAACAAAAGCCTTCAATTTCCAAGTTATTTAAATAAATAATATAATTTATAACAACCTTTTATTTTTAGTTATAAATTAACCAAAAAGAACTTTAGTTATAACACATGATATGAAAATTGCATCACCAAAAGACTAAAAAATACACAAAATGTTTGAATATAAAGATTTTTTTTAAAAGTTCATTTTGAATTTCTTGACAATAAACATAAGTGCATGAAGGTCATTGATGCATTGGGGCAAATTTGTTGATATATTACCATGTGCCACTTGCTTAAGGGTTTCTCGCCTAAATTTCAAATCTTTAAATTTCAAAATTTAAGTTAAAATATAATTACATACTAGTTGCAAACAAATTGAAATGTCATATATATTGGGCAATGGAAATGTATACACATGGCATGATTGTATGTGTTACTCAAGGCCATACATTTGTTGCAAAGCAATTGTTGATTAATAATTAAATTTATTCTAGTTATGATGTAATTGTTACATGCGACTAAAGTGTAACTTGTTAACAAAGTCAAACATGGTTGATTACAATTGTATGTATAGTGCGCACATTGTATTATATAAATATACATCTTGCAACTAATTTGCAACTACAATATAATTCCTTGATTTTCTAATGTGGCATTTTTAAAAATTAATTTTGTTGTATTTCCATGGGACAATTGCAATGCAATTGTATATTAGTTATTTTGGAGCTCTACTTGTAAGGTAGTTTAGTTGTTGCGGACACAATGTTTCATGGTGAACCCAAAGGAACATTTGTTGGAATTTTTTTTTTTTTTTTTCCAATTTTATTTCATACAATTTGCAATTATAAGTTGTTTTTTTTTACCAGAAGTTCTAAGATATTTTTGTGGGCTTGTTTTGCTCCTTGATTGATGCTTGCTTC
>Ga0116231_10002562_pt1 | contig 38052 bp, 20 predicted proteins | sample S1TSphgellanicum_2_FD_89695 | JGI IMG/M metagenome (GOLD analysis project Ga0116231, IMG submission 89695) | Host-associated microbial communities from peat moss isolated from Minnesota, USA - S1T2_Fd - Sphagnum magellanicum MG | ecosystem: Host-associated > Plants > Peat moss > Unclassified...
ACTACCCTGCCCACCCAAGCCTCTTCTTTGCGTCTATTGGGTGCATGCTACAATTCTTCATTGGCTGAGCAGAATTTCTATTCCCAATCATGTTCATGAATCATGGCCTGTTTGGCCCATGGCTAATGGCAAGCGCATGACATGAATTGTGAGGGCATAGTTTGTTACCAGTCAAAACTCCAATTGAGAAGAAGAATGAACTCTCTCTCTCTCTCTCTCTCTCTCTCTCCTTCAAGAAAATAGGTCTAGTGTGTTAAGAACTTAACTTCCTTATGATTATTAGTGCACTGGGTGCTGCACTTTGTTCACTGCATCTTTGGTTGACCTAATGCAGGATGATGGTGTGTGTGGGGGTGGGTGAAGAAGCTCTCTGAGAGAGAGAGAGAGAGAGAGAGATCGAGACAAAGAAAGAGAGACATGACCACCACTACAAACTGCACTGACATAAGATCTGCTCTGACACCCACTTCCTCTTTGTACCATATAAATGCAGGAAAGGGCAAAGTGATTTTTATACACCTGGTGGAAACAGAGCAGGCTTGACAGAGAAGATGGGAAGAAATGCAATGGGACAAGTGCAATGTCGTTGATGACAAGTGCAAAATTGTTGTTCATGATACCAAAATAGTACTTACACTACTACATTCAATCAGTTTTTCACGTGTATCACAAATAATTTTTTTTAATTTGAAAAAAACAATTGTTTGCATAATAAGTGCCCATCTACCGGTGTTGGGCGGGTATCAGATGTTTAATACCCTTCCATTCCTATGGTTTTGGGTTTTTTGAGTTCTATATTAGAACCAGTTCTTTGGTTTTTTGGGAACCACAGTTATATGTCTACAAAGAACCACCCTGAGAACCAGTGGTTATTCATTGGGTGCCATTTCTAATACCTAGCTGCCCATCTCTGCTATCTACAACAATTTCCTACTTCCATGCCTATTTGAAGTAAAATGGTTTTGTTTTAAGAAAATTTGTGATGTAGCCAAAATGGTGATCATCCATCCATTAGAAGATATAGTCAAATTTGGCTACAAAGGAAAAAAGAAAGTAAAAAAATTTGAGCCTTCTTAAAAATTTTGGCTACCTACTGGAACCAAATGAAGAAATTTGGTAATTTTTACTGTTATTTATTCAAAATATGGCAATTCAAAATATGGGTTTTTTTTTTCCTCATTTTCTGTTTTGTAAAATTTTGCCAGAAAAATTACTGCTGTGCATGCACTTGTTGGTCGGTTTGGTGAAGAGAAGAAGGCCTTTATCTAAGGGATACATATTGTTGCACTTTTCAGTTTTTGCCTTTGTTATCTGACGGACTTCTTGAGGTGGAATAGGTCACCTATTTTGCAGAATGGACTTCTATGGAACGAGAGGACCATTCCATTGCAGAATATGTATCAACTTCAAAATGTCATCTAACCTTGTGCTGGGAGAAGCATGTTCCCTTGGCCTTCACCAAGTTCTTGGGCAGTGGCACTGGGGGAACTGCCTGTGTTCCCATACTGTGAAAAATTGTTATTAGGCAATGGAACTTGGGCTACTGCCATCGTTCCCATTTTGCCCAAACCGTAGGGAAGAGGCTTTCTTGTTGTTATGATCCCATCCCTACACGGGGTCATCATCTCTAAGCAGATGGATGAATGAAAAGAAATAAAGGGCAAATGGATGAGTGAAAGGAAAATAAGGGCACTTTCACTTTCAAAAAGTGAAAGCGGGAGCGTGTGGATGAAAAGTTATGATGAGAAACATGCCCTCCGACTATGAGGTCTTTATGTTTGTTAAGAAGTATGTTTTGCTTCATTGCAACACCCACAAGACATTTTGTGTGCAACTTTATGTTTGTTTGCGGGTGGGAGTGAGACGTGACTTTGAGCAATCCTAATTCAAAGTCTCTTTTCACACTATTATTGAAAAAATTAGTCACCTTAACTTTCACAACTACCCTTATGAGGATCATTGCTCTTTTGGGTGGTGGTGGATGAATTTGGGATGAACTTACATCCAATTCCATCATGTGGGAGCATTGGATGGTTTGAAGATTTGCTTCATCCATTTATTACATTGGATGGTACTGAGATTTGCTCCATCTACTAATTACATCGATTCTCTCAAATGACTTGAAATTGGTTTTGAACACCCAAATCAAGTTAGGTCGGATAAACTAATGAACTCTCAATGTCCAAAGTGGATGAAAGATGGCCAAAGAAGAAGAAGGAGGAAATTGAAGAAGTCTGCCCCAGTTGCTTTCTCATCATCACAAACATTATAAAAGCATGAGCCAAAGACCCATAGATAAAGGAGTTGCTAAAGATGTAAAAGTATGAACCAAAGGACAATGAGCATGTCATGAATAAATTATTCAATGGTCGAAAACATAAACCAGAAGTAACTCAGAAGTGTCCGTGGGGTTTGTCTCCAAGTTTACCCCTTCCCCAAACCTTGGGGCCAGCCCCTTTCTTCTTTCCCTGGAGTGGAGCAAGGAAACTCCAAAGATGCAAACGACAAAGCACTCACTCGTCATGCAATGCAAAGGAAGGGCACAAGACCCACCCTTCATGGTCAAAATAATTCATTGGGCAAGGTCCAAGGACGGCAGCATTCCGGAAATGGAAAAGGGGTCCCAGCACAAAGCTGAGCCGTGACTTTGGGGAACATCCATCCTCCTCCTTTGCAAGGAAGGGGTCCTACACAGACTCCAAATTTAGTCGAGCTGATACCTTACAAAACTGTAAGGTACCATTTTTTAAGGTACCTCATGCTTATGGTGCCATTCCTCAGGACACCGGCTCGATTCATGTGGTGCTTCTTTATAATTAACAAAAATTTAGGCCCCAGGCCCCTTTTTTAATGTTCTTCATAATACGTCAAGCTTTGGTTGTTTGTCGTGTTGTCTGCGCGTACTTGCAGCCACGGAAGTCATAGAGCGTACCATCAAGCTGCTGGTCGAGCGGATCTGGCAGACAGAGAGCGGGCTCGGGGAGAATCGGGCTTGTGTAAATGGTGTCTTTGTGACATGTGGTTGGTGGGCGGGGGCGAGGGGCGAGGGGGGGGCGGGGGGGGGGGGCAATCTTTTGACACTAATAAGTAAGTAAGTGTTGGGGAAAAGAAAAATTGTGTGGTATTCCAAAATATTACTTTCGTCTCCTCCTTTCCCCCCCCCCCCACCCCACCACCACTTCCCCGTCCGTCCTGATAACCTCTAGAACTCATTTTAGCAAAAGAAAAATTTGCTTTTTTTTCCGTACTAAAAAGAATGGAAAAGAAGCTTTTACTCCAAATCATCCGGCAGTGCACAACATTCAAGTGGGCGCCTTCCGGGGGCCCTTCCGCCTCTCCCCACCCACACAATGTGATGAAAAAAACCATGTACAACCTGAGAAAAAAAAAGAAGCTGGTCATCATCAGGGCCAAAATGAGAGACCCGTCTTTTTTCTAACCTACATTTGATTGTGCGACAAGTTAGGATGTGAGACAAAAAGGTATGCACTTATTCCGCTATACAAGCCCTCCCTCCCCAAAAGTCTATTAGTTTGAATCAACATCAACTGCAGTGGTGGTGAGAGGTCCATCCGGCCGCACATGCATGCTTTTTAAAACCTTATTAAAACCTCAAGTTGCCTGGACAAATGTGACTTCGGACACAATGATTTTTTAACCTATGGTTATGACCTCAAGTTGCTTCAACATATGTGACTATGCGTGCGCACGCACACACACATATAGTTGGTCGAACAAAGAAATTGCCGGATAGTTTACGGTTTCAAGTTCCTTGATCAAATCTCTCCATCCTATGTGTTACAATGTTAACCCAATAATCCCCTCACACTCAAAAGAAACAAACCCACCCCACCCCAAAACAAAAAAAACAAAAATTTAATCCCTTTCTCACATAAAGCCTTGAACCCCCTCTCCCCTCCACAACCTTTCTAAGAATTTAAAAACCCCTGAAAAAAAATTTAAACGCATGGCTAATAATAAGATTCCTATTTCCTAAAAATGGGGGTCGTCCAGTCCGATTCGTCCAGACAAACGAAGAAACTAATTATATAAAAGAAGCTGGGCCGGGTCGATCCCGCGACCGGCGGAAAAGAAACCGGGACTAGGTGGGTACACTTTACTAGGTAGGTACCTATCTGAAGGCTTATCCTCGACAAATAGGTTAAGTAGGTACCTACTTCCCTCCTAGAGTCTAGGGGAACCTATCTAGCTAGTATAGCCTGCCTAGTCAGTCAGTCAGCCTAGTCAGTCATTCATAGATGCCTAAACATAGTAGGATACGTAGATACCTAGGAAGTTGCCCTCCTGCCCGGAAACACTTGCCTTCTGCCCGCGGGCAGCGTCTCTCTCCTCTCGACTGCAAGCAGGCAGTAATGGTGCGGCCAGCACGAGGCGACGGTTTTCTGCGTACAGTACTAGTTCTCTTTCACACTGCCCAGCGCCGAGAGCTCCGGTGGGGGCGGTGGGGAGCGGGGTGGGCCGGCGATGGCGATCCGTTTCCGAATGTGTTTTTCTTCTTCGCTCTAAAACAAGCCTCTAGAGAATACTCATAGTCCGGAAACTTGCGGAGGTCACAAGCTTTTTTTGTTCTTTTTATTTTGGTTGTCTCTCCGTTTTTTTTTTCCCTTTGTTTTTCTTCCGCTCCTCTCTTCTCGACAGCAGCTAGTGCTCTTTTTTTTGTGTGGAGCTGTGGATTCTCTCTGGTAGCAGCAAGCAGAGTAATAAGGTACTCGCGCGTCTGTCTGTGCAGCGGCCCGTTGTTAGGTGGCTTCGAAAGGAGAGAGAGAGAGAGAGAGTAGTCGGAAGGTGGTTGGTCTTTTTTGCTTCTTTTTTTGAGAGGATCTGAGATTTTGAGAAGTGTGTTTGTGTCTCTTATCTCTGTTCTGGCGTTCGTTTGTTTTGCGGGGTTTGATGAGATCTAGTAGTTCAGTTTTGTTTGCTTGCTTGCCTGCGTCTGGGCTGGTCTCATCCCGTGGTTTTGAAGATGTGAGCGATTCTCTTGTTAAGTGGTGTGTTGAGTAGAAGAGTAGAAGAAGGGAGAGATGGATTGTGGAAGCTGTTAAGGATGTGTTAGGAGGACTAGTTTGTGATGGTGAAAGAAATGGTTTCGGGATCTTGAGAGTCTTCTGCAGCAGCAGCTGTGACCCTTAGTTGTGAGGAGATAATTTTGGACTAGGAAGATGGAGAAGAGAGGAGAAGAAGAACGAGTCTAGTCGCTAAGGAAGCGAAGCCAGAGGAGAGAGGGAGAGGTGCGTGGAGCTGCTGGGAAAGAGGGCCGCCTATAGAGAGCGGGTGCGAGTTGTAATGGAGAGTAGATAGGATCAGAAGATCGAGGGGGGAGTGAAATGACATGCATGGGCAGCAAAACGAGGAGAAGAGAAAGCAGCAGCACATGTTGTCGTCCCCGCCTTCCCAACGCTCCTCTCCTCCTGGCAAAAACACCAACAGCTGCTCTGCCTACAAAGCGTGCTCCAAGGTTTAGACCCCACTCTCTTCTGCAAAAGAGTTTCTTCTTGCCTGCTGTGCTGCTCCAAGGGCCTTGTAGTATGCAAGTCCTCCTTTGGACTACTGTCCTTGCTCTTGCTTCTAGCTTCCAGAACCAGATCTGCAGCTCCAGATCTGCTTCGTCCCTAGAGTTTCCCATGGAACCTCTATGTGTAGTGATGACAGTCTGATGTGTTCCCACTCTTGGGTTTTGTCTGTGTTATATTTGTAGTTCTTGTTCTTCAGGCAAAATCTCTGAGTCATGTAGAATCATACAACAATCAAGAACAGGATTTGTCAGTTTGTCTGGGGTTTGATGATTTTGGTGTGCTGTGGTTTCTTTCTTTTCTTTTGGGGTGTGGTGATTTTATTTTTTTCGTTTGACATGGTCTGTCTGCTGATGATGTTTTATGATTGTGTGTGTTTCTGTGGCTAGGGAGATCGAACACTGCACATCGGGGATACAGCACTGTTCCAGGCAGGGAATGCTCCTCCCTTCATTGGAATACTGCGCAAAGTAAGTGTTGAGGAGGAGAAAGAGGATCAAGTGAAATTGACTGTCAATTGGCTGTATCGGCCAGCCGATGTGAAGCTTGCCAAAGGTGTGGTACTGGAGGCAGCACCAAACGAGATTTTCTACTCATTTCACAAGGATGATATATCGGTTGCCTCACTGTTGCATCCCTGTAAAGTTGCATTCCTGCAAAAGGGTGTTGAGCTCCCCTCTGGAGTGTCCTCTTTTGTTTGTCGCCGGGTTTACGATACCACCAGCAAGTGTTTATGGTGGCTCACAGATCGTGACTACACGGATGTAAGCCTCTTGCTGTCTTTCTTTCTTTGTCACATGGTCTATTGTGCTGCCCACCACTGTGCAAGCAGCAATAGAGGAAGGAGAGATCCATTGATCTGCAACAAAGAAGTGCTGCTCTTGTAGCTAATCTCTACTGATCATCAGGCACCTAAGTGTTTTGTCCTGAAGTGTTTTGTTTTTCTGTTTCCTGCATTCTTTGAATCTGTGAATCCAGTTGTAAACCCCATGTGGTGTTACTGTCACCTTCTGCTTGTTTGGTGGATGTGTTTGAAACACTTAATTGCTCTATAGTATCATTCATAGAAAGCTGTAGCTCATGTGAGATCATGGCTGGTGGGTTCTCAGTTCTCACCTACTGCGGGTAGCAGGAAAGACAGTAATGTTCTGAGTGTGATGAAGGTGATTGATGATAGTCTGACACTTTGTGAGTGACTTTTGTAAGGTTATAACTGCCACCCATTTGTTGTGTTAGCTTCAAATTTGTTTGTTGTGGAGATTGCTCTGTGTTTCTGTAGATATATGATGTTTCTGAGTGTAATTGTGACTTGGATTGCAGGAGCATCAGGAGGAGGTAGATCTTCTTTTGGATAGGACAAAGCTGGAGATGCAGGCAGCTTCTTCACAGTCAGGAGGCACCTCACCAAGAGCTTTAACAGGACCTAATATTCCTTCTTCTCCACAACTGCAAGCGGGTGTGGAGGGTGTGCAGCAGAATGCTTTATACTCTTTGCCAGCAGCAGGCAAGGGAAAGAAGAGAGAGCGTGCTGATCAAAACTCGGATCCTAGCAAGACAGAACATAATGTAAAGTTTGATGATCCTGATACAAGTACTCTGAAGCGTGAGCGAAGCATGAAGTATGATAAGATTGCTACCATTCTCGACAAGGATGGAGGCCTTTTGAATGTGGGTGTGGTTGAGCACCTAGTGCAGCTCATGCAAAATGATCCTCTACAGGATGGTGGCAGGAAGGTGGCTGATGTGGTTGCACACCGTACCATGCTAGCTGGGGTGATTGCTGCAACAGAGAATTCTGAATGCCTCAACCAGTTTGTGCACCTTGGAGGCCTGTGCTCATTAGATGACTGGCTGCAAGAAGCTCACAAAGGCAAAATAGGAGGAGATGGTGGTAGTCTGAAAGAGTGTGACAAAGTAGTGGAGGATTTACTCCTGGCTCTTCTCCGAGCTCTAGATAGATTGCCTGTGGACCTTAAGGCTTTGAAAACCTGTTATGTTGGTAAATCAGTGAATCACTTGCGGAGTCACAAAAACGTAGATATTCAGAAGAAGGCAAGGAAGTTAGTAGATGCCTGGAAGAAGCGAGTTGATGCCGAAATGAATGCATCCAGTGAAGCCAAGCCAGGTTCAGCAGTTCATGGAATATCTTGGTCCTACAAGCAGTTGCCTACTGAACTTGGGCACCCTTTAACAAAGATAGGCTCTGGAGAGGTACTGGAAGTGGCAGTGAAAAGCTCTGGAGCCTTTGCAGGAAATGCAAAGGTGGCTGTGAATGGGGCAAACTCTGCAGCAGACGCTGCTGTCATCAAGCCTCTGAGTTTACCTCCAGTTAGTAGTAAAACTGCCTCTGTTCAGTCCCCAGATCTTCCAACTCTAAAAGACAGCAATTCTTCAAAATTGCCAGCTCTCAGTATCTCTCCCAATATGGTAACCAACCCGGTGAAAGAAGAGAAGAGCAGCAGTTCCAGTCATACTCCCAGCAATGGTCACTCGTGGGGAAGTGCAGGAGCTGGGAAGGGTGGTGGCAACATAGCATGGAAGGAGGATGTGAAGGCATCAGCAGCACTCTCTGTGAACGGTGGTAGCTCAAAGACTTCCAGTGCAGGGAGCCCACGTCTCCTGAATACCAAAGATCTTTCAGGAGCTGCTGTGTCAGTTGGTTCCAAGGAAGTTGGGGGTGGTGGGAAACCAATGGTCTGGAGCCGGAGTGCAAGTACCACCGAGAAGGCAGTTGTGTCAGCTGCTTTGCCAGGAACTTCAAGTTCTGCACAAAGGCTTATTGTGAGGATACCCAACCCAGGAAAGAGCCCTGTGGGTACAAGTGGGGGAACTGCAGATGCAGCTGCCCCAGCCAGCAGAAGTTCATCACCAAGTGTTCTTGAAAGGCATTCATCAACAGGCCTGGCTGATGTGCTTGAGACAAAGAATACACATCAAGCTGAAAGTCTAGCAGCTTTCTCTCCAGAAGAAGCAGGCACCAATGTAAAGGGTGGAAATGGGGTGAAATCTGGAACTGGATGCAGTGAAGACAAGAGTACTGTTGCACCTGTCAATGCTCTGGAGTGTGAGAAGAGAACATCTACTGAATCTGCTGCACATGAGAAAGTGGGAGTGAAGCAAGAGTCAGATAGTATCTCTAAAGAAACACTTACCTCTGGTTGCAGCTCTGCTGCCTTCAGAGGTGCTGGTGAAGGTTCATCACCACAAGTGGGAGATGGTTGCAAGGATGCAAATGGAACAAGTGCAGCTGATTCTGTTGAGGACAGACCTCCTAGACATTCTCAAGTGTCACCTATGGAAGTTGATGATGGTGCTATGAGTTTGTTGGCTTCAGCAGCAGCGGAAGTGGGTGGTATGGGGAGCGGAACTGGTACACTTGAAAGGGTCAGTGCTGAAGGGGAGACAATGAAAGGAGAGCAACAACAGCAAAATGGGATTATGTCAGTAGATGTGAGGCTTTCACATATTAATGACTGCTTTTCTCAATGCATGGCCATGGAGATGGGTGAAGCTCTGCAGAGCAAAGATCATTCTGAAGCAGGAGTGACACACAGTGCACTCAATCATGAGATCCCATCTACCAAAGGCAGCAGAGGTGGAGGCAAGGTAGAGCTGAAGGAGCAACATGATGGCGGCAGCATAGAAAGACAGGGGTCTGTCAGCCCTTCTGATGCCAATAGAGAGGCGGAGAGTTTGTCTGTTGAGCAAAGAGGTGGGGGAGGAGAGAGGGTGGAGAAGAAGTCGACTGTTCAGGAAGGTGCTGGACAAGCTTGTGAAGCATCTTCCGATACACCTAGCACACTGATGTCAATGGCAGAGCCGGCAGTTGAAAAGAGACGAGCAATTGAACCAAGTGTGAAAGCTTCTGTTGAGCACCCGTTTCTGAAGGAGTACAATGCCTCTGTGATGATGAATGATCTGGAAAGCAAGGTCAGTGGCAGCAAGTTTGGGAAACGAGACTTTGTTTCAGATGAGAGGAAGTCACCAAGGACTCAGTCCAAAGACATTTCCACCACCAGAGATATCTGTAATGGTATTGGTGCTGGCAGTGGCAGAGACTACAGGACCCATCTTGGCTCTTTCATGGAGTCTCGAACTCAAGATGAGAAGAATGGGAAGCGAAGAGGGCAAGATATCGGACAGCTGTTTGGAAGAAGGATGGGTGATAAGGATGGTCAACGGTTAGCTGAGCTTGTTTCAGGTTTTCCAGAGGAAGACGTCTTGGAAGTGGCACGGCAAGCCGCAAATGAGATTGAGCAGATGCAGGAGAATAGCAAACCCATTTCAAGCTCTTCGTCAGAAAGAGATGGTCAGAATGTGCAAACAGCTGGCAGTCCTACTGGAGGTGAGATGAAAGATGTTACTACCACAGACACAGCAAGCAAGGGCCAGCAACAAGGTTCCCTGACTGATGCAGGTGATGACAAGGTGAAATCTAGCAGCAATGCTCAGGATCAGCGAGATGTGATGAGAGCTCTTGCCGCACATGTCAATGGGATCGAGAAGTTTGACAGGGTAGAAGAGGCGGTGGCAGCAAAAATTGTGCAGGCAGCTTGTCCTGTGGATGGTGAAGAAGTGGACCAAGCAATGGAGTGGAAGAGTCCAGCATCAAGGGGAGGAGAGGAGACAAACACAGGTTTGGAGGGAAGTAGTAGAGGGGAGATTAGTAGAGTCAACAGTCAACAACCCATGAGAAGCTCGTCCTTCCAATCAATTCAGGCTGACGGTGTCATTGGTGCATCTGTTCTCAACTCTTCCACAGTCTCACTGCCTGTTGGCAACTCTGCTGCTACCCATAACTCACATGGGGACTCCACAACACCACAGCAACCTGTCGAAGGAGCCAGGCATGGTGGTGGTGATGCTGCTGTCAGTGGCAGTGAGGTCTCAGAGAGGCCTGATTTTGATTTGAATGAAGGCTTTGCAGGTGAAGATGGCCCTCAGGATGATGATCCCATCACCATGCCACATAGCTCTTCATCAGCTCTGCAGATTGTACAATCTGCCACCCATCCTATAGCATCTACAGCATCTGCAAGTGGTGTGACAGCACCAATTGCTGTTCTTGCTGCCACAAAAGGAGCATTCATACCACCCACAAGTCCAATGTGGATCAAAGGAGAGCTTGGTTGGAAAGGATCTGCAGCAACCAGTGCCTTTCGGCCAGCTGAGCCTCGTCGTACACCTGACAGACAACATTCTGGTGCAGAGAGCTTAGCATCTGACGCCAACTTGTCTTTGAATGCAAACCCTGTGAAGCGACCTCGTCCACTCCTGGAATTTGACCTGAATGTGGCTGATGACAGAGTGATGGAAGATATAGGGGTAGCAGTGACAACCTTGTCATCTCAAGGATCAGCGTTGGAAATGTCCTTGCAGAATCAATCCCTTCTGTCCAGCTCTGTTTCTGGGGTGACCTCCAACAAACAAGAGAGCAGCCCTTTCTTGGCATTTCTCAAACCGGAAAGCTCCAGTTCTGCACACCCTCTGTCAAATGGTGGTGGCTTTGGATCCTTGCAAGGCAGTCCTGGTGGTCAAGCACCTTCCAGCAGTGGTTATGGACAAACCACAAGGCCTAACTTGGATCTGGATTTGAATCGAATGGACGACAGTGACGAGTGTGGGATGATGCCTTTCTCCTCTGATGCACGAGCTGCAGAAGGTGTGGGCTCTTTAGCTCCAAGCAATAACAGTACATCAAAGCCGCCAGCAAGACGGGTGATGGATTTTGATCTGAATGATGGTCCTTCATTTGAGGAGGTTGGGGTGGATGAGCCTACTACGCTTCAGTCTTTGCCTGCAAGGAAACTGGCAGGCAATGCACTGATGCCTGTGCCAATGTCTGGCTTGAGGATGGGAGGAGGGGAGGCTATGAATTTCTCCCCATGGTTCACTCCCACTGGGAACCCATTTGCAGGGGTTTCTTCTATTCCTGCCTTTGCACCTGGCAGGGTGCCAGATCCTGGATATTCTGTTCCTCCTGCTGCTGCTGCAGCAGCTAATTCCTTTTTGAATGTGGGTTCTGCTGCAGCAACAGCAATGAGCCCTTTCAATAGTGAGATTTTCCAGGGAGGACCAAAACTTTCAGCTTCACCTGCAGTTGTATATCCACCACCGGGAGAAAGAGTTGCATTTGGTGCGTATGGTCCATTCCCAGTGTTTGGGGGATCCACAAGATATCTCCCATCATCTGTTCCCTTCTCTGGTTCCTTTATGGATGTTTCTGGAGGACCTGTTCCTTTTCCGTCACAGTTTGGTGGCCAACCAACTGTCAACTCTTCAACATACATACGACCCCCACTTTTGATGGGTATGACTGAGGCTGTTGTGGCAGCAGATAACAGTGGTGGGACATGGTCAAGACGGAGCTTAGATCTGAATGCAGGTCCAGAAGTTGTAGACACAGACATTGTCAGAGATGATGTGATGCATGGGAGACTGCCACCGCTGCATCCTGGAAATTCAGCAGCATTCAATGACCAGATGAGGGTTAAACTTACACAAGTGTCAGGAAACGCCAGTTTGACAACTCCTTTGAAGAGGAAGGAACCTGAGGGGGGTTGGAATTGCTACACAGGGAGCGGGGGATACAAGCAATCAACTTGGCGATGAGTTTCACTCTGCTTGATAGATCTGTAGTCTGTACAGTGTTGTTCTGATAGCCTTCTGACTGGAAAGTAGGATGGTTTTTTTTTTCCTTGGCAGTTCATGGCCTGGAAGATGCCATAGTCCTTTGTGATCCTAACCAGGTAAAAGGGGAAGAGATGAAAGTGCTCCCCAGCTAAAAGAGAATAGATTCATTGACAAAGACTTTTGGGTGTGGAAAACAAGCCTGGTTCCAACAAAAAAAGGATGGTGGCAAGGACCTGGTGCTTGGGTGGATTGGGATCAACAATAGCCATGGAGAGGAGAGGAGAGGAGAGACACAACTTGTTCTAAACTCAAAGATTATAGTTCTCCAAATATTGGCATGGGGGGATGATACTCCAGTCCCAACCTCACAAACAATTATTGTCTATATCTGGCCAGAGTCAAATTCACAGCCTTTGCAGCCTTTCAGTGTCAATTCTGTGCAATTATAATTTGTGGGACAAAGTTGGTAGGTACCCAAAACTCTTGTCATGTGGCAACTGGCCATATTCCGGTTTTTGGCTCTTTGTACTTTTTGACATGACTTTGAACATATGCATGCATCTTTTGATGCTGCTCACTAACCCTGTCATATACCATCATGTTCAGCTGTCCCTTCTTTTATCTTGCTCTATCTCCTTTCTCCCTTCATTCATTACCAACAGGTGACTCAGTTGCAGAATAGAGGTTCCTATGGGTTTACAGTGGTTGGGTTCTATCAATGTTTCTGTGTTCTTGATAATTCCTTGAGCTGTAGAGTGGCACAAATTCAAAATCTGAAAGATGCTCAAGCCTTTCCACATAAAACTTCATTTCAGTTATTGGGAGCAAAACAGCCACACATTGGAGTCACTCATATTTGTTTGCACTACTTCATTGAATTTGTAGGCTTTTCAGTCCTCACCATACTTTAAACTTTGTAGGCCTTTCAGTGCTCATCATGAGTGAAATAGAGAAATTTACTTCATTCAACCAATACCTCAACTGGCATTTCAAGATACAGAGATCTACAAGTATTTCACACTAGATTTGGTAACAACCCAACCATACAACTACCAGTAATATAACTCACAAGCTAAACTACATGAATTTTCATGGAGTTTTACCCCTTTTAGCTGGGGAGCTTCTTAAGAAAAAACTTTCATCTGCATCTCTTGTTTACATGACAGTTCATAAGACCATACAATTACAGCCTCCTACACCAGTTCTTGCAATATGGACACCCTTGCAGAGTTGACCTCACAGTTCAGAGCTCACAACCCCCAAGAATTGGTGGTGTTAAAAAACACCATAGAAATTAGCATTCCACCAGAACATCACGCGCTGGTAAATTTGGTAACAGCCTTTGTTCCCTCAGAAACAGCATGCTTTGCAAGCTCACCAGGTAAAATGAGACGAACTGCCGTTTGAATCTCACGCGATGTTATTGTCGGCTTCTTGTTGTAGCGAGCTAGACGAGCCGCCTCCTGAGCTAGCTTCTCAAAGATATCGTTGATGAACGAGTTCATGATACCCATTGCCTTTGAAGAGATTCCAGTATCAGGGTGAACCTGCCCAAAAAGAAGAAAACTGTGAGATGATGCTTGTCACAAAGGCAAAACCAATACAACAGTACGCATGAGAACGAAATACCCATCTCGAGAGAGAAGACCAAGCGAAGACAGTTTCCCACCATGAAGAAAACTCAAGGACTCACCTGCTTCAACACTCTGTAAATATAGATCTTGTAACTCTCAATACTCTTCGCCTTCTTCTTCTTCTGCTTGCCGCCTTCCTTTATCGGCCTCTTCTCGGCCTTGCCTTTCACAGGCTTCTTCTCTGCTTTCTTCGACTTCCCTGCCTTTTGCTCTGCGTCCTTAGGAGCCATGTTGACCACCAAATTCTTCCTTGAAAAGCTCACTAGAAGCACAAACAAGCCAGTCTCCTGCAAAAAAACAATAAAAGAGGTCGAGAAACTCCAAAACCTCTCGGTGAAAATGGAGAATTCAGGCAGAAGAGCTGCTGCAATTTGGCTGAAGAACGAGCGCAAAGATTGTAATAAGATGAATGCAAGCTCGCCTTCTTAAAGGGGACGAGCTTGGAACGAAAAACCGACGGTTTGAAGTTGAAAACGGAGGGAAACCAAATTGGATGATGGACAGAGAAACGGACCAATGGAGAACGCGTATCGCCTCTCACGCCAATCGCCATCTAAACGGCCACGAACACGTCGCGCAGTACTCGATCGACGGTCCTGGATGATAAGAATAGATACCCTACCATCTAGGTAGGTACCTACTATCACAGTGCGGTAACGCAACACAGTTTGGATGAAATAATAGATGAATAAATAAATAAAGGGCGCATGTAAAATCTCATGTCATCCAAGTATGCAGGCTTTCCTGGTTCTTAATCTGGCCTGGGTTGAAGACATCATTGGAGATAGAGCGTTCGTTAGGTTCGCATCCATACAGACTGCGTTGAAAGATCTTAATAATTAGGGCTACGAATACAAGTGTCCAAACTCGATCGACGGTCCTGGAGGAGAATAAAGCACCTACCATCTAGGTACCTACTAGCACAGTGTGGTAGGTGACAGGTTTGGATGAATGCTAGAAGAATAAATGCCCATGTAGATTATGTCATCCAAGTACGCGAGCGTTCCTTGTTTTTAATCTGGCCCGGGGTTAAGACGTAATTGGACAGCGTTCGCTGGATTTGCATCCATATAGACTGCGTTGAAAGCTCTTAATTTTTAGGGCAACGAACACAGGTGTCCGAACCCGTAGAAGATGATGTTTGCTTGAACACGATGAAGCCAGCGATGGCGTTTGCTTTGCGCGCTTGCTTTGCTTCAATTTTGTCTGCAGTTTTGTTGCGTCCGCGATTTTCAAGGAGGATTTGCACGGTTGTGTTTTTTCATTGTGCAACTACACGCTGATTGTGACTGATTGCCTCGGCTGCCCTCGGGAGCTGAAAAGAAGGAAGTGGTGAAGTATTGAGAGACATGTGTTTGTGATGGTGAATTGAAGATGAGTGATGATCTGCTGGTGTGGAGATGTTTTTTCCGGCAGCTGCATTCAATTCCAGGTTTGTGAATTGCATCAGCATCTTTCCTTTTTCTTTTTTTTTCCCCCTCCAATTAGAATTTTTTTTTTTTTGCACGGAGGAGCATGATGGCAGTGAGTAGTTAGACGAAAGAAAGAAATTGAGAAATGTTGCAGAGCAGGTGTTGGAGGATTATTGTTGTCCGAGGTTGCACTCATCAATTCCGGATCTGTATAGCAACTACTGATCTCTTTCGCCAGGAAAAGCGATCAGGACTGTATAGCGAATCAGGATCTGTAAAGCAACTAATCTCACATTGAGGTTAGACTAAAGAAGGCAACGGGGATGTAAGCAGAAGAGAGAATTGACAACACCGAAGAAATTAGGGTTTGAGAAATGTTGCAGCAGCAGCATGTGTGGCATTGCACAGAAACATTGTCAGTATGTCCATGGCACGCATCTCCATCCCGTAGTCCTGGTATTAGACCATCTGTAGGAAGTAGTCACTTTCTGCAGGTTGAGAAATTCGGGCAAGTCAAGAAGGAGACAAGGTTTGGGCGTCAAGAATGGTGGAATAGGAAGAACAGGGTGTGTGCAGTAGTAGTTGCTTCAGGAGCTCTGACAGAAAACAGTCATAGCGAGGAGAAAAGAACTAGGAAGCCTGTGTACTTTGTGGACATACATGCACTATGCTATGAAGGGTCCAAGGTGCGACCCAGTGCTGCAATGGAGTGGATGAGGCTGCTTTTTACTCAGGTGACTCAGGACAACCCCGTGATTGCAGTAATGGATGGGGAAAGAGGCAACGAGTACAGACGAGCACTGATGCCCTCTTATAAGTCGAAACGTAACAGGTACAGGCCATTGTCTGCAAGGACTCAGAACCCTTCCAGCCCTCAGGGTGATTTACGAGAAGCTCTGCCATTGATACATGGTTTTCTTTCACTCTGTCATGTACCTGTGGTGAAGCTAGAGATGGCAGAGGCTGATGATGTGGTAGCCACACTGGTGCAGCAAGCAGTTGATAGAGGTTTCAGAGCAGTGGTGGCATCACCAGACATGGATTTTCGTAAGCTTCTCTCTCCTGATGTGTGCATGCTCCTCCCTCTTCCTGAGTTTGGGCGTTGGTCCTTCTATACCTTGGAGCATTATGTTGCACAGAACCAAATTTCACCAGAACTGGAGCTGGGATTGAGATGCTTGTTGGGAGATAGCTCAGACAGCATCCCTGGCCTGCCAGAGTTAGCAACTGGGTTTGGCCGCAAGACAGCTTTGAAACTGATCAAGAAGCATGGGTCCTTGGAGGAGCTACTGAATGCAGTAGCCAAAAGAACTGTGGGGAAGCCTTATGTGCAAGAGGCTCTTACTCTTCATGCACCTACTCTTTGGAGGAACCTGCAAGTGCTTAGTCTACGTAGAGACCTTGAGATTATTCTCAAGGATGAGTGGTGTCAGCCACGGAAAAGCTGTAATGACACCCTTGCTTTTCAGCTTTTGGAAGAGCAGCTGCAAAGACTGCATCGATCTCACAAATCTGCAATTTTCACTCATAGGTAACAACAGCATGATCCAGTCACCTCATGCTGTTGTTACCTAGGATAGACAACCTATGGCTTCAGTTTCAAGCTTTACATTCTTCTCTTTTACAGAAAGTTCTTATAGATCTTGGAACAATCTTGAATTCTAGAAGAGAGCTTCCAGTTCTGAAGTAGCTGTGCTGTTCAGCGGAAAAGGAACAACAAAATGAAAGCTTTGATCATGAAGCTTGTTTTCACATTTGTGTACCATGCTATAGAAGAATACATTGACTGCCATTCCATGTACAAAAACTGCTCAAAAAGGCAGATGGGTTTCTTCATCAGTTGCACTCAACTCAAGAGGAGGAAACAAAAATATGTTCAGGTGATTGGTAGCATAATCTTTGGATCTTTTTTCTGCTACTCAAAGAGCATTCTTTCTTCCTGCCTACAGCTTTCTTCAAACTCCCAAATGTTTCCAAAAGGCTTCAATTCTACACAAAAGTGCTTTCCTTGTCTTTAAATAAAGTAAGGACATCAGAGGTCTAATTCAAAATCTGCTGTGATGTGAGTTTCTTCCGATCCAAGACTTGCAATTTGATAGATGGACTCTCCTGGATCTATCTAAATGCATGCTCAGTGGGTGTCTTTTGTAAAGCATGATTTTCACATCTATGGCTTGTTCATTTGCAGAGAGACAGAAAATGCAGCATGCTTCTTTTAGTATTCTTGTCACAGTGTACCACTTGAGAGAGGGCTCTCTTTTATTGTCTTTCTCTCAGAGATCACACAATGAGTCATGTGCAAGCTTCATGTATCATCATCTTTTGTAGTTTCCTCAGTATCCATATTCTTCAGATGACAAGAGATTTAGCTCCTTTTGTCAATCTGCAATGGAGAGCATAGAAAACACATTGTTATGTGCAAACTTCACGTGTCATCTTTTGTACTTTTCTCGCAATCTGTATTCTTCAGACGAGATAGCACATGTTCTGACTCTGTAATGGAGAGCATTGAAAGCATTGATGTGGCAATGAATTTTGCGGAAACATCAGCGGGAAGTGCAGAGAGCTTGGAAAGCATCAGCGGAAAGTGCGGAGACCATGGAAAGCAGCATTGATGTATCTAGCAACGAAGAGACAACGACACGAAGCGCGACGAAGGAAGCAAGCTTAAACATTCTGATGATGACGACGTACATCTTCTCCATTTACGTCACGGCAAACCGACGGGGGAGACGACAGCTTGCATGGAGAGAGACAAGAAGAAGATGGATGCTATACATGCGCCTGGACACGTGCCTCATCTGCAACAACTTCCCGTGTCTTGTTCTCTCACTTCGTCATCATCCCTTTTGCCATTGCCATGAACTTCCAGAGGAGAGAGAGTAGACGAGAGAGAGATCACCGGCTAGTCCTAGTAAGGAGTTTAGACGCTTTGCTGTTACATAGTAACGGAAAAGGCTCGTCTCGGGAGCGCGAAACGAACAGGGAATTGGAAAACCAGATTCGGATTGATAATAAGGAAGAGTGCAGCGCGGATTTCGGAACAGGAAGCAAAAGTTGGAAGACGATGTTACGATGGCAGTCTTCAGTCCGGGCACACTGCGATCCTCGACGAGCTTCAGCGGGTGTTCCTGTCAATCCTGACCAGTAAGTTTAGGGTTTAGGGTTTGCAAAAGCAAAATTGTGAGAGAGAGAGCGAGTGTTGCAACAGCATAAGTTCTTCCTAATTCCTCTTACGCAATGAAAGTGGTGATGATAGTGCAAGTAGCAGCAGAAGGTTTAGTCCAGAGTTCCAAATTTCTCTAGACCTGACAATTCAAGCTATGTGGATGGATACACAGGTTCACAGACTCCTCGGTGCCTCCACAACTCCCTCAAGTGGGATGGTGGCAGAAAGCAACTCCATATGGTGCAATCCTTTACTGCATCTTTCTTGTATGTACCCCATGCATGCTCTCTCTGTTTTTCAAGTGGTTATGAAGAAAATTCCAGTTTGGGTTGGTCTTGGATCTCTGCTGTCTTCTTTGCCCCTTTAGTCTAATTACAATGTCCAGACTGACAGATAGAGGGTTTTTTTTGTTTCTCCTCTTGCTTTCGGCAATGCAGATTTGGGGGGCATCATCCCTGGCAACCATTTACAATATTGGATGACTTGTTCAGTGTTGTTACTGCAGGGAGTGTATGCGGTCTTTGTCATTTTGTCATCGTGGCTGCCAGTGCTAACTCCCATAGCACAAGCACCTCTCTTTGCTCTTTGCAACTTCTTCTTTCTTGTTTTTACAGGTTGGTTGTGCCCCAGCTGGCTTTTTCTACTCTGGGTTCAGTGCACATATTACATGTAGCAGCAGTAGTAGGAGCAGATTCTGAGCTACTTGTCTTTATCAGAAAGGAAGGAAGTGTGTTCCATCACATCCATCTCTTGCTGAAAGGTTTCATGGCTGCATTAGAAATCTGCATTAGCTTGCAACAGGAACACTATGTGGAACAACCCACTCAAGAAGGGTCTCACATGTCTGATGTGCTGCTTTTTGAGAGTCCTATCAGACTGACAGACTGACAGACTGACTATAAGGATAACTCGAAATGAGTTGCTGTAATTTTTAAGAAGATTTATAAAGAAAGGATAGAAAAACACAAAGGAGACTTAAATTGTGAGAAGAATACCCTAAATAGAAGCATCCTTTAAATGTGCATTGCGAAGTGCAGGTGGGTTGGAGAGGCACCTGAAGAAGCAACTTAACAAAGAACAAGAGCAGGTGTTCTGATACTTGATCTATCCATCTATAACTTGATATCATTCTTATGGCTATTTTCTACATTGCTGGTCTCACAATGTCATGGTAAAAGATTATTTAAACACTTAATGTAGTTGTGTCTCTCTGTGACATTAGCATGTGCATAGCTACATCTTTAATGTTTATATGATTTTTGGCAGGGTTACCTTTGGTTCAGTTCACACTTGGATTGGCTTGTGTACCAACCATTCGGGATTGTTGCCTATGGTACTAGTAGCAGGCAACCTGTCCCGCTTTCTCTTTGCATGAGATCACACCTTCATTCATTGGTCAGTCATGGACCAACATTCTACAAATTGCAGACTTATTGTGAATGATTGACAGTACGGGCTTCTGTATGAAATCTCAATGTCCTTGTGACAAGGGTTAGTTGGATTGGCTGGGAATGTAGGAGGAGGAGCTGCACTGGTGGTTGTTGCCTGGGATCTTCAGCAAGAAATGGCCATCCCTCACTTGCCATTGTTGCAGTACTCTTTTGCATTCCTAGCTGTTGTTGCCCTGAATGTTTGTCCCTCCTTTCAAAGCATTATCCGTACTCAGAGCAGTGGAGCATGTTTCAGTATGAACCTATGGACATAGTTTGTATCACAAGCATTTTTTCTTTCTTTGCCAAAATGGCACTTTTACTGACCATGTACGAAACCACCTTCAGCTTGAAGTTTTTATTGGGGAGTTTTAAAAACCTGTATCATTGTTTTGATTTATTTGTTCTTGTCAAGCATTGCAGGTATTAGAGTGGTCATAGATTGCCTTTTCAATGTGCACACGTGTGGATCTTGCATAGGTCTCGTGATTCTCAGGCCAAACCTAGCATTAATGTCTTTCTACTGGTTTTGGAATGCAGATTAGTTATATTGATGCAAATAACTTGGGCAGCTGCTTTGGTTGGTGTATACATTTGTATGTCCCAGCACCCTTCCCATTTATAATTTCTTCCAGTTCAGTAGCCATGAAGTCAAAGCAGGAATGTTTTTTCCAAATCTTTAGTTGTTTTTCAAGCAATTGTTTTCCTTCACTTCAGAAGAACTAAGAATGGACGAGGATTTGGCTGTTGGCACAGTTAGCTGTACCATTTGGCTGATGATGGGTCAAGGGTATGTATGCAGGGAAAGTTCATCAACATAATATGTTACACCACCAACCTGACGCAATGCACTCTCTATACTCTCCATTGCAACCTCCCCGATCTCTTGCTGGCATAAAGTTTGTCCTCTTTTTCCCTTGTTCTCACTTTTGTATTCTGTGAGCACTTTGTTGGGAGGTGTCCCTTCTTTCTCCAAGATTTTCTGATGAGTTGAGGTGCAGGTACATTGATCGTGGGGGATTGGCAGAGCAGCAATCCATATACATTCAATCCCAACAGGACAACCTGCAGCATCTTATGAAAGAGGTACGTTTCTTTCTTAATACTGAGAGGGTTTTACTCTATGTAGCCATCAATGTGCTGTTGATCCAATGCTAGCATTTTGAAATAGTCACAGACAGCAGAGACATTATGCTTTCTGTGTCCTTCTCTTTCCATTCTCAACTGATGGTTACAATGCCATTTGCAGTATTTACGACTTTGGGAAAACTTACAGAAATACAAGCAGTCCCAAGATGGCAGCACAACACCACAGGTGCGAATGTTTTCCTTCAATTTTGCAAATGAAAAATGTATTTTATATCACAATCATCTTAACATGGCTGCCTGATTTGTTCTTGCGTGCTGCTTGTCAATATGTAATATCTAGTTTTATTGTGGGGGTATTGATAGGTGGACTTGGTTCATCTGCTGGCATCTCGAGAGCAAGAAATACGTGCAATTGCAGCAGAGGTACAGATTAAGAACACCAGTATGCATGATCTGCTTTTTTAGCTGGAGATAGAAGGTATTAGAATTAACACTGCAAATGTTTTCTTAATCCCTGCTGATACACAAATTTGTCGGTGATTCAGAGGGACTTTCTGCAGGATGAGGTGAGGGTTGCCAGGGGTGTCATATGGGAGAAAGACTCTGATATGCAGTCTGTTCGTTCTGTGAATGACCAGGTGCAGTCTCCCTCTTTTGGAAAATTTCTTCATAAAAACTGCTCTTTACACACTTCCAGGGCTCATGGAGCTGGGAGGATTTGGACTAACTGGTTATTAATTGCTTGCTGGATCTATAGCATGTGGAAGAGAATGAGAGGTTACGAGCAGAGTTGGATGAATGGAGCTCCCGCACAGCTAAGGTAGGAAGAACATTAGACTTGAGCACTATCTTCAAAATATTTCAAAGTATTTGATAGCAGTAGATAGAAGTTAAGCTCATTTCTTTTTCAGTTTGTGTTGTGTAACAAAGTGAAAATTGGCTTTGTTGAGATATATCACCAAAACAAGAAGGGGGACTCTCAGGCAGAGGGGAAAATCCAAACCATGGAGGACCCCTGAGTATACTGGTGCTCATGCAAGCCAAATTTACTGCTGTTATGTCCTTGAGCTGGGTGCTGCAGCTGGAGCTGGCTCTTGAACTGGAGCAGCGATCAAGTCTGGAGCTGCAAAAACAATTGCTGAGATAGGCCATTCAGCTTATCCATCATTGCCTGCTACAGTTGCAAAAACATTCAGTCATATGGGAAATTGTGAGGGCAAAATATCTGGAGCAACGTCACTCTGGCAGATTATGTGGCATATACTCTTTTAAGGCTGCCTTGCATCTGTTTGGGGGCAGTTTTTAGCTTTTGTCACAAAACATCCCCAAGCTCAACAGTTTTGCTTGTGCAAAGCTTGGTCAACAGCCACACCCAATTTCAATGGAGCAACATATCAGATGGGAGATGAGTGGGAACCAAGGAGCATACCTGCGACAAGAACAGCTAGTATTCCTGCACGATGGCATTATGTTACAAGAGGGATGTACACCATGTGAACAGCTTTTGCTGGATGCAGCAGAGAATGGACATTATGCTGCATGTTGCCAAGTGATCTAACTTCTGTCCAGTGGAAAGAAGTTGCCATAGACATACTTCATTCACACCAAGATGATTGACTACCAAGGAGAGGTTTATCTGTAAGTTAGACTCTTCTCTCAGGAATGTATTCAATAATAATATTATTATATGGAAAATAATATGCATTTTCATAATATTGTTATATGGAAAGTAATATGCATTTTCATAATAATATTATATGGAAAATAATATGCAGTTTCAGAGTCAACAGATTGTTTGGAGCCAAAGTGGAGTTTTGTGGCATCAAGAATGTGTATGTATTTTTCAAGTGAAAGTTTTTCGAGAATGATTTCATATTTGAAATAATGAAGGAAGCAAGCAGAAATAAATGCAAAGAATAAACTCAACTTTTATTCTAAAACTAATTGTTTGCTCCAAAACTAAAATTTCTAAGTTGCACTTGTGGCTTGAAATAATTGTGATTTCAAGCATCTTGCTATTACTAACCAAGTCCTCCAACTTTAAGCTCCAAAATTGTGAATTGGAACATATTGTAAAGAAACAATTCCAATTTTTGTCAAAATGTTCAACATGACAATAGCCTTGCTCAAATAGGTAATCATCTATGTAGAGGATCAATACTCTAATCATCATAACAATTAAAGGGTTGTGGCACTAGCATCAAAATTTTAGCATATTAAAAGTACATAATATGTATTAACATCAAAACTAGACTTGTCATCTATTTGTATGTCAAACTTAATAAAAACCAATAAAACATTGGGTTGGCTTTTGATGCATGTGCCTTTTGAGCTTTTAATTTAAAAATTTTAGTAATTAAAATTTTTCTCCCATCGATTATTTCTTATTTGACAAAGGGTATTCATCATACTGTAATTACTACATACTATATCCATTTTGTAGCTAAGCAATGAATTTTGATGAAGTAAGGGCATAACATAAAGTGTAGACAACCACAAGGAGTATTTGAAGGCGATCTTACGGTGAAAGTGAGCAAAATCAACATTTTGTGGTGACACAAGCTTTAATGTACTTTTCAATAAGGTAATTAGTATGAATGAGTAATGCAATAAGTCATGACCTTGTTCATGTACATTGTACATCATATTAAAAATAAATATGGAAAAAAATCATAATTGTATATTGGATAGGTTTGGTTACCATGTTGACATCGTGATACAAAGAAGTTGTGTTAATTAGGGTCATTTGATTGATTGATTGACTCGAGTTTGGAGATTAACTAACCAAAATCAAAATACCCCTTGCAAGATTTTTAACATATATAATTTATAAAAATTTGATGGAATTGAATTGAAGTCGCCTAAAAGAATTTTTCAATAGATATTTGAAAGTTTCATTTTTTTTGCACTTATCTTAAAGTGAAATCTCACATTAAAAAATTGACATGAAAATGAACATGTTCAAGAAACCAAATTACATTAAGGTTTAGAGGGCATGAACTTTAACAAATTCAAATGGAATTCAAGATTCAAAATAATTGAAAAAAAAATAACATTGTTATATTCTTTTGAACTTAAATTTTTTTTGTTTTTTGTCTATTTTGTATGATGTAAAAGCTATGGGAGCAATAAGGTATGCTCCACATTATTGTTTTGAACTCCATAAGCAAAGGAACAACACAAAAGAAACACAAAACCTATCAAAATTAGAAATGTATTTTTTCCAGAAAAACCCTTTAATTTCAAATTTTGATATTTTTTTCATCTTATTTGTTTTGAATAATCTATACACAAACATGCACAATCCAAATAAAAAATTAGTCAATATTGTGTATTCTGATATAAGTATTGCAGTGGGGTCTCAAAAAAAATGCATATATATGAATCTTATGCAAATATTATAACGACAACAATGTAAATGTGCAATTTACAACTTCATATTTGGGTATTGTTGAAAAATGCCTTGTGTTTTCTTTTCATGTATGTGCATTATCTTTAAATATTGTAAAATATTATAAAAACATATTTAAGTCTATGAAAGCAAATTGAAATATTAAAATTTTACATCATAATACATCATTTGAAAGTTTAAAACAAGCACATGAGTACAATCCACCATGTCCATTTATGGTAATGGTAAACCCAAAAATAATATATTACCTTTATAAAAATGCATTCAAAAACATGGAAAATAATAAATCCATGCCAAAAATGCCCATCCAAATATTCATGTCTTATTCGTTATTTGAATTTTTTTAAGAACTATTAGGGTCATCCATAACATCATATATTTAACAATAAAATGTTATCATTTAAGTTGTATTTGTGGCATATTGATAAATGTAGAATTGTTAATGTTATTGTTAAAAGAAACCTACAATGGCTATAAATTCATTATTCGCAATTATTCAAAAACATTTACAATTCAAATGTTACATTCACCACAACCAAAAAATAAAATAAAAAATTAATAAAAAAAATATGGGTACATATCATCGATGAATCATTTCTAATTCATGAAAATTAATCATTGATTATATTTGTTTTGCATAATTTTTTTTGTATGTCCTTCATGTCCAAGTTTGGGTTCGATTTAGTTTAGTGACATCAGGGAATAAATAAATCTTACACCCTAGGCTAATTATTTCAACTATTCATTATTTTACATCCTAACCAAAACATCCCATGGAATGTTTCTCACATCACAAAATGGAATGTCAAAAAATTTCAACAATGCATGAATTACTTTGATCAAAGTAGTTTTTCACATCACTAATTTTTGTCATGTAATCTCTTAAACATGATTGAATTCAATTTTAATTTTTACTCAAAGTGATACATTAAAGATGTAAACATTCATCTTATGATGGTCTTGATGACAAGGTTTTCCTTCATACATAAAAGGTTACCCAAGTTTACCTTTATTTGATATGAAATTATATTTATATTTGAAATGTTTAGTAAATAATTGATTTGTTATATATGTTGTTAAGTACAATTCAATTTTGCAACACAACTTAAATTTTACATCAATTCATTCGATGTTTTTCATTATTATTTGAAATGAACATGTAACTTAAAAAGGGTTCAAAAATTTGGAAATTCTTTTTTTATTAATAATTTTCAAATATATAGGTAAATTATTCAACCATACAACAACATGACACTTACAATATTTCGCACTCACATAATTTCTTAACATAAAACCTTACATTCCTTTGTAATAAAATACCCATACATCTAAAGTTAAATTTTTATATGAAAACTATAATCCAAAAGGAAATTCATCACACATGCCTAAAGATTCTCCTTTATGAAGATTATTCATCAAAGACCATAAGGTTTCCACAATGGTATTGACAATAATCTTCACATTATATTTATTTCCATTTCACATATAATATTTTTACGAATCTTGATAACAACTAACAATAACAAATTATTAACTATAAATTTTAAGCCTAAAGCTCTAATTAGTATTCATAATATACCTAAAGGAATGAAATGGATGAATAGTTAATTATATTCATCTACATCCATTCTTCATTTATTATCCCTTACATTGTTTAGAATTTAAAACTTAATCAAACCTACATACTTGATCTTGCATTATTATTAACCCAAAATAATTATCTAAATTATTAATAAATTAAACTTTATGCCCCTAATCAAAAGATTTTCATTATAAGGCCCATGAAGCTCATTATTTATTCTCAATGTTTATCTATACTATTACCCCAAGTCATAATATTATTATTTATAATTACAACTTTTAATAATTATTTTATTGTTACATCTCAGTAACGCCCTATGCTTGAATTTTTTCATTTAAAATACAAGTGCATTTACATAAACATACTGCATTCAAAATAATATAATGTTTATCTATATTACATTACATCATTAGCTTAAGAATTTTAAACCTTAAACTTTAATTTTAAACCTAAAAACCTTAAATTTAAACTATAAGTTAATTAATTAATTTTTAGTATTACATAAAAATATATGTAGAAAAAAAACCCCCACCTTCCATCTCACATGAAAAAGAAAGGTGGGGTAAATTATGATTTTAAATTAAAATGATAAAAAAATGTACCACAAACATTTTTAATTGTGGAAACAAAAACGCTAACTTTTTGAGCATCCACATTATCCATGGTTTTAAACTCATTCTTGCACAAAAAACCATAAGAAAAATAATTCAAATAATCATAATTAAAGATGAAATAAAAACAAAACATCCATTTTCAATTTCTTCCCTTTTCATTGTTTTTTTTCACGAACCCAAAAAACGGATCCGAATCTTTGTTATTTTATATCATCACCATCATCTTATTATTATTTTGTTTCATCTTTTCCATTTTTCTATTTTTGGTCCTATCTCACGCACCAAAAAAATTAAAATAAACATAAAATACTTGACAATGGTGGTTAAATGTGGCAATGGGGCATGAATGGGTGATTACAAATGTGTGCAAATGGTAATTAAATTGACTACAAGCGGGTTGTATGATAGGCATAATTATAAAGATGATAAGTTGGCATTAGCATAATAAGTTTACATAAATGAGAACACAAGAATGGTTGTAATAAGCAACTCATGTTAGAAGTAAGCAAATTGCATTTGGCAACGCACAAAAATGGTTACAACAAATAACTCGTTTTAGTAGGAAGCAAATCTCACTAATTAATAACATGTAAAAATTATGAAACTAGAAAATTCACATTAATAGGTGTGTAGAAATGGTTGTAACAAAAAATTAGTCCACAAAAAAATGAACCTTAACATAGTTACTTATGTGTCACAATCCCACTTTGACCAAGTGTGGGGGTGAAGCCCAACACTTGGAAAAGTTGGAGATTTGGAGTCCTCCGGGACTCCCGAATGTTTAGAGTTCGACAGTAGGGCCCAAAACACCTTGCATTGAGGTGTTCTTGATGTCATTGGAAAGGTCTTGAAACGTAGATATCGAAAATGGCTTCGCATTGGCCATTTAGACATCTGCAACTCAAGTTATGGGCAAAAGAAGGGACGGGAGTCAAATTGGCAATTTGACTCCCGACCATTAAAAGTTGGGAATCGACCACTTCTCAACGTCTGAATTGAGAGTGCCACACGGCGTTGGAAAGATCTCGACAAGGGCTACAACTTTGGTTTAGACCTCGTTGCGATCGGACGCCACAGTTGGGAGTTATGGCTGTTCAAAGTTCTGGGAGTCCAGCCAGGACAGTTTCGAGACTTCATTTCGGGAGTCCCAACAAAATGTGCCATTTGGATGTAGCCTCGGCGGCGAGCTGCAGAGAATACGATAGGGAGTAAGGTGATGGCTTATTCCTGAGTCCGAGCCGTGGTGAGTCTTGTGTGTCCAAATGCCCGTGGCAAGTCCCAACACCCAAGGGTGTCCCGAATGCTAAACTAATCTCTTGTGGTTGGTTTTGGATGTAGATTCACACGAACTAAACTAGTCCCTCTTCCTAGTCTAATCCCTGGGCTCCCAACTCGACCCTCTACGCCATTTTAGAGTTGGAAGCCAGGAGCGCGCCGTTAAGTCATAATTTCCGCAATTTGACTTTGTGAAACCCTCAAGTGGGTTTCGCCTCGTCACTTAGGAACGCGTCATTATGTCATATGTGCATAAAAATAATTCTCACAAAAGAAAAAAAAAAAGAAAATGACCACAATGAAAGTACAAAGGAAGTGAAAAAAGGTAGTTACTTGTGTCACATGAACACAAAAATAATTCCAACAAAATAAAATAAAATGACAATAATGAAAGTAATAGAGAATTTTTTTTTAAATACAAAAATAGTAAAGTAAAATGTGTTTTTTTTAAAACAACAATGGTGAGAATAAGAAGAAAGGGGGAAAAAAGGAAAGGAGTAAGGATGGGTTTTAATTAAGGTTGTTATTCTTTATTGCCAAATTTACTCCAAATTGAAAAAAAAAGTATTTTCGGAAGATTTCAATCAACATTTTTTTTAGGCAAATTTATGCCATTTAGAAAATATTTTTCAAAAAAAAAAATTTGTCGAATTTTTTTATTAAAGAACTCAAATTTCTTAAAAGTAAATCTTTAAATTGCCATTTTTTATACATTGTTGAAGCAAATAGCCAAGATATTTTATTCTTTTCTTTTCTTTTCTTCTTTCATAGCTGATTTATAACTAAAGGTGCTTAAACCTCCTTATGGATGATTCCAATGTGCCAACATCACAAAATTGAAAAATAAAAACATTAGTGCAAATGCAAAGGAAGAAAAAACCATTATATTTATATATGTGATTTCATCTATGGAAAAAATATCCAAATACATTTTTATTATATATGTTAGAATGTATACATTACATGTACATATAGTTTTAAATGAAAATCTTAAAATAAAATAGTAAAATTTATATATATATATATATATATATAAACATTTTCAATTGTAATTTAAGCTTAATAAAGTTTATATTTACCCTTTTTACAATAAATGTTACATTTTATTTAATTTACAACTAATATTATTTAACTTTAATTATAATAAAGTAGCCTAAATTGAAGTTACAAGGTTTCGAACCAAATGCTAAAAAAGTCAAAAATCTTGTTTATGCCAACTTAATACCAAATTGCTACACCACCTTTTCTTTCATTGTATGTCATTAATTCATTTTATAATCGACTGAAAAATTAAGTGATGCCATGAATTATGGGTATTAAGGCCATATATCAATGTAGGGAGAGTACCCACTTTTAAAGCTCAAAAAGATAGGTGAACTATAACATATTTAAAACTAGGTTTAATTTCTATAACCAAAATTAGAACCAAAAGCTAAGTTGCACCTAAATGTGGAATTAAAACCACATCTAAGTTATTTTTTTCTTTTAAAAAAAAATCTAAAACCATGGTTAATCAACATATAACCATTAGAATTTTTTTATAGGTTACCTAGAACCAAACTTGAATTCAGTTTAATTTTTTAAATTGAAACCATAATTAGGTTTTTGAATTTTGAATAACTAGATCTAGAACCAAGTGTTAGGTTCCATTTAAATGTGCAAACAAGACCAAAACTAAAAGAAAAATATACATATCAAAATCGAAGGTTTTCATAAAAATAAAAAACTACCCAACACTTATTAAAACTTTATCCATCCAAAACTTTAATGATGTTTGATACGAAACAAAATTTAAATAGATTTAATTACACTTTAAATTTTTTTTTAAAAATTCAACTTTGCAAATTTGAAACTTTAGCAAATTTTTCCATTTTTTGGGCATTTATTTTGAGATGCATTATAAAAATGAATTTTACAATTTTTTTTCAAATTGTTTTAAAACCATAGTGTGAAAATTCATGTGAAAAATTAATTGATTCTTAAACTATGATGAAGGTAATTTCACCACACATCAAATATCAAAACTTGATGTGTTTGCAAAATTATATAAATATAATTATATATTGGGCAAACATTTTTGCACTATGAAATGCAAGAAAATTTTATGTTTCACCTCAACATATCAATATTGTGTTTGGATAAAATGTACCCAATTACTCAATGGAGGCAATTAAACTTTTTTAACATGCATATCACTAATGTGGGCATTCTTGATATTATTTTGATTCTTTCATGAAGATGAGATAAATTTAGGGGAAAGGTGGGGGTCCCATTAGTTTTGGTCAATTAGTTTTGAGTTAGTATCCACCAAGTTATCAACCTAATTATTAATAACCTACCATCCAATTACTATTTTTGAATAATCAGTTAAATTGATAACCTCCTAATATTGAAATTTCAAAATATAATAACCTACCTAGATGACTTAATTTTTGTCTAAGTAGGTTATCAACATTAAAACACTAATACAAAAAGTTTTAAAAAATAGAAAATAATCATTTTTTAAATTTTATTTTATTAAAACTCTATAATTGGTGTATGACCAACAAGTTAACAAATGGTTTCAACCACCTATTTAATTACCTAACCTTATGCATAACCATCAATTAATAATTGAAAAATAACTAGAAACTGGATCATCCATGTTATTATTTTGATATTGATAACCTTAATCAAGTCCAAAAGAACATTTTTTTTTAAAAACCTACATCAGTTTCAACCTTCTTTTTTATGACAAGTTTCCATACATCTAGGCTTAGCTTATTTAATGGTTTAAGTCAAAGACTATTGGGAAGAAAAATTTGAATGATAATAAATTGTGAAAAAATCAAATTAATGCACTAAAAACAAAATATAATCACTTCTAATGTAAATATAACATCTATGTTAGTAGGGCCTTAATTTCAAAAATAAAACCCATGGTTGTAAGAGGAAGGGGACAAAAGAAAAAACTCCATGTGATCAATATTTTCTATGTGAGAAATTTTGATTGCATGAAATTGATCATTTTCACCTACCTTTTAGATAATGTTTGAAAGTTACATTATTAAATATTTCATTCCACTTACAAGTTTTAAGCTTACAAATTTTAATGATGTTGTTTTTGATAGGGAGTTAGGGAAAGGTAGGTAGGTAGATTGTAAGTAACTAGGTAGATGGTTTAATTGTATGGTCCTAGGTAGGTAGGTAGGTAGGTAGGTAGGTAAATAAAGAAATAGGTATATTTACCTATAAAATAACATGTGTATTATTATTATGGTTCCTCACCATAATGTAACAAGGGCAAAAATAACTTTTGATAATGAAATTTTTTTGTGGCAAAGGTCCAAACAAATTTATTTTTTTTGCATATGGGATATTTGCATGCCCAAGGTTATAAAACTAGGACGTTTGAGGAATATTTTTCATGAGGAACGTCAAAGACTCCATGGTTGTTTTGTGATGGTGGCCTAAGACAAAATCTCACATAGGTTGCCTATGGCATAAGATAAAATGAACTTTAAATTACTTAAGTCTCATGTCACGAAAATTCAAATTATTACTATTGTAGCCCAAGTTTATATTCCATGTCTTGGGGTCTTTAGATGTAAAGTATTTTAGTTTCTACCTTAGCCCAAGACAAAATTAGGATCCCACTCCCCCCTCCGCCCACCATGCCATAATGTTAGAATTTTTTAAAAAAAGTTTTGCCTACGATTGGAGTTTTATTTAGCACTTTGACCTATGGTTGAAACATTATTTAACAATTTGGCCTATGGTTGAAATCATGTTCTACCAAATGCTTCTTTTGGTATTCCGTAGATCAAAACAACTTGAGAACAAGAACACGGTGGCCTTGTGTTTAAACCCTAAATCCAAAAGAACTTGACCTTAGGCTATGCGGGGGCTATGACAAGGTGGCCAAATGGCTTGAAAATAGGTGGCATCAAGCCTTATAAGGACAAAATGGCTGTAGGTTACATGGTGTTGAGACTACAATGATTCCAAAAAAATAAATGGAAGTTGTTAAATAACTTAAAATTTGGAATTTTGGCTTGGGCTTGGGGGCAAAATCTAAAACATTATTTTGCTATAGGTTTAGGCAACCTATGGGTCACCTTGTGTTGGATTGGAGTTATATATATGGCCTAAACCTAAGCTAAGGGGGCCAAGGCAAGGTGGCTTGGGGTGTAAAACACGATGGCATGGGCCTTGAACAAAATGACCTTAAACTACTTAAGGTCTAGGATGTAATATTTCCATTAAAATTCCAATATATATGGAGCCCAAAGCAAAGACCTTCTAAGCTACCCAAGGGTCAAGATAGGTGCCCACTACCTAGGGTTTAAAACATGGTGACATGGCATTCATGACATAATGACCCCAATTTACATACATAGGTAGGGTTAGGATTTATGACATAATTAGTGGCCTTGGGTCCTAGGCCCATGTGTCATGGGGTTGGAACCAAATGGCTTATTTGGCTATGTAACTCACAATGGGGACATGTTGAAATCACAAGTTGAGGACCATGACTTGGATAATTTCATGGTTCCAAATCCCATTTCTTGTATAACTAAAATGTTTATAGTTGGGTAATCTTTTGTACGATTTTTCTTTTTTTAGGGAAAAACACATGTGAACTACAACATACCTTTGAACCAACCCATTATTTTATTGGCAAAATCTTGCCAGAAAACAAAATTATAATTATAATTATATATATAAGTATTGTTTATTTCTCCTTGTTATGGGACCATCAACCCTATGACTATAGGATGTACCAAAATTATTTTATTACTAACATAGGGTAGAACAACCAGTCACCAAATATTTAAATCCTAAGACATTTTTTCTTTTGTTTTTCAAGTTCAAAATGGTTTTCTAAAGCAAAACTTGGTGCATTCATGGTTATTTAAATCACTCAAAACAAACCCAAAATGAGTGATATGGTTGTTGAAAGGAGGCAAGGTAAAGTGTTCAGTCACCAACTTTATTCACACATTAAGATTTAATACATTTGTGTTTTTTATGTATTTTTTATATTGTTCCTTAGGTTATTTTCTTGAAAAATATTTTAAATTGGTTAAAGTTTTCAACATCAATATAAAAATAATAACCCTAATAATCAATTTACCTGATTATATTTTGAATATAACCATTAATTGTGCATAAGGATAAGTTACCAAATAACAATTGTAAATAATCAATTATCCTATCTATTATAAACCTATTAAAGGGTTATTATTATTATTATTATATTAATGTTTAAATTTGATAACCTACCTTGATGGGAATAAAGTCATCTAGTAAGCTAACATATTTCAAAATTTCAATATCAAGCAATTATCAATTTAATCAATTATCTCAAAAAAAACAACAACAAACTAATAATAATTGGGTGGATAATCAAGTCAAAACTCAATAACCGCCAACATTTGTCATCACATTAAATAAAATGTAGGTCTAGAATTAATCCCCTCCTTTTTTTTTCTTTTCAAAACTTGTGAGGTTGCCACATTAACAACATTCAAAGAAGATTTAACAAATGTTTCATTATAGACCATTTATATACTAAAAAACACACAATGGGTGCCATTTATGGTTCCTAGGTTTGTAGAAGGTGTTTTAAATAGGAGTTGACATAATATGCCTAAGTTAATGTAAGCTATTGGTTATGATTAATATATGTTATTGGCTATTTAATTAATATGTGTTATTGGATATAGGTCAAAATAGGTGATTGGGTTTAATTATTGGATATTGGTTGATATAAGTTATTGATTTTGGATATCAACTAAAGGTTGACATGTATTAATATTTATAACTAACATAGGTTATTGGATACAGGTTAATATAAGTTTTAAACTTGAAATTATATGGTCTAATTTTTTAGGTTTTTGAAGTTTTGGGGTTAGGGTTTGGGGTTTGATTATTAAGGTTTGTGTTTGGTTCTTTTAGGTTTTAAAATTTTAACTTTGAAAGTTTTTCATGTGGGGGGGGGGTTTTGGGTTAGGGACCAAACGCAAACCTTAACCTTAAACTTTAACCCCAGTGTGAAACTTGAAAGGTCCAAACCAAAACCTTAAAAAATTAAATCTTAAATTTCATGTCCCAAGCCTTTAAGGATAAACCCTAAAACCTAGGTCCTAAACCCATAATCCTAAACTTTAAAACTTGTATTTCAAGGTGGTTTAAACATGGGTTTCTTGGACTAAGGATGGGTTAGTTTATGACCTTTTTGGCAAGGTCCCTAGGCCATAAGCTTGCCACGACTTAACACAAGCATGGCCTTTTTGTTATTCCATGCCTAGGACACAAGTGCATTGCATGGGGTCCCAAGACATGGAATATTTTAGTTTTTATTCCAAGTTCAAACCAAATTTTTGATATTCCCTCCTCCCTCATTTTCGTGGCTTTTGATTGGATATATTTTTACATTTAGTTTTTCTTTTTATTTTTTCTTCCAAAATATATTTGTCTCTCTAAATTGGTTTTTAAAAATTCACTTTGTCTTTCTTCTTCAATTTTTTTTCTCAATCTTTTCTTATAAATTTCTTTTTTTACTGTCAAGAATTATTTTTCTTTGTTTTGTCTTTTAGTTTTGTTCACTTCAAATTCTTCTTTTAGTTCATTTTTCTTTTTCTTCTCCTTTTTCATTTTCTTTTTTTTTTGGTTTATTTTTCATGCTTTTGTTTATTTTATTTTTCCTTGATTGTGGATAATAGATACATATTTTATGTGCCAAATTCATGTAGGTATCACACAATCCACCCAAACACCAATAGGTGTTTTGTTAACAAAGATTAAATTAACAATCAAGTATTTTCCTTAGAACCATTAAATATAACTCCAAGTTGTTACAATTTGAATTCATATTATAATAGTTTTAAAGAATAATTAGATACATGTGTAGCAAGATTGTGATTTTTATGTATAAACAATTGATTGGTTCTAACCTTGTACATGGTTTGGTATGAAAAAATACTATGGACAAGTGCTTGTCCTAATCATTCCAATTTTCATTGACCAGTTTAGTGAATAAGGTTTTAAAAACCTTATTAGTAAATTCAATTTAATGTTTCTTTATGGATGATAAACAATAAACTAGTGTGCTTCATAATAAAATTATTAGTAAGATATTGAATGGCATCATTGATAAAGTGAGTATTTTGGTCCATGACAATTAATGATCAATGAAAATCCAAACTAGGTAAAAATGTGTATGTATAAAAATTTAACAATCATAGTAGCAATTTTAGTATGATGCACTCTTGTTTCCACCCATTTAGTTATGTAATTAAGGCCTACTAAAATGTACCAATTGTTTGAAAACACGTTTGCAAGTTTGATTGGTTTGATGAAGTCCAAACTTTAATTTTGAAATGGTTTTTCATGTAAATTGGTAACCAATTTTACCAAGTTTTGTATCAACATGTTATGTATTTGTTGACATTGATCACATGTTTTGCAATATTCATGAACATCTTGGTTCATGATGGGCCACCAGTAACCAACATCAAAAAAATTGTGTAGTGATATTTGAAGAAAAATGTCTTCCATCAACTCCATAATGCAACTCCTTTGATATAGTGGGTGCTTGTTCTAGTTGTAAAACTCGTTGGAACTTGTTATCTTGCCCAAATCAATATAAAATTCTTTATTGAAATACAAAAGGCTTAATTCGTTGGGCCAAATGTTATTTCTATAAAATAGTAAATTTATTTGGTATCACTCCTTCCAACATGTACTCAAAAACACTTTGTAACCACTCAAGTTGTAATGTGAGTATGTGAACAATAGTTGTTTGATCATATATTCCAATAGGTTCAAAGTTAGTGGGTAATAGGATTAAAACGTTTATCAATAGGTAAAATTTATCATATTTGTACACAATTTTGAAATCATATTCCAAAAAACAACAATAGCCATATAAGTAACCAACCAAAAACTTGTGATTTGTTAACTAAATATATTAAGGCCATATGATCAACATAAAATACAAATGACTTATTCCCTAATAGATAATGTTTAAACTAATGTAAAACATAAACTATATCTAAGGCCTTTCTTATAATATTGATATAATTTTTCTCAATAATTTTTTTTATTTAAAAAAATACATAATTGATTGGTCAAATTTATCATTTGGATTTTGGGCAAGTATCACTTTTACTACTAGTTGAGAGATGTAAGTATAAACATGAAATTCTAATTCCTAGTTGGCATTGATCAAAATGGGAGCCTAAGTGTATTAATTTTTAATATCTTCCAAGTGGTTTGACATTCAATTGTTTAGTCAAATACCTCAATCTTTTTGAGTAATTTTGTAATAAAAACCATAATTTTAAAAAAAAATAATGATAAAACACTGGTAAAATTGGACCATTTCATTGAACACTTGAATTTTTTTAATGTCGTTGGGTAATGACATTTTGACTATAACTTTCACTTTTTTAAGATATGAAATTTTTTTAATTTAAAAATTATAAATCTTAAGATAACCCCTAAACAGACCATGAAAACACATTTATCTATATTGAGACGAATGCCAAACCTTCTACACTTGAAAAAAATGCTTCTTGAATTTCTTTGCATGTGAATAGATAGGTCATTAAAGAAATGAAAATTTTACAATTTTTTTGGACATAAAATGTCTCAACCAAAGTTGAAACTCACATCAAAGACTAGCCCCAACATGAGAATTTAGTTTCCTCGAATAGTTGTGTGAATAGCATGTTAGAATACAAATAATGTTCACTAACATGGGTAACCTATGATAAGTTCATCATCAATAACAAGTTCAATGACCTAAGAATACATTTATTTGAATTGTTCAAGATGTTGTCCTAGGTTGATAAGTAATTTCATTATTATGACAAGTTCAACAATGTGCTTCATATTTGTGAGGGTTTTAATTATTATTGTAACCTAGGGTTAGTTTCCACATTGACAAAATGAATCATTTTTAGAAGCAAAAAAAAAAAAAATCGTTTTAAAAAATTGAAATTATTAAATTTTGCTGATTTTCAAACATGTGAACTTCATATTTTCACAAAAAATTAATTTCACTATTTTGAGAATATTATTTAATGATGAATCCAACCTTGGGGTAAGGTACAAGTTAAGCATTTCCTTATTTTGATAAATAACCATACATTATTGTGATTTGGAAACACCTTCATCCGTAATAGAAAAGATGAAATAAAACTAGTTTTCACATGCTTTTTAACATCAATATCTTTTCACATTGAGTTGTGAACATGATTTGGTTTATATATATATATATATATATATATAATTTTTTAAAAATAAAAATCTATTTATTATTTTTTTTCTTTTTTGGTTAAGCCTACGCAACATTGACCTAAAAAAAACTTGAAAACCATGAATTTGTCATGAATATTTTACAGTTGTGAAACAAAATTTATGATTTTTCCATGAATTTTTAACCTAATTTTTGCACGAAAATTTATGAAGTGGCGAAAATTAGCCAAGAGATTTATAGTAAAAATAATTAAAATTTTTAATTTTTTTGATGAGGGCTCTCTTCAAGCTTGAACCCTGAAGTTGAAAATAAGTGAACTTTTACTTTTTTACACGACAGGTGGGGGACCAGGGATTGGGTGCCAAATGTGAAGAGTACCTAATGGCCACTCATGTCTCACCAGTTTCCCAGCGCCCCATCATCCCTATATGGTCTACTTTCACACCCCCCCCCCTGGGCTCAAAGTGGGAATTTGAAACAAAAAAAAAACACAACAAACACCCCCACCCCCCTCCCCCCTTTTCAAACTTCTTTTCAATTCAAAATTAGCAAACTCCACAAACCCCATCCCAAGGCTATGTTTTGCATTGTTTAAGTTTACAACATTTATATTATTTTTGTATTGTTTCCCACATTCTTTTTTGCTTGTTTTCTTTGTAAAATCTAAGGAAGGAACAGCCCCCCCCTCCCCCCCAAACAAAAAAATAAAAAATAAAAAACTGGGCTCCATAGGTACCCTACCCAATTTCAAATTGGTTCCAAAGTTTTGGAACAAAAGTTTCAAACTGTAAGTACGTAAGCAGCGTACCCTTTGTTTATTTTTAGTGCACAGTTGGTTTGAATTGTGGATTTAAAGCTTTCAAGTTAATTGTTGTTTTTGGGGTTTTTGGTGGGATTATTTGTTGGTTTGTTTGTTTTTTTGGTATTTTGGGGGGGGTGGCTTATGGTTTTAAGCTTTTAATTTTAGGGGTTTTTGGGCGCGTTGGTTGGTTGGTTGGTTTGTTTGTTTTCGTTTTTTTGGAGG
>Ga0116231_10002563_pt1 | contig 38048 bp, 38 predicted proteins | sample S1TSphgellanicum_2_FD_89695 | JGI IMG/M metagenome (GOLD analysis project Ga0116231, IMG submission 89695) | Host-associated microbial communities from peat moss isolated from Minnesota, USA - S1T2_Fd - Sphagnum magellanicum MG | ecosystem: Host-associated > Plants > Peat moss > Unclassified...
CCCGGATAGGCGCGGATCGCGGCCATCAGGGTTTCCAGCGGATATTTCCGGTTAAGCGGCACGAGCTCGTCGCGCAGCGCATCGTTGGTGGCGTGCAGCGAGATCGCCAGCATGGCCTGGGTCCGCTCGCCCAGCGCCGTCAGCTCGGGCGCAACGCCAGAGGTCGACACGGTGATGCGACGACGCGAGATGGCGATGCCCTCGTTATCGGCGATGATGTCGATCGCCGCCGCCACATGATCGAGATTGTAGAGCGGCTCGCCCATGCCCATGAAGACGATGTTGGACAGCCGCCGGTCTTCCTTGGGCGAGGGCCACTCCTCCAGATCATCCCGCGCGATCTGGACCTGGGCGACGATCTCGGCCGCGGTCAGGTTGCGCACCAGCGCCTGGGTGCCGGTGTGGCAGAAGGTGCAGTTCAGTGTGCAGCCGACCTGGCTGGAGACGCACAGCGCGCCTGAGCGGCCGACGTCGGGGATGTAGACGGTTTCCGCCTCTATACCTGGCGCAAAGCGGATCAGCCATTTGCGCGTGCCGTCGCGGCTCACCTGACGCTCGACCACTTGCGGCCGCGCGACGATGAAGTGCTCGGCCAGGCGCGCGCGCATCTCCTTGGAGATGTCGCTCATACGGTCGAACTCGACCACGCCATAGTGGTGGATCCAGCGCCACAGCTGCGAGGCGCGCATCCGAGCCTTTTCGGGCGCCACGACCCCGCAAGCCGCCAACGCCGTGGCCAACTCGGCGCGCGTCAGCCCTGCAAGGTTCTGCGGCAGGGCGGCTTGAACCGGTTCAAGCCGGTGGGCGAGATCGAGCGTGGTGCTCGGCATGGCGATCCTGGAGCGGGCTAGGGTTGTTGTGTCTATCAGATTACGGGTGTTGACGCCATGTCAGTGGGAGACCGCCCTCAAGGCCGAGGCCGGGCGCCCGCGGACGTAGCCAAGTCCGGCGTCTCCGCATAGTTCGCGCCGCTGCAGCGCACGACGCATTGCCCCCAGACCGCGTCGCAGTCGCCGGCGTCCTGGGCCGTGCAGATGTAGCGGGCCTCGGCGCACTGAGCTCGACATTGAGCGGCCATGGCGGAGGCGCTGGGTCCGTTGAGGCCCTTCAGCGGCGTAATCCCGCCTTTGATATCGGACTGGGCCGCCGCGACAGGCGCCATGGGTCGCAGCGCAGGCGTCTGGCCGCTACGGGCTGCGGCAGCGGTCGAGGCGCGCAGCGGCTGGCGAAGGGAGGGCTCGCCGGGCGTCTGCGGCGCAGACGGCGGCGACTTGACCACGACCGTGATACGAGGGCGCTGAGCGTCTTGAGCCCGGGCGACGGGAGCCGAGACGAAGACGGCCAGAATAATCCCGATCGATAAAGCTCTGCGGCGCATGACGAATATCACGCGCCGCGCCGCCTCAAGATAGAGTTAAGCCTTGGCGTCGACGGAGGCGCCGACATCGCGATCGTGGCCTCCGTAACCCGCCCCGTCGGCCGCCGAGGCCGCGGTCGTCGCCTTGGGCGTCACCGCGACCAGAGCGGGGCGCACGATGCGGCCGAACAGCTCATAGCCGGTCTGCATCACCATGATCACACAACCGGGCGCCACATCGTCTGCCGCCTGCTCCATCATGGCCTGGTGCAGATTGGGATCGAATTTCGCGCCGCGGGCGGGCTCGACCCGTTTCAGTCCATTGCGTTCGAACGCCGTCTGCAAGGCCTTTTCGGTCATCTCCACGCCCATGACGAAGTTGGAGACCGCTGGATCGGCCGTCTCCTTGGGCGCGAATTGAAGCGCGCGCGACAGATTGTCGGCGGCGTCCAGCAGGTCCCGGCCGAATTTCTGGATGGCGTAGGCGCGAGCGTCGTTGGCCTCGCGCTCGGTCCGGCGGCGGACATTCTCCGCCTCCGCCGCATAACGCAGGGCCTGATCCTTCAGGGCCGCATTCTCGGCCCTAAGGGCGGCGAGCGCGTCGTCGCCATCGACGTGATCCTGCGACTCCGTTGCGTCCTGCGTATCGGACAGGTCTTCAGCCATAAATCCTCCAACTGGATAAGCCGTGAGGCCTAGCCGTCCAAGAGACGGCCCAGCGCTCGGGCGGTATAGTCCACAAGCGGGATGACCCGCGCATAGTTCAGCCGGGCCGGCCCGATCACCCCGATCGCGCCCACCACCCGCTGGCGACCCGTCATATAGGGCGCCGCGATCACAGCGGAACCCGAAAGCGAAAACAGCCGTGTTTCTGCGCCGATAAAAATGCGCACACCCTGGGCCTCGCGCACATCGTCGAGCAGACCGATCAGTTGCTCCTTCTGCTCCAGATCGTCGAACAGAAGACGCACACGCTCCAAATCCTCCCGCGCCGTCGCGTTGCCCAAGAGGTTGGCGCGGCCGCGCACGATCAGCGCCCGGTCCGCCGGCCCCGCCCCGCCCCAGGCGGCCATGCCATCCTCCACCAAGCGCGCGGCCGTCAAGTCGAGCTCCTGGCGCGCCTTGGCCAGCTCGGCGGCGATCTCCACCTTGGTGTCGGCCAGGGTTCGGCCGCGCAGCCGGGCGTTGAGGAAGTTGGACGCCTCTTGCAGGATCGACGGGGTGAGGCCCGGCGGCGTGGACATCAGCCGGTTTTCGATGCTGCCGTCTTCGAACACCATAACCGCAAGCGCCTGGGCGGCGTTCAGGGCCACGAACTCCACATGCTTTACGCCCGCATCGCGCGCTGGCGTCACCACCATACCGGCGCCGCCCGCCAAACCCGACAACAGTGCGCTCGCCTCGTCCAGGGCCTCTTCGAAGCTGCGGCCCCGCGCGGCCAGCCGCGTCTCGATCAGATTGCGGTCCTCCTCGCCCACGTCGCCGACCTCCATCAGACCGTCGACGAACAGGCGAAGGCCGGCGTGGGTGGGCAAACGCCCGGCGCTGGTGTGAGGGGCGGCCAGAAGGCCGAGCGCCGTCAGATCCTGCATGGTGTTGCGAATCGAAGCGGGCGATAGCGACAGCCCACCTCGGGACACGGTGCGCGAGCCCACCGGCTCCCCCGTCTCCAGATAGGTTTCCACCACCCGGCGGAAGATGTCGCGAGCGCGCTCGTCCAGCGCGCCCAGACCTGCTGTTCGCTGGGACAGCAGGAGATCGGCGATAAGCGTGCTTTGCATCGGCGAAACGGCGATCGTTTTGATCCTCAAGACCTGAACGTCAAAAGCGTCGAAGGTGGACGCCTTGGTTCTAAGAGGATAAGCGCGCCACAGCGCTACGCAAGCTGGCGCAATGACGCCGCCCCCCAAGATGCCTCCAGCACCGAAGATCGCACCCATGACGCCTGCCGCTTCTGAACGCCCCTCAGGCCGCGCGCCGAACGCGCTTCGCCCCGTGTCGATCGAAACCGGCGTCAACCGCTATGCCGAGGGATCGTGTCTGATCGCCTTTGGCCACACCAAGGTGCTGGTCACGGCGACGCTGGAAGACGGCGTGCCGGGCTTTTTGAAGGGCAAGGGTCAGGGCTGGGTGACGGCCGAATACGGGATGCTGCCCCGTGCGACTCACACCCGGGGCCGTCGCGAAGCCGCGGTCGGCAAGCAATCGGGCCGCACCCAGGAGATCCAGCGCCTGATCGGCCGCTCCTTGCGCGCTGTCGTCGATCTGAAGGCGCTGGGCGAACGGCAACTGACGGTGGACTGCGACGTGATCCAGGCCGACGGGGGCACCCGCACCGCCTCCATCACCGGCGCCTGGGTGGCGATGAAGCGCGCTTGCGATTATCTGCGCGCCGAAGGCGTGCTGAAGCGCGACCCAATCGTCGACCAGGTAGCGGCCATCTCCTGCGGCGTGCATCGGGACCAGCCGGTGCTGGACCTGGACTACGAGGAAGACTCAGAGGCTGAGGCCGACGCCAACTTCGTCCTGACCGGATCGGGCGCGATCGTGGAGATTCAGGCCACAGGCGAAAAGCGCGGCTTCAGCCAGGTAGAGTTCGATCGGCTGTTCGCCCTGGCGCGGGGGGGCATTGAGGCGTTGTGTGAACTGCAGCGGGCGGCTGTAGTATAAGGTTCGTCTTGAATATAGCTTGTAAAAACGGCTAGGAGAATTCGCCTCGGAAGCCGCTACGCGGTCCAGCCCCAAGTTGCACGCCCACACCATTTGTTATGATTACGCAAGTAAACCCAGCCAATTCAATATAATTTTTGCGAAAATTGCTCGAATGGATCCACCGCTACAAGCCTTCTTAATTTTGGAGTCGGACGATATAGATTCGCCCAAAAGTGAAGTTATAAAGACGAAAAAAATCGATGGACGCCTGTGCTCTAGCTACCTACCGATTAGCTATGACGGCGATATGCACAGGTATTTTAGAGACATGGCTGGCCACGAACTGGGGGGGGCCAATCACCTCTGGTGGATTTCAAATTTATGTATGCAGATGGGGAAATTCTACGCGCCCGGCCTCGTTTCGAAATTCGATAGCCGCAACGGGGTAAGATCAGTACCCAATAAATCAATGGTAAAGTTTTTTGAAATAAAACAACCATCCTTGATGATTACGCCCCATCATATTGGCTACAATTATTATCATTTTATGATCGACTCATTACCTCGATTCAGCTTTAGAGAAAATTTTGCAAAATTCAGTAAACCAGTTTTGTTCTTGCCATTAAAAGATTCCTTTCAAAGTAATGCAATGAAACTGCTGATTGGAAAGAATTATCCAATCTACGATACCGCTCATAGAGTGTTGATGCGGGAGTGCGCGATCACCTGGCCGCTTAGGCGGACGACCGCTGTAGATTTTCTGCGCAAGAAATCTGCGCGCGTTATACCGAATAAAAATTTCAAGCGGATATATATATCCCGCCGCAACGCCTTATTTCGTCAGGTCAGAAACGAAAATGAACTTGAGCCAATACTGAAAAAATTTGGCTTTGCTATTATAGAGTGTGAAAGTATTAATTTTTACGATCAAGTTTCTTTGTTTAAGTCTGCAGAAATTGTCTGCGGACCCCACGGGGCCGGACTAACAAATATAGCCTTCTGCAACAAGAACACCTCCGTCCTGGAAATCATCATGGACGAGCGACTTGCTGTAAATGTAGGTGCATCGTTTTGGGAATTGGCGTGCGCGGGCGGATTAGATTATCATATTGTAAGCGGCAGCCGAATTCCGATTGATGAAGCAAATGAAGTCGATGGGGCGCTATATGTCGATCCACAAAAGTTTGAAGCCGCACTCGACTATCTTGTGAAGCGTCGCAAATGAACGCCACTTTGAATAGGCCCGCAGCTTAGCAGCCTAGTCCTCGCCCTCGTCTCCATCCTCCGGCCCCGGCTCGAACCGCAAAAGATCGCCGGGCTGGCAGTCGAGCTCCCGACAGAGCGCGTCCAACGTCGTGAAGCGGATGGCGCGCGCCTTGCCGGTCTTCAGGATCGACAGGTTGGCGATGGTCACGCCGACCCGGTCCGCCAGCTCGGTCAGGGACATGCGGCGCTCCAGGAGCGCCCGATCGAGCAGCACGCGAATGGCCATCAGATTGTCAGGTCCGCATCCTGGCGAAGGCGCGCGCCCTCGCGAAACACCTCGGCCAGCACGAAAACAACGAGGATGGCGAACCAGCCCGTCAAATTGACCGACAGGTTGAAACCGTGGGCGCGACCGCGAACGATCAGGTCTGTCGCACGATGGACGATATAGCCCAAGATTTCGAGGGCGATCAGCGCGAAGCCGACGATACGTAAGCGCGCCACATTCTGAGGCCGAAACGGATCGCCCACGATCAAGGTTTCGAACACGCGGCGCAGCCGATTGAGCACCACGATCAGCACGCCGATATAGGCGGCGACGATGAAGGTCAGCCCGGCCAGGGCCGGGGGCTTATCGATCAGGTTCGACACCGTTCCCGCGCCGACCCCGTCGAGGTTGATATTGACGACGCCCGACGTCAGAGGCTGGAAGATCAGGATAGCCACGCCGCCCAACAGCAGCGCGCCCAGCGCCACCCACAGACCCGCGTAGAACACATCCAGCACCACTTTCAAAAAGCTCGAGACGGAGCCCGGTCCGAGCGTGCGCATGGACATCCCGCCGCTTAAGCTCGAAAACGGCGCGGCCAGCGGCGCCAGGCTGGCCAGGGGCTGTCGGAGACGGCCTGAGGACGGCGCGGGCGTCGATCCCGCGCTCACCCCCTTCGCTGTCGTCTTGCGCCTCAGCGCCATGTCGCCTCGTCCGAAAATCATCCCCAACTCTTGCTTATCACGCCGATTGCGCGATCAAGCTCACCGCCGCAACGGGCAGCGCGCTCAACATCAAGGCGATCGTGGCGATTTCCGCAAGGCGGTAGATCGAATCGATGGTGGAGGTTTTAGTCTTGGTCATGTCGGTCTCCTTAAAGTCAGGCGGCGCGCCTTTGCGAACCGCGGGGACGAGCGCCTCGTCCATGGCGGGATGCGATACGCCCCTATTGGCGCACGATCACGTTACATATCGTTTATCGATATTAACTCTTGGTCATGTTGGGACTGCCGCCCCATGCCGTTGAGGCTTGAGCCCGGCGCGCGCCTCGTCGCGGCCACCCACAATCCTGGCAAGGTTCCCGAGATCACAGCCCTTCTGGACGCTCGGTTCGAGGTCGTCTCGGCCGGCGAGCTGGGCTTGGCGGAGCCTGAAGAGACCGAAGCGACGTTTGTCGGCAACGCTGTGCTGAAGGCGCGCGCGGCGGCCGACGCCACAGGTCTGTGCGCCATCGCCGACGATTCAGGCCTAAGCGTCGCCGCGCTCAAGGGCGCGCCCGGCGTGCTGTCGGCGCGCTGGGCCGAGCGGCCCGACGGCGGCGGGCGCGACTTCGCCATGGCCATGAAGAAGATCGAGCTGGCGCTCACGGAGAGCGGCTCGCAAGACGCGACAGCCTGGTTCACCTCGGCGCTTGCGGTCGCCTGGCCCCATGGCCCGGTCGTTGCGGTAGAGGGGCAGGTCTATGGCCAGCTGGTCTTTCCGGGGCGGGGCGTCAACGGCTTCGGCTATGACCCGATCTTCGTCGCAGATGGCCAGAGCCTGACATTCGGTGAGATGGAGCCCAAGACCAAGGACGCCCTCAGCCATCGCGCCAACGCGTTCGAAAAGCTGAAGGCCGCGCTATTTTGAATGAGGCCGGCCCACTCGGCGTCTACATCCACTGGCCCTACTGCGCCCGCATCTGCCCCTATTGCGACTTCACCGTGGTGCGAGATCGCGGCCGCACAGACGAGCAGCGGGTGCTGGTCGAGGCCATCGCCGACGATCTGACCGCCCACGCCGCCCTGACCGGCCCGCGGCGTCTCACCTCCATCTTCTTCGGCGGCGGCACGCCCTCGCTGATGGCGCCGGATTTCGTGGCGGAGTTGATCGCGCGCGCCTCCAAACTCTGGACGCCTGAGCCAGACCTGGAGATTTCGCTGGAGGCCAACCCGACCGACGCGGAAACGGAGCGCTTCACCGCCCTGGCCGACGCCGGCGTGAACCGCCTGTCCTTAGGACTCCAAGCCCTGGACGATGCAGCGCTCGCCTTCCTCGGCCGCAATCACGACGCCGGCGCCGCGCGCCGCGCCGCCAAGATCGCCGCGTCCGCCTTTTCCCGCCTGTCGCTCGACCTGATCTACGCCCTGCCCGGCCAGGACGCGGCCGCCTGGACCCAAACGTTACAGGACGCGTCAAGCCTGGGCGCCGAACACATCTCGCCCTATCAATTGACCATAGAAGCTGGCACGCCCTTCGACCGGGCCGTGCGCCGCGGGCGCTTCCGTCCCGCCGACCCCGACCTGGCCGCCGACCTCTACGAGACCACCCAAGAGGTGTTGGAGGGTTTGGGCTTCACGGCCTACGAAGTCTCCAACCACGCCAAGGGCGCGGCTGCTCGCGCCCGCCACAACCTGATCTATTGGCGCGGCCAAGACTATGTCGGCGTCGGCCCGGGCGCTCACGGACGCCTGCCGGGCGGCGGCGTAGGCGAACGCCTGGCGGTGGAAGCCGACGACACGATCCCCGGCTACATCCGCCGCGTGGCTGAGACCGGTCGGGGCTGGTCGGCCGTCGAAACGCTGTCGCCGGTCCAGGCGGCCGAAGAGCGGCTGCTGATGGGCCTGCGAATTACAGGCGGCGTGCCCTTGGCCGACCTCAAGGCGCTGCCCAGCTTCGATCCGACGCCGTTTGTGGCGGACGGCTTGGTCCGGCTCGACGGAGAAAGGGTCAGCGCGACGCCGAAGGGTCGGCGAGTGCTGGACCGGCTGACGTTGGAACTGTTGAGTTAGGGGCCGCCGCCTCCCCCCGATACCGCAACGCGTCCACCACCACCGCAAAGGCCGGCGTCTGTTGGCGGCGGCTGGGGTAGTAGAGGTGATAGCCGGGGTAGGAGGGCGTCCAGTCGGCTAGGAGCTCGGCGAGGTCGCCGCGGTCGACGAAGGGCTGGACCTGGCCTTGGGGCAGGTAGGCGACGCCGAAGCCGTCGAGCGCCGCTTGGAGAATCTGGTCGCCGCTGTTGAAGGTGAGCTGGCCTTCGACCCGCACCCGCAGCTCGCGCCCGCCCTTTTCGAACTCCCAGGCGTAGACGCCGCCATAGGTGGGCAGGCGCAGGTTGATGCAGCGATGGCCGGTCAGGTCTTGAGGCGTCTGCGGCCTCGGTCGGCCGGCGAGATAAGCGGGCGCGGCGATCACGATCATACGCATATCTGGCGCAATCGGTACGGCGATCATGTCCTTGGCCACAAGGCCGCCCAGCCTCACGCCCGCGTCATAGCGCTCCGCCACGATATCGGTCAGGCCGTAGTCGGTGACGATCTCGACGGCGATCTCGGGGTAGCGCGGCAAGAGCTTGCGCAGCACCGGCCAGAGCACGGCGCGGGCGGAGTACTCATCGGCGGTAATGCGCACGTCGCCCGCCGGACGGTCTCGCAGGCGACCGAGATCGGCGAGTTCGCTGTCGATCGCCTCCAGCCGTGGCGCCCAGGTGGCCAGCAGCCGCTCGCCGGCGTCGGTCGGGGTGACGCTGCGGGTGGTGCGGGTGAGGAGGCGCAGGCCCAGCCGCTCCTCCAGGCCCCGCATCGTATGGCTCAAGGCCGACTGGGAGACGCCGAGTTGGGCGGCCGCGCGGGTGAAGCTCCGCTCGCGCGCCACCGCCACGAAGGCGGCCAGATCGTTCAGGTTGGGCCGGGACACTCATGAATCCTTTTCATGATCACATGCCATTTATATCGGATAATCCAGGCAGACGAAGCGTCCTAGATATCCTGCCAACGGACGGCGCCCTTGGACGCTGTCATGAGACAGGACAACCGCCATGATGCTGAAACGGGCTGGATCCCAACCCTCGCAAGTCGGACCCGCCGCATATTTCACCGGCGTGGTCCGCATCGATCCGCTGAACGCGCCGCCGGCCCCGGCGCGGGCGCTAAGCGCCTACGTCACTTTCGAGCCCGGAGCGCGATCGGCCTGGCATACCCACCCCCTGGGCCAGACCCTGATCGTCACCGCCGGCTGCGGCTGGACCCAGTGCGAGGGCGAACCCATCGTCGAGATCCGGGCCGGCGATGTGGTCTGGTGCCCGCCCGGTCACAAGCATTGGCATGGCGCCACCCCCACCACGGCCATGACCCACCTGGCGATCACCGAAGCGCTCGACGGCAAGGCGGTCGAGTGGATGGAGAAGGTGACGGACGAACAGTACCTGGCGCAGCAGGCCTAAGGCGTAAAACCATGAACCCGACCTACAACTTCCAGGGCCAAGTCGCCCTTATCACTGGCGCAGCGTCCGGTATGGGGCTGGCGACCGCCAAGGCGTTTGCGGAAAGCGGCGCCGCCGTCGTGCTGGCGGATCGCCATGAGGCGCCGCTCGTCGCTGCGACCGAGGCGCTGACGTCCAAGCGTCATAAGGCGATCGCCATCGTGTGCGACGTCTCAGACGAGGCCCAGACGGCGGCTATGGTCGCCCGCACGATCGCCGAGTTCGGCCGGCTCGACATGGCCTACAACAACGCCGGCATCCTCGGCCCCATGTGCGACATGACCCAGGAGACGGCGCCCGGCTTCGACGAGGTGATGGCGGTCAATCTGCGCGGCGTGTGGACCTGTATGAAGCACGAGCTGCTGGCGATGCGCCAACAGGGCGCCGGCGCTATCGTCAACTGCTCTTCGCTCGGCGGCCTCGTCGGTCTGCCCGGCCGCGCGGCCTACCACGCCAGCAAGCACGGCGTGATCGGCCTGACGAAGAGCGCCGCGCTCGACAATGCAGCCCTGGGCATCCGCGTGAACGCGATCTGCCCCGGCTGCGTCGATACCCCGATGGGCGACGGGATCGATCCCGCCGCCATGAAAGCGTTTCTGCGCGACCAGCCCATCGGCCGGATGGGTCGCCCGGAGGAAGTCGCCGCCGCGGTGCTCTGGCTTTGCAGCCCGGCCGCCAGCTTCATCCTGGGCGTCGCCCTGCCCGTCGATGGCGGCTTTGTGGCTCACTGAAAGATAAAGCTATGTCGCAAGAGCCAACAAACGCCCGCAAGGCCTTCGGCGATATCGCGCCGCACCTGGCGGAGATCACCGACAAGGTGCTGTTCGGCGACGTCTGGGAACACGCCGCCCTGTCGCCGCGGGACCGAAGCCTGGCGACCGTCGCCAGCCTGATCTCGCTCTACCGGGTCAACGAGCTTCCGTTTCATCTGAAGAAGGCGCTCGAAAACGGCCTCACCCGAGACGAGATCGTCGCCACGATCACCCAGCTGGCCTTCTACGCCGGCTGGCCGCCGGCGATGACGGCGCTTGGGATCGCGCGGACGGTGTTCGAGGCGGCGGACGTTTAACGGTCGCCAACAGGGGCCAGTCGATCTGCGGCGTTTTCCGCGCTCGCGCGCGGCCCCTCCACCGCGTTCCGCGGTCCCCCTCCCCAAGCTTTGCTTAGGGAGGGCTCGGCGGTTTTCATCTCCCCCTATCGCGAAGCGATGGGGGAGTACGGCCGAAGGCCGGGCGGAACAGGAACGCCGTTCTATACTTACTTATACTTAGCCCTCAATGCAGCTTCAGCCGCCCCGACACGCGCTGTTGCAGCAGGCGTGCGAGCGCCAGGAGCGCCGTGCGGGTCGTGCCCAGGATGGCGCGGTGGTGGTTGAGGTGGAGAGACATGTACATCCACTTGGCGACCAGTCCCTCGACCAGGAAGTTGGGACCGCCGAGCCCGCCCATCAGGGCGCCGACGCCCTTGCCTTCGCCCAGCGACACCAGCGAGCCGAAATCCTTATAGACGAACGGCTCGTCGATACGGCGTTGGCGCAACCGCGCCAGCAACACCTTGGCCAGATAGCTCGCCTGCTGATGGGCGGCCTGGGCGCGGGCGGGGATAAGACGGCCGTCTTTCCAGGGACAGGCGGCGCAGTCGCCCAGCGCATAGATGTCGGGCGCCGAGGTCTTGAGTTGCGCGTCGACCACGATCTGGCAGCTCTTGGTGGTTTCAAGGCCAAGCATGGCGTTGGACGCCGCCGCCTTCACGCCCGCCGCCCAGACTACGAGATCGGCCTTGACCTCGCCCAGGCTGGTTTCAAGCCCGCCCTCATGCACGCGCAACACCTTGGCGTCGGTCAGTATGCGCACGCCCTTGCGATCCAGCGCGACGCGCGCCTGGTCGGCGATACGATCCGGCAGGCCGCCCAGGATGCGCGGGGCGGCCTCCACGACCGTCACATCGAGGCGGAACCGTTCGTTGGCGGCGAAACCGGTCTGGAACTCGGCGTGGGCTTCCAAAAGCTCCGCCGACAGTTCGACCCCGGTCGCGCCCGCGCCGACGATGGCGATGCTGAGCGCGCGGGCGGCGGAAAACGAGGCGCGGGTAAAGGCGGCGAGCAGGACCTGATGGAATCGTTCGGCGTCTTCGGTGCGCTCCAGCACATAGGCCTTCTCCGCTCCCGGCGTCGAAAACAGGTTGGAGCCGGAGCCGATCGCCAGAACCAGCGAGCCAAAACTCAAATGCCGCACGGGCGCGATCTCTCGGCCAGCCGGATCGCGCATCTCCGCTAAGGTCAGCGTTTTTTCCGCGGGGTCGAGCGCCGCCATCTCGCCCAGCACGAAGCTGAAATGGTTGCGGCGAGACAGGACGGGGTAGGACAACCCCTCTTGGTGGACGTCCAAGGTTCCTGCGGCGATTTCGTGAAGGGTCGGCTTCCAGATGTGGAACACCGAGCGATCGATGAGCACCACCTTTTCGCGCCCGCGACGCGGCCCCAGCGCACGCCCAAGTCGCGCCGCCACTTCCAGACCCCCGGCGCCACCGCCGACCACTGCTATATCGTAATGCATGCGCCTAGCCCCCTGGCGTGATTCCAGCCCAATCTGACCCTAAGCGACTGTGATCCCTATATGCCCATAAATCGCGCCGTATTCGATCCAAGACTTGGCGCCTGCACCGGAAGACCGCCATAAGTCCGTTATGAGCCTTTCGCCGCCCCTCTGGCCAGAAACGGCCCCGGCAGAAACAGCCTCGGCCGAGTCCGGCGCGCCGGAAACGGTCGCGGTCGATACGACGGCGCCTGTGTCTCGGCGCGCCCAGGGGCCGCTAGCGCCTGGTCTTTATGTCGTGGCGACCCCGATCGGCAACCTGCGCGACCTGACCTTTCGGGCGCTGGATGTGCTGCGCGACGCCGATCTGGTGTTGGCGGAAGATACTCGCGTCACCGCCAAGCTCCTGTCCGCCTACGGTCTCTCCAAGCGGGTCGAACGCTACGACGACCATGCAGACGACCGACAGCGCGATAAGGTCTTAAGCAGGTTGGCCGCTGGCGAACGCATTGCGCTGGTGTCCGACGCCGGCACGCCGCTGGTATCCGATCCGGGCTACCGACTGGTGGAGGCGGCGCTGGCGCAGGGGGCGAGCGTGACGCCCCTGCCCGGCCCCTCGGCGGCCCTGGCGGCCCTGGCGGGGGCGGGCCTACCTACCGACCGGTTCTTGTTTATGGGCTTCACGCCGCCCAAGTCCGGCGCGAGACGTACGATGTTCGAAGAGGTTGCGGGCGTGCGCGCCACCTTGATCTTCTACGAGACCGGCCCGCGTCTGGCCGATAGCCTGGCCGATATGCTGAGCGTGTTCGGCCCGCGCCCGGCCGCCGTCTGTCGGGAACTGACCAAGCTCTACGAAACGTTCGTGCGCGCGCCATTGGATGTCCTGGCTGCCGACCCCGCCCTGGCCTCGCCGCGCGGCGAGATCGTGGTGCTGGTGGCGCCGGGCCGCGAGACGGCTGCGAGCGCGGACGAGACCGATCGCGCGCTCCTGGAGGCGTTGGCGCGCCTCTCCCCCGCCGACGCCTCGCGCGAGGTGGCCAAGGCGCTGGGCCTGCCGCGCCGGACACTTTACCAGCGCGCGCTCGCTCTGCGCACCGGCGCCGAAGAAGCGAAAGCATGAGCCGCGCCTCCCGCAAACCCGCGTCCCTGCGCGCTATCGATCCGCCGACTGCGCCCAAGCGGTCGTCGCCGAGCGCCATCAAACGTCGCCGCGGCGCGCAGGCGCGCCGGTCGGGCCGCGCCGCCGAGGTGGTCGCCGCCCTCTGGCTGATGGCGGCGGGCTGGCGGATCGTCGGTATGCGGCTGAAGACCCACGGGGTCGAGATCGACATCCTTGCCCGGCGCGGCGATGTGCTGGCGGTGGTCGAGGTCAAGGCGCGCGCCACCTTGGCTGAGGCGCTTGAGGCGGTGGGCTGGACGCAACGGCGGCGGTTGCGCCGCGCAGCTGAGGCTATGGCGCAGCGGCCGGGCCTGAGCGGACTGGCGATCCGGCTAGATTTGATGGCCATGGCGCCCCGGCGCCTACCGCGCCACATCGCCGACGCGTGGCCGCAAGACGGCCAAAGCGCATTCTCATGCGCGCAATGACGCGCGAGGAGGTTGAGCGCGGCTTGGCGGCGGCCGGCGCCGCGCCAGATGCGCGGTTTCCACTCTTCGAGGCGGCGCTGAACTGCGCGCTGCACGAAGACGGCGGTCGGGAGCTCGAGTCCGCACGCGCCCTCGCCGAAGAAGCGCAAACCCACTTGCAGCGACGCCTGCGCACCGAACGGCCTGAAGATGCCTTGTGTGAGGCGCTGGGGGGCGACCTCAGCCTTCGCGGGGATCTTATGACGCCTGAGGACTATGCCAATTGCGACCTGATCGCCGTCTGCCGCCGTCGGCTGGGGCTGTCGATCACTTTGGGCCTGCTTTATCTCGAAGCGGGGCGGCGATGTGGGCTGAAGGTCGCCGGCGTCGACTTTCCAGGCCACTTCCTGTTGCGGATCGAAACCGACGAGGGACCCATGGCGCTGGATCCGTTCGAGGGCGGGCGCGTGGTGCTGCCCTCGGAATTGACCCAGCGCGCGCTCAGCACGGGCCTGACGCCGAGCGTCGCCGACCAGCTCAACCTCCTGATGGCGCCTGTCAGCGACCGTCAGGTGTTGATACGGCTGCAAAATCAGATCTTCGCCCGAGCGATGCGCGCGGGCGCCTTTGAGCGCGCCGAACGCTCAGGCCTGCGCCGCGGCCTGCTGGACCCTAAGGACCATCGGCCCTGGCTGGACGTCGCCGCCGCGCGCGAGAGCCAGGGTCGGCTGTCGGGTGCGCTGGAGGCGCTGGCCCGCGCTCAGGCGCTCGGCGGCGTCGGCGCTGGCGCGATCAGCGGCGAGCGTCTGCGCCGGCGCCTCAACTAGAGCGGCGCGCGTCCCTACATCCCCAAAAGCGTAACAGGAGACTTTTCGCATGGCCCTTCGGGTTGCGATCCAGATGAACCCGATGGAACGGGCCAACAGCGAGACCGACACCACCTTCCTGATGGCGCTGAACGCCCAGGCGCGCGGCCACGCCATGTGGGTCTACCAGCCCGAGCAGCTCGCGCTGGAGGACGGGCGTCTAACCGCCCGCGCGCGATCGCTGGACGTGAGGGATAAGGTCGGCGATCATGCCACGCTGGGGCCGACGGAGGTGCTGGACCTCGGCGAGGTCGATGTGGTGCTGATGCGCCAGGACCCGCCGTTCGACCTGGCCTATATCACCGCGACCCACCTTCTGGAGCACGTGCACCCAAAGACGCTGGTGGTGAACGATCCCGCCGAGGTGCGCAACGCGCCGGAAAAGCTGTTCGTCACCCATTTCGAAGGGCTTCAGCCGCCGACCCTGATCAGCCGCGATCTCGACGCCATCGCCGATTTCCGCAGCCGATATCCCGACATGATCCTAAAGCCCCTCTACGGCGGCGGCGGATCGGGCGTGGCGCGGCTGAAACCCGACGACTCAAATCTGGAGGCGATGCTGGAGCTGCACTTCGAACTGAACCGCGAGCCGGTGATCTGCCAGGCCTTCCTGCCGGCGGTGTCCAAGGGCGACAAGCGGGTGCTGCTGGTGGACGGCGAGCCGGTCGGCGCCATCAACCGGGTGCCGGGGGAAGGCCAGACGCGGTCGAACCTGCGGGTCGGCGGCCGGGCCGAAGCGGTGGAGCTGACGCCGCGCGATCGCGAAATCTGCGCCCGCATCGGGCCAGAGCTGCGCCGGCGGGGGCTGATCTTCGTCGGCATCGACGTCATCGGCGACTATCTGACCGAAATCAACGTGACCTCGCCCACCGGCGCCCAACAGCTCAAGCGCTTCACCGGCATCGACGCCACGGCGCTGATGTGGGACTGCATCGAGCAGCGTATCGCGGCAGCAAGTTAGCGTTATGTTCTAAAATTAACTATTCGTTTAGAAATGGATGTTTGCGGGACGTTCGGGGAACGTCTGGCATAAGCCCGTTTCACCTCGAAGGGACATGGACAGGTTTTGCGGCATACGGAGCGACCTGCTCAAAGGCTATCATCGGACGTTCAACCCTGCGACCTCAAGGATCGATCCTTAATCATTGGCACACCTTATAGTTCTTAAGCTGACGTTCGCGGTTGGATCGGGAGTCTGACGGGCCTCATGGGCGAGTTGAACCAAGCCCGGCTGCTGGCCATCCGCGCTCTGCTGCAGCGGTCGCCAGACTTCGCTGTGCAGGGCTTGGCGAGCCTATTGGCGAGCGACAAATCCAACGATCCCAGCCTTGAGCTCGTGCGGCGGCTTGTGACGGCGGAAGCGGCGGATCGGCGATTCAGGAGTTTGGCGTTCGAGCCTCTGGCGGTGCTCTGCAAACCGCCCACAGCCCTGCCACACCTCAGTTTCCCCAGCGCAACGCCCGCGCTGCTCTGGCGGGCGGTCAAGGCCTATCAGCCAGGCTTGGACGCCAGGTTGGAGGCGGAGACCCATGCGGGGCGGCGTAAAACCTTGACGCTGATGGACGAGATTTGCGCGACCACGGCGGAAGCGTTGGCGACCCGAGCGACCCCCGACTTCGCAGCCCTGGCCGAACAGCTCGATGCGAGTCCCAACGGCTGCGCCCGCGTCGTGACCCTTCTCAAGATGACGCCGGACCTACGCGAAGCCTTGGCCAAGGCGCCCACCTGGTTGGGCGTTGGTGGGCCCGACCATGCCGCCGCCGCCCGCATCGCGTTCAGAACCGTCTCCGAAAAAGGCTCTGAAACTGGCTTCTTGTTCATGGAGGTCTTGTTCGCTGCGATCGAACAGCCGGCGTTCATCCTGAAGCTGGTGTCGATGATCATGGATCGGCCGAGCGATCGCTTCCTCGCCGCCTCCGAACTCCGCAGCGTCGGCGAGCGGCTGCTGGACGCCATCGACGTCCATATTGGCCATATCCAGGCCTTCGATCCGCGGCGCGGCTTGGAAGGCGGCGTGGCGGCGGCGGCGGCGGCTGACGCGGCGACCCTCATCATCTGCGAACTCGAAACGAACCTGACCATGCCGCGCGAAGGCGTCTGGGGCGCGCGGATCGTACGCCAGCGGCGCGCCCTAGCGCTCGCCATGGAAACCCGGCTGCAGGAGATCGAGGCTGCGATGGCCGCCGCACTGCCCGTGAAGATGTTGCAAGTGAACGGCAAAAAACTGCGTGGGCCGCCAAACCTGACAAAGCTGCCGGACCCGCTCGCGACAGATAGGCTCCTAGCCCTTGCCGCACTGTTGAGTGGATGCCGGACCGCTGCTCAGGTCAACGGCTTTGGCGCGCTCCGCACAAAGCTGATGGAGACTGAGGATCAGGCCTTGGATACCTACGTCCAAGACGTGCTGGACCTGTTGCATAGGGGCCAAGCCCCCGTGGAGATCGGCCGCGCTTATCTGGATGTCGCCGCCGAGGCGTTCGGCCTGATCAGAGACCCCAAGGCCGCCCACCTCGTGCGCCGCAGAGCGGTTGCAGCGACCTCAGGCTCGGCGCTATCCGGCGCGGCGTGAGCTCGGGGAAATGAGTCGCGCGGCGCTTTGCCAAGATCGGTTTTCCAGCTAGCTAGACCGCCATGTGGATGTTTTGGATGGCGGCCGGAGGCTTGGCGGCGGCGGCGGCGGTTTTGATCCTCGCCCGATCGGCGGCGGCGGCGCGAACCGCGGCGGCGCCGGGGGAGGATCCCGCTCTAGCAATCTATCGCCGCCAGCTAGGCGAGCTGGACGCCCTGGCCGACCGTGGCGTCATGGGATCCGAAGAGCTTCAAGCCGCCAAGGCGGAAGCGGCCCGCAGGCTTTTATCGGCGGCGGACATACGACGTCGATCGGAGCGACCGGGCGGCCGCCGGGCGCGAACCGCGGTGCTGGCCGCCGCGGTCGCGACCGCGGCGGCGGCGCTTGTGCTCTATTTGAAGCTCGGCTCGCCGGGCTTGAAGGACGAACCCTATCAGGCGCGGCTGGCCGCGTGGCGCAGCGCCGATCCCTCGGCGCTCGGCGCGCCCCAAATGGCGGCGCTGCTCCGGTCGATCGTCCAGCAAAAACCCCACGACGCCAGAGTCTTAGACTACCTCGGTCGGGCGGAGCTGGCGGCCGGCGACGACGTCGCGGCGGCGGACGCCTTCCGTAAGGCGAGCCGACTTGAGCCGCGCAGAGCCGATCTTCAGGCCATGCTGGGCGAAGCTCTATCGATGGACGCAGGCGGCGTCCCGCCGCCCGAGGCGCAGCGCGCCTTCCAGCAGGCTCTCGAGCTGGACCCGACCAACGCGGCCGCGCGTTATTATATCGGTCGCGCAGACATCGCCGCCGGCCAAGTGCAGCAGGGTCTGACGATCTGGCGCAATCTGGCCGCCGCCCTCCCCCAAGGCGACAACCACCGCGCGGCCCTGTTGGCCGAAATCGACGTTATAAATCGCCATGCCGATGAGGCCCCACAGCAGACGCCAGCCGAGACGCAAGGCGCTCCCCCCGCTCAAATCCCGCCTGCGCAACTGAGCTTCATCCGGGCCATGGTGGCCAAACAGGCGGCCGATCTGGCCGCCCGTCCCAACGATCCCGACGGTTGGGCGCGTTTGGTGCGATCCTACGGCGTCTTGGGGGATCGGGTTGCCCAGGCGCAGGCCCTAGAGAAGGCTCAGACGCTTTTCGCCGGACGACCCGACGCCCTCGCCGCGATCCAGGCGGCGGCGACCCCAGCTAAACGCTAGGCGGGTCGCACACAATTAAAGAACGGGCGACGTCGAGCGCCGCCCATCCTAACGCTATCTATTAATAGCCCGTCCGCTCCATCCAATGGACGCTGGCGCCCAGGTGATCGAGTTGAGCCTGCACATAGGCCCGGTCTTCGGGCGTCAACCCATGATCGCGATAGGCGAGACTGCGGATCGAGTCGCGAATACGGTGCAGCTCGCCAAAGGCGCGGTCGGCCTGAGGCGGGGCCAAGCGACCCGAGCGGGCGGCGTCTTGCAGACGGGCCTGCATGAACTCGATCCGCTCATGAATATCGTCAGGAGCGCCCCTCCAAAACGCCATCGGCGGAGGGCCATAGCCGTGGTCACGATCATAGCCGCGGTCATAGCCATAGCCGGGAGGCGGCGGCGGCGGTGCGGAGCGGTAGTAGCCTGGAGGACAGGGCTGGTTGTGAGTTCCGGCGATGGCGTTGCCGGCGACTGCGCCGCCGACGGCGCCGACCGCAGCCCCCGTGCCGTGCCCCAGGGCGCCGCCGATCAGACCGCCGGCCACGGCGCCCAAAACGGTCCCTTCGACGCGGGTATCGTGGTTGGAACGGAGGCAGTTCGGGTCCGCCGGCTGGGCCATGGCGACCGCGGGCACAACCGCTGCGACCAGGCCCGCGATGAGCGCTTTGTGAAACATGTGTCTCCTTCGGCCCGCGAGGGCTCATTATCTGCCAAAACGCGACGCCGCGTTTGCAGGTAAAGAACTACCTTGCCGATCCTGAACCGAAACTGAAAATGTGTCTTTACAGAAATGTAAGACTGGGGAGCGACGATAAGACTGGGGAGCGACGAAGCGATCGCCCCTACGCGCCCTCGTGGACGTCGTGGCGCGCCACGGCGGCGAGCTCGATCATCTTTTGGCGCAGCTCGCGCGGCGCGACGGCGGCGCCCTTGTCCGCAAGGTCAGTGAGGACCTTGGTGTAGACATCCTCAGGTCCGGCATGGCGCAGATCGGCGCGCACCACGCTCAGCACATACTCTTCCAGGGCCTCGCCGGTCAGGTCCATTTTTGCGCCGGCCCACAGCGCCAAGAGGCGGTTCCGACGCTGCTGCGCCTTGAAATCCAGCTCCTGCTCGAACGCAAAGTGCGCCTCAAACGCATGTTCCCGATCTTCGAACGTCATTGCGAGCCTATCCTTGAACTATGTTACCGCTGCTGAACGCACAGGGAGCGGTGGGGATCACCCATGATATCGTATTCAGCTTAAGATGGCGGAAGCAGGTCCGGTTAATGAAATCCTTCGCAACATCTCTTGGCTTTGGCGTCGCTGTTATGAAGTCTAGTCATGGAGGTCGTGGAAAAGGCCGAAATCGACCACGGCCCGCCCATCGTCCTCGACCTGGAGTATGTCAGCGAACCGCCGCTCCCAGACGATGTCGTGTGGAAGATAAGAGTGACGGGCGTAGATGCGTTGGGCAAGGGTTTCGTCGACGCCCGCCAGAACGACGACGACCTCCGCCTTTGCAGCGATCAGGCTTTCGAGCGTTTGACCGAAAAGCGGGCTGGTCTCATCGACGGGATGCATCACCGACCAGCTGAGCGCGAAGAACGGCGAGCGGGAGCGCTTCAGCGCCAGGGTCTGGAACGCCCGATAGGTCACGCCCTCAAGGGTCGTCAAACTCCGGGCCAGGGTGACGGTCACCTCCGCCTCAAGCACCTGGTTCATTCGCTCGTTAGCGGCCCGGAACATGAGCGTCGGGACCCCGTTTACCGGCGTCACCACGGCATGGCGACTGAAGATCACCCGCGCCGTCGGCCGGGACACACGGGCGAAGATCAGGCCGGTAGAGAGCGCGCTGACGCCGAAGCTGAAGAAGGACTCAACCGCCACCAGAGCGTTGGCGAAATGGCTCTTGGGTGCGATGACGCCATAGCCGATCGTACCGAGCGTCTGCACGCTGAAGAAGAAGGCGTCCTCGAACGAGCCCGGCCGCGCGCCGCTCAAGCCCCCGCGATCGAGCCAGAACAGAGTGGCGAAAAATAGGTTGGCCGACAGGTAGACGACAATCCAGACCATCAGGAAGCCGCCCCAGCTGAGGGTCAGGAGCCGATGATAGAGGTCGGTCCATCTGCGGCGACGCAAGCCCCGAACGGTGACCTCCAGCTTGCCTTTTTTATTGACCATGGGCGGATAGTTGGCCTTCATCCGTGCGGGCTCGGCTCCAGCCCTGCCGACCTCGCGGGTTTCTTCGGTCGCCTGCGCCATATCGCCCCTCTCCCATAGCCCCTTGGAAAGCCGCTCGCGCGAAAAGCGGCGCTGGCCTCTCAAGCTGCACCTTTCTATATCAGGACTTCAATTTCCGGTGGACGAAGACTCCCGCGCCGCCGCAAGCCCCCACGCCGAGCCCGAAATGCCCAGCCTAAACGACATCCGCAGCGCCTTCCTGAACGGTTTCGCCGCCGAGGGGCATGAGATCGTACCCTCTGCTCCGTTGATCCCGCAAAACGACCCGACGCTCCTGTTCGTCAACGCCGGCATGGCGCCGTTCAAGAACGTGTTCACGGGCGCGGAAACGCGGCCCTATAAGCGCGCGACCTCGTCTCAGAAGTCTGTGCGAGCCGGCGGCAAGCACAACGATCTCGACAATGTGGGCTATACGGCGCGCCATCACACCTTCTTCGAGATGCTCGGCAACTTCTCGTTCGGGGACTATTTCAAGCCGGAGGCCATCGAGTTCGCCTGGCGGATGATCACGCAAGAGTTCGCCCTGCCCAAAGACAAGCTGCTCGTCACCGTCTACGCCGAGGACGACGAGGCGCACGGGCTTTGGAAAAAGATCGCCGGCCTGACCGACGACCGCATTATCCGCATCGCCACCTCGGACAACTTCTGGTCCATGGGCGATACGGGACCGTGCGGCCCCTGCTCGGAAATCTTCTACGACCATGGCGAGGGCATTCCCGGCGGCCCACCCGGCTCGCCGGACGAGGATGGGGACCGGTTCATCGAGATCTGGAACCTGGTCTTCATGCAGTATGAACAGTTCATCGACCGCCCCCGCGCGGCCCTGCCCAAGCCCAGCATCGATACCGGCATGGGGCTGGAGCGGATCACCGCCGTGCTTCAGGGCGTGCACGACAACTATGACATCGACCTGTTCAAGACCCTGATCGCGGCATCCGTCGAGCTGACCGGCGTGCCGGCGGAAGGGGCGGCGACGCCGTCGCACCGCGTGATCGCGGATCATCTGCGCTCCTCCGCCTTCCTGGTCGCCGACGGCGTGTCGCCCTCCAACGAGGGCCGGGGCTATGTGCTCCGCCGGATCATGCGCCGGGCCATGCGCCACGCTCACATCTTGGGGGCCGCCGACCCGCTGCTGCACCGGCTGGTTCCGGTCCTGGTGGCCGAGATGGGCGGCGCCTATCCAGAGCTTGGCCGCGCCGAGGCTCTCATCACCGAAACTCTGCGCCAAGAAGAGGTGCGGTTCCGCACCACGCTCGGCCGCGGCATGGGCCTCTTGGAAGAGGCCGCAGCGCTGGTGCCCCCCGGCGGCGTCCTGCCCGGCGAGACCGCGTTCAAGCTCTACGACACCTATGGCTTCCCGCTGGACCTGACCCAGGACGCCGTGCGCTCCAAGGGGCTGACCGTGGATATGGAAGGCTTCGACGCCGCCATGGACCGGCAGCGGGCGATGGCGCGCGAGACCTCGGCCTTCTCCGCCGACCGCGCCCAGACGGCCGAATGGTTCAAGCTGCGCGATCGCCTAGGCCCCACCGACTTCGTCGGCTACGAGCAATCGGAGGTGATCGGCGAGGTGATCGGCCTGGTTCGCGACGCCGCCGAGATCGATACGGCGGCGGCGGACGACCCGGACGGCGTCACCGTCGAGGTGCTGTTCGACCGCACCCCCTTCTATGCCGAAAGCGGCGGCCAGGCGTCAGACGCGGGCGAGGTCGAGTGGGCGAGCGGCCAGGGTAAGCTGGTTGCGCTGCACAAGCAGGCAGGCGACCTGTTCGTCCATACCCTCCACATCAATTCGGGCGCGCTGTCGATCGGCGACCGAGTGCGTCTCGCGATCGATACGGACGCCCGCACCCGCACCCGCGCCAACCACTCCGCCGCCCATCTAGTGCACGCGGCTTTGAAGAATGTGCTGGGCGGCCATGTGGCGCAGAAGGGCCAGATGGTCGATGCCGAGCGGATGCGTTTCGACTTCAGCCACGGCCAGGCGCTCTCGACGGACGAGCTGGAACGGGTAGAGGCCGAAGTCAACGCCGTGATCCGGCAAAACCTGCCCGCGCAGACCCAGTCCATGACGCCCCAGGCGGCCATCGACGCGGGCGCCGTGGCCCTGTTCGGCGAGAAATACGGCGACGAGGTGCGGGTGCTGACTCTGGGCCACGCGCTGGTGGGCGACGGCGCCTATTCCGTGGAGCTGTGTGGCGGCACGCACGTGGCGCGCACGGGCGACATCGCGCTGTTCAAGATCACCGCCGAGACGGGCGTCGCCGCGGGCGTGCGCCGGGTCGAGGCCCTGACTGGCGAGGCGGCGCGCCGCTTCCTGCTGGAACGCGCGGGGGTGGCCGAAGATTTGGCCTTTCAGTTCAAGGTTCCACCGGTTGAGGTCCCTGGCCGTGTTCAGGCTCTCATCGCAGAGCGCAAGGCGCTGGAAAAGGCCCTGGCCGACGCCAAGCGCAAGCTCGCGCTCGGCGGCGGGAGCGGCGGCGCTGCGCCCACGGAAGAGGTGATCAACGGCGTCAGGTTCATCGGCCGGGTGCTCGACGGCGTGGACGGCAAGGGCCTGCGCCCCGTGATCGAAGATTTCCGCAAACAGATCGGCTCCGGCGTCGTCGCCGTCATCGGCGTCACCGAGGGCAAAGCCGCCCTCGCCATCGCCGTCACCCCCGACCTTATCCCCGGGATCAGCGCCGCAGACCTGATCAAGCTGGCCGTCCCCGCGATGGGCGGCCAAGGCGGCGGCGGCAAACCCGACTTCGCCCAAGGCGGGGCGCCGGATGGCTCGCTGGCCGAGGCGGGGTTGGAGGCGGTGCGGGCCGCGCTGGCATGAGGCGATTGCGCCTCGCGTGTCAACCTTGCGATCGAATTGACATGCAGGCGGATCGATCCCGCCGTCCACAACGTTTGCTCCGGATCGGCGCCTTGAGCGCCTAAGGAGACCGATATGGACCCCAAGACAGCAACCTGGCTTGGCGCCGCCGCGGCGCTCACCGCCGCTCCGGCGCTTGCGACTCCGCTCGCCCCCGCGCCCGCAGTGCCTGTAGCCGCGTCATATGCCGAACTGCTCACGCCCATACCGAACGCCGTCGAGCGGCTGAGGCTCGCAGACGCCGAGGCGCCCGCGCCCCAGTTGATAGAGGCGCAATACATACCGCACCACCATCATCATCATCACCATCACCACCACCACAGCCGTCGGTGGTATCTGCACCACGGCTATTACCAGAATAATGGCGCGTGGATTCTGCGCTCCCTCCTGCCCCATCACCACCATCACAACTGACGCGTTGAGGCGGCTGTCCTGGACAATTCGCCGCTGGCGTCTCCAACGTCAGCGGCCCCGATCGCGCGCCTTAACCGCGCGAAACAGATGGCGGTAGGTTCCGTCGAAAATGGTATTGGTCTTGGATAACCAGCGCGATCCTTCCGCGAGGGCGTCGCGGCTGGCGGCAAGACGCCTGGCGCTCATTTCCCGCGACGCCGCTTCCTCTTCGGTCATCGGCTGAAGCTCTAGATTGGGATCGGCGGGCAGAGCGATAATGCTTAGGAACGGTTCACCCGTTCGAAACACGTGCGTTACGCCGGGAGGCGGCGCTTTGAAGATGCAAAAGAACGTCATCGGCCACCATTCGCTGCGGATCAGCGCGGGCACGGCGAGGGGCGTTGTATTGCTGGCGTCGGTGTAATAGCGCGGGTGAGGTTCGGTGCGGATCGCCCACCCCGCTGGAACCTCCAGGTCCAACGAGATTTGGTAGGAGTAGTAGTCCTCTCCGAAGGGGCGGAACGGCGGCCACATCAAATCGTCTGGCGGATCGCCCCACTCTGCGTCCAGCACCACACCGTCTTGCGACTTGGTGACACGCAGCTCCTCCTCGAACGGGTAGATCACTTCGATCCCATAGCGCGCACTTTCAGAAAAGGGCGTGCAGTGCCAGGGCTGTTCGTGGCTACCGTCCGCACGCGGCTCGGCCACGCCGCCCCAGCCCGGAATGGCCAGCTGAATCGGCCGAGGCGCCGGGCGGGCGCCGTGCAGTCGATACTTCAAGACCGGCATGGCGACACCTCCGAAAGAGCCTCTATCAAGACGCGACGGACCGCGTCGGCCGTTTCAACCCTGTCATCCGCCATAAGACCGGCCGCCCATCGGACTGGTGCTTCAGCGCGCCGCCCACGTGGAGCGCCAAATTCAGAAACACAATCCAAATCAAGACATAGACGTGGATGTGCTTGAGCGCCTGTCGGGTCGCCTTGGGCACAGGGTTGCCTAGGAGCGCCCGCACGCCGGGCAGGTGAGGCCACGGCAGCCCCCAAAACGAGATCGGGTGGTCGCCCAGGGATACCAACGCCCAGCCCGTGAGCGGAAGGGCCAACATGAGCCCATAGAAGATCAGATGCACCACGGTGGATAAGAGACGCTCCCAAATCGGCATACCCAACGGCAACGGCGGCGGCGGGTGGACCAAGCGCACGACGATGCGCGCGACCACCAAGATCAGGATCGTCAACCCAAGGGAAATGTGGATCGTTTCAACCGCGCTCTGAATGGGCGTGTGGTCGGGAAGCACCTCGTTCATAATCCAACCGAGCGCGATCTGAACGAGGATCAAGACCGCGATGGTCCAGTGCAGCCCGATGGCGGCGCGCGTGTAACGGCGCGCCTCAAGCGGAGCGCTGAGCGATCGCGGACTTAAGCGGCCGGTCTCGACGCGGTCGATCAAATTGCACCTCGATATGGTCAAGCTCGCATGGAAACGCGCCAGACGTGTTTCAGTTCTGGCGATCTTGGCGAGACCCTAAAGCAACAAACTATAGGCCTCGTCCTCGACGGTACGCGACCGTCGGGGCGATGGCACGCCCATTCGCATAGGGGCAAAACCAGAGGCTTCGGTCGAAATTACAGCACGTGAAGCGCTTACGGGCCGCATACCGCTCACAACGAGAAATATAAAAGATCGAAAAAATTATATTTAAGATTAATATTGTTAAGGTTTCCATTTCCTTAATTGCCATTTCATTTTTTTCTTCCACCATTAACGCGTCATCAAGTGCACAGGAGCTAATAGGATAGTCTAAGACGAATTTCGGAGAGAAAATACATGATTAAGACTCCCGAAACCTTATTTGGTCGGCGACGATTTTCGCTCCATTTTTGGGCTGCGGGCGTGCTTCGGGGCGCCGCGATTGGCAGCGTGCTTCTGATGCAACCTGGCGCCGCTGCGGCGGCGACGGGCAGCTTCAGAGTCACGGCCTCCGTGCCCGTCCTGTGCATGGCCCATCCAGACTCAGCCATAACCCTTACAAATGGCGCATTGAGCTCGGGAAAGGTCACCGAGGCCTGTAACAAGAGCGGCGGCTATACGGTCGTCGCCAACTACCGCCCGCTGGACCACGACGAACATGCGACCCTTGTCTACAATGGGGTAGAGATCAAATTACCCGCCAGCGGGTCCGTCGTGCTTCACGTATCCCGTTTGGCCACCATCGTTTCGGTCGCCTACAGCGTGTCCGACGTCCAGGTGAATAGCCCCATCGACCTCGAATTGGACGCCCGACCAGCGTAAAGCCACGCGCCCTCAGTAGGCTTCGACCTCGATCGTAATCACATCGGAATAGTCGCCCGCCGCGAGTAGCGAGGTGTCGCCGATGGTAAAGCTCATGGGCAATAGGTCCTGCCGTGCTCCAGTCGTGCTCGCGACCTGTAACGGCGCAGTGTTGGAGAAGTTGAAGGCGTGGTTGTCCAGGTTCACCGTATAAGGGACAGACCAGCCGCCGGCGCCGCGCACCAGCCGGCCGTTGTTGGCCGAGATGAGGCTGAGAGCGTAACCGCGCGTGCTTTGCACATAAAGGCTTACGCCCGGTCCCTGCATCGGACCGGGGGCCAGATCGCCCAGATCTATCGTGGCGTCGCCGCCGCGACCCCGGCTGAACTGGCCGCGCAGGCTAACGACGGCTGACGGAACCACCTGCAGATCTAGAGCGACGCGTTGGCTGAAAGTCGACGGGCCGCCGTCACCCGTGCGACCGGGCACGCTGTCGGCCGACAGGTCGATGTACTGCTGATAAAGGCCGTCGGCGGGCAGCGTGCTGAGGCTGATTTCGAAGGTATAGTCGACGATCTGCTGGGCGCCGGGCTGCAAGCTGAGCTGCGTGATCGCGCTTTGGCGGGCGTAGGTCCCGTAGAGCGGCGTTACGTCCAGATTATGGGTGCTGTCGAACAGGATGTAGGGAAGCACAGCGCCTCTAGGCCCCACCAAACCGTAGGGATCCTCCGCCGCGATCGAGAGATTCCGGGTACAGGCGGCATTGCCGTCGTCGGCGATCACGACCTGATAGTGGGCAGTCGCAGTGGCGGCGGCGAAGGGGTTGTAGTTGTTGATCGTCCAGGCCGACGGCGCGGCGGTAAGCGTCAGGTGGCAGCCATTGTGAACGCTGACTGGCGTGGCTGCGGCCACCGTGGCTTGGGCGGACAGGCCGCAAACCGCCGCAAGCGCCGCCCCCCGCAGGGTTGAATGGGTCGTTTTCGACATCGCTTAGCCCTCCACCGTCAATCGACGGGCAGCTTGACGTTTACGGTTTTCAAATTGACTAAGGCCTTGCCGTCCTTCGGCGTGACAAATTCGAAGGACGTGGGCGTGGCCGTGTTCAAGTCCACGCGGTAGCGCATTCCTGGGCGCAGGTCGGCTATGGCGAACCGGCCGACGGAGTTGGTGAAGAAGGTGATGGATTTGAAGGCCTTGTCCGTCGTAGACGACACCCGACCCGAGACGAAAACCACCGGCTTGGCGCCGTCGCCAAGCAGGGTTCCCCCCGCGCTCATGTAGGCGTCGCCACCCACTTTGATCGCGTAGCCGCTGTGATAGGCGGGCTTCAGATAGGCGACGCCGGGACCGACGTCATACCCGGCCGGCGCGTTGACCACGTCGTAGTGCAACTCCTGGGTTGTATAGGATTGCAACAGGCCATAGAGCGCCGGGCCAAGCAGACCGCTCTCGGCATCGAAATGCCCGTTATCGAGAGACTGCCCCAGGATCACAGGATCCTTGCCGAGGTTCTGGTCGGCATACCCCAAAGCGAAGCTGTCGATGATCTGGCGTCCGATCGCGAAGTGCCCGTCGGCAAAGGCGATGGAGGTCCCAATCCTGCCGGTGATCACCTGCTGATTGCCGATCGAGCCAATACCTGCGCCCTGCGTCGCGACGCTTATACCTGCATCGTAGCGGTTGCCGACGTATTCGCCCGTGCCGGTCAGGTCGGCCTCGCCGTTGCTGTTGTCTGCGACCACGGAGTAACCCAGACTGCCTACGTTGTTGTCCGTCGATCGGGTGGCCGAGAGCGTCTCTGTGCGTTGCAGGGTATCGATGTCGGCTTCGTAATCGGTTCGGAAGGTGGGACGCCAAACCAAGGATAGCTGGCCGCCGACGCCGCTGCCAAGACCGACACCGCCGCCCCGTTCGTACTCAAGGGTCGCGCGGACGCGCCAAAAGCGGCTAAGCAGATAGTCGTTATCGAAGCGGGCGTCGTAGGCGCCGGTTTTGAGACCGTTTCCGGCCGTATAGTTCAACGAGACGTCGGAGTTCCACTTGATCGAGTTGCCGCGCCGATAGGTGGCCGAGACCTGCCAGGCGTCGGTCGTATTGGGGGTCGCCAGCGTTTCGCCAAGGGTGGTGAACTGTTTGGTGTCGTAGCGAACCTGGACCGAGAGATCGTCGAACAGAGCGCCGCGGTTAAACGCCTGGTCGAACATCGTCTCCAGCGAGCCGCCCGTTCCCAGCTTGTCGGAATGGCTGCCTGCGGCGAGGAGATCGAGTTTGGCGCCGTTCAAGACGATGAAACGATACTCGCCGTTGACAACCTGGGTATCGGCGGAGGCCTGCAGGCCGACGCCGAATGCCTGGCGGTTGAGGAAGGCCTTTCGATAGAAGCCGGTAAAGCTCATCTCACCCGTATATTGCGGCGTCAGCAAAGATGTGGGCGATAAAACGCCGAGATAAGCCGCATATTCGTAATCGCCAGGCACAAGGTCCAGCGTATCCACATAGGTGTTCAGTTTGAGTGTCTGCGACGCACCCGTCACGTCGTTGACACGAATCTGCACGTTGTTGCTGCCGATCTGAAGTGGCAGGTTGTTAATATTGTAGGACCCGGCGTTCAGGTTGATTTGCTTGGTCAACACGCCGTTAATCAGCACATCGACTGTGGCGTTGTGGGCCAGCAGCAGGGTTTGGTTGGTCAACAGCGAGGTGGCGCGATAGGGATCGAAGATATAGCGCTCGCGCACGACGCCAATACCGCCAAGCTGAGCGAAACCCTGCTGGCCGTCCGTAACCGGGCTGAGATCGCCCAGGTAGAAGCGCGTATAATCCTGAGGCAGGTCATAGACGAGCCGGGCATAACGCCGATCCAATACGAACGGGGTGTCGGTGTTGTTGGTCGAGGTCGTGTTAAAGCTATTTTGTCCGTCAAACTCGGTATCGAGCACAAGAGAGCCATAGCGGACCGCACTCACCAACTGGAACGAGGGCTGGAACGTCAGACCTGTTGTATAGGTCCCCACGGCGTTAATATTTGAGTACGCTGAGAATTTCGCTGGCGGAACGCCGCCTGTGGTCTGGATCGGCGGTTCGTAAAGATGCTGCGTAGCGGCCTGGTGCGGGTCGATTCGAAGCACCACTACAGCCAGCTGGGCAGCGTCGAACTGCAGCATTATGCCGGCCGGCTCGATCTGATTGGGTACAAACGTAACCGAGCCCGCGAGGGCCGATTTGATCTGCTTTTGGCCCGCCTCATTCAAAAGAGGGGCGATCAGAGCCAGAAACTCGTCCGTATGCACGCGCATCTTGCTGTCGCGCGTCAATGTCACCGGCAATTCGCCGAGGCTGCGCCCGTTGTAGGTGAGGGTCAGCGTGAGCTCGATGTCGTGTTTGAACGGATTCGCAAATTGCGGCGCCGTCGTCAGCTTCATCTTGGACGTGTCGATCCCGCCGCCTTGGACGGACGTGGGCGTAACGACCTGAGGCCCGTGGCTAACAATAGAGACCGAAGACGCCGCCGGGGTGGCGTTGGTCTGCAACGGCCCTTGCGACGACTCGCCCTCAGCCCCGACGACCGGCGCGCCTGCACCGACCGGGACAACCGCGGTGGGCTGGGCGGTAACCTCGACCCCAGTTGGGACCGGCGCCTGGGCCTGTTCGGCGCCCATAGCCATTGCCGGGCCGGCCCACTGGACGGCGGCGCAAGACGCCGCGATCAGCGCAGACGCCGCCCAACGCTCGTGTTTCAGGTTTTTAACGGCCCCGACGCATCTCGTTCGCCCCCCGACGGATGTCATTCAGTAAAACTTACCTTTATCGGACCTGGCCCGAACGCCTTCTCCACGCCGACGGTTAACACACGGCGTCCGCCCTCGGGCGGCAGATAGCCGACGCCGATCGCGGCCAGGGCGGCGGAAGGCTTAACCACCAGCCGCTGAGGCTTTCCGTCCAACCCCTTACCCTCGAAAATCCAATTTACCCCGCCCATCAGGGCATGGCGCTCGCCATCGTTCTCCACCACCACCTTCACTGCTGGCGTTGGCGGCGGCGACTTAACGTTTGGGGCGGCGCCTTGCGGGGGCTTGCTCTGTATGGTCGTCGGCTCGGCCGACAATACGCGCACGGCGGATTTGGCCCCACGCGGCGCCACCACCATCAGGGCCTTGATGTCGTACACCATTTGGATTTTGGCGATGGGGCGCTGACCAGGGTCCGCCTTCGCTTCGATCTGAATTGGGAGTTGCCTGATCTCTAGGTAAAAGGACTCCGACCCTTTCATCTGGGGGTCGCCCAACCACTGCACGCGCACGACCTGATGGCCGCCGGCGCCAATCAAGCCCTGGGGCGGAAACACCAGGAAATCTTCGTCGGCCGGCGATTCCGTGCGGGAACCGTCCTCATGCCAAGTAAGCTTCAAAACCTTGGCCTCAAACGGCAGGGCGGCGGCGGTTTCATTACCGACCTGGATACGCGCGGTCGACGCGGCGCCGGTCGTCACCAGTTCCGTCACCATCGGCTGTACCGTCATGCTTAGAGCAGACTGGCCCAATCCGAGCAGAGAGAAGCCAAAAACCGCCGCGCTTAATCCAATTAAGGACCGCTGACGCTGCTTCCTCCCGAAACATACCTGCATGTTACTTTCCTGAGACCGAAGGAAACATTGTCATCGCATAAGGTAAAAAAATAGAAAGGGAGGAGGCACGCCTCCCCCCTTTCCGTCGTCACAGATCGAAGCGATCTAAGTCCGATCCTAGAAAACGGCCAGTTGGACGCCCACGGTGTCGGTGTAGGTGCCAGCCAGGACGGCCTTGGAGGTCGCCGGGATGGAGATCACCGAGTTGATGGGGGAGATGAAAGCCCCGCCGGTCCCGATCGCGATCTGCTGATTGGAGGCCACGACAACCTGCTGGGTGGTCGTGTTCGATTGACCGCTCGAGGGGCCGCTCCACAGGACGGCGACCGAGTACGGGATGTTCGCTTGGAACACGGCCGGATCATAGCCCGAGCCGTCCGGCTGCGTGGTCATGCCGAGCGCGCTCTTGGTCACGCCGACGGTCACGCCGTCGTTACAACCGCCTTGGGCCGTCGGGCCGACCTTGATGATCGGCTGGGTGATCTTGAACAAGTTGGCGTCGCCGGGGGTCAGGTCGACCGTGATCGGACCCACCGCGGCCGAACCGTTAAAGGCGCCCAGAACACAGGCCGCCGCAACGGTGCCCGTCACGTTGAAGGTCTGCGTGGGGGCAGTCGTGCTTTGCGCGAAAGCAGAGCCGGCCAGGACGGCCGAAATAGCGGCCGAGGCCGCGAGCGTGGAAAGAAGCTTCATAGTCGTCACCCTTTTTGCCCGATCGAGGAAAGTGAGCCCCCGAAAGCCGGGCGCCTCATTGATCGTGAGGCTTAATACGACATTAAGAACATTTTTCAAGTAAAAAAACGCTTGCCGTATTATTTTGCAATATTTTTATAATTAAAAATTGTAAATTAGCTATAATTTTCTTTTTTATAGACCGGATACAGAAAGATAAACGCTGATATTATTAATCATTATACGGATATATTTTAATTAATGCTTAATTTACTAATTTTTATCTAGACTTACTTAAATTTACACCATCTAAGGGCGGCGTCCACTTGGAACGACTTACGCCACGGAAAGGGCGGCGAGCTGAGGCGGACAATCCAGCGGCGATATACATCGCCGGTACTGGACGATTAGCCTTTACAAGCACAGCCACAATACCATTCTCCAGAAACGCGAAAACTAAACTTGCGGCGAAACGGAGAACCGAATGACGTCAGAATAATCTCCGGCCAATAAGCCTGGACCGGACAGGGCCTCCATCTTCAGCTCAACGTGAACATGATCGAATGCGACGCCACCGTTGCTCGACAGAGACTTACCGGAAGTAAGGTCGCTTGCATTGTATACGCCCTGGACCCAACCCGACGTGGGATACAACACTGGAATTCCGACGGTAAGACTATAGCCCACACGGCCGCTCCAGCCGCCAATAGCTCCAGGCCCCTTCGTCGTGTTCACGATGCCGCCGTTTTGAGACGAAATGTTTAGCTGGAAGGGCACATTGCAATGGATCGGCATTGAGCCCGTGACGGGATCGGTCGCATGAGCGAGGTCGGCGATATGGGCCGCATCGATGGCGCCCAAGCTGCAGGATTGGGCGATATGGCCGACCACACCTAACTCTACCTGAGGCTCGCCGCTCCGATCGATCGTAGCCGCCTCGGCGCAAGCGCCGAAGGCCAGACAGGCCGCAAAGCCAGTGATCGACGCGCGTAAGTACGCATAAGGCGCACACGTCATCCTACCCACCAGATCCGAGCCCAAACGACACCTCCCCAAATCATGCGCGCCCTAAAGACGACATAGAGACGTCCCTATACTTCGCTTGAAGGCCAGACATCTCGTCTTCGCCCCCCAATCACGAATGGGACATACGACAGGTCTGCAAGAACCCTGCCAGCCCGCGCGCCTCGGGTCATATCGCCCGACAGTGCGTCTAAACCACAGCCACCCCCCCGACGCAAGCCACTATAGAAGTAGGCGACGCCGCTATCACGCGGCCGCAAACTCCGAGCATAATATTCGCCCAAGCACAATTTGCGATACAGAATATCTATGAATGTTATTTAGCAATTATTAATTATACTACATTAAATTATTTCCAATAATAGATATCGATTTCGTAGGCCGAGGCACGCTATATCTCTTATATAACGCGGATTAATTAAGGCCAATTCGCATAACAAAATATACTAAATTGCACCTTAACCCACACAAACCGCGACATGCACCGCAAAATACAGCAGCTAAAGAAGGTCGTATCCAGAATAAATTCTGAAAAAGGGCATCAAATTCGAAGCTTTGTCGGGATCCGGACGCGTTGTCGCAGGCAAACCGACGTCCATCTTGCCGAAGCTTTGCTATTAAGAGTCTCAAGCTTTGCTGTTACAGGACAGTCGCTCCAAACTGGGGCATGGGCGCCAATTTGGCACGGCGTGTCGTCTCAAAGGGCCCTGAAATTAGGTTTGGAGCCCCGGTCGACAAAGGCCGGCGATCACCGCACGAGGCAATCGGATCCGATCGTTTTAAGACGGAAACAAAACGCCCGCGCCCGATCCACGGTGACGAATGGGCCGATCAGCGTGCGATAGAACTGCCTGCCGCCGACATCGGCCGGCGTGATTCGCCACGACACATCTTGCGAAAGCGCGGGCTCGCGAGCGGTCAGAGCCCGCCAAGCCTTGGCGGCGGCGTCAGAACTGGAGTAGGCGCCGATCTGGACCCACTGGGCGCCGGTCTCTGTCCTGAGGCGCGGCGGCGCATCCGACGATTCGACCGCAGGCGACCGCGTTGGGCACGCGCCGTCGACCAAAGGACTGAGATCGAGATCGCTATTGGCCGCAAGCCAGCGCGCCGGTTCAATGGACCGGCCTACGCCGCCTAGGATGTTATAGGGGTAGACCTTTACCTCGCGCACAGAGGTCGATTTGCGCGCACAGTCGAATTCCATCGTCAACATAGCCGACCGGGCCGACAACTTCTGCGCCAGATCGCTGCTGATCACCTCTTCGCGAACCCGCCGCACAACCTTGCCGTCTGCGGCGCCCCTGCCGCGCAGGTCTTTGAACACGAAGCCGGCCTGCTCCTTGATCATGATGGCTTTGCCATCGACCTTCGGCGCCAGGTCTTTCATAGCGGCGCCCCGAGCTGACTCTGCGCTCGCCTGAGCGACAGCGCACAGGCTCGAAAGGCCGATGACGCAGCTCAAGCCCAGGCGACCGAGTACGCCCCTATTCCCCAGTCCCATTCCAGCGCCCGCCCCACGCTCGTTTTCCAGCCGGCGCCCAGCCGACGCAACGCGATGCTAAAGCTTATTGAGGTCAAGATTAAAATACCGATACATCGAACTTAACCATAAGGGGGGAGCCGATCGTTGCGTCGGCATCCCCAAGGGGCGCCTAGGCCCCCATAGCCTTGTCCAGGTTCGCCGCGACCTTGTCGAGGAAGCCTTCGGTGGTCAGCCAGCCTTGCTCGTCACCGACGAGCAGCGCCAAATCCTTGGTCATGGAGCCGGCTTCCACCGTCTCGATGGTGATGACTTCCAGAAGGTTGGCGAAGCGGTCGAGCTCCGGATTGCTATCGAGCTTGGCGCGATGCTTCAGGCCCCGCGTCCAGGCGAAGATAGAGGCGATGGAGTTGGTGGAGGTGCTTTCGCCGCGCTGATGCTGGCGATAGTGGCGGGTGACGGTGCCGTGGGCGGCTTCGGCCTCCACCGTCTGGCCATCGGGCGTCATCAGGACCGAGGTCATCAGGCCGAGCGAGCCATAGCCCTGGGCCACGATGTCGGACTGCACGTCGCCATCGTAGTTCTTGCACGCCCACACATAGCCGCCCGACCACTTCAGCGCCGAGGCCACCATGTCGTCGATCAGGCGGTGCTCGTACGTGAGCCCCAGCGCCTTGAACTTGTCCTGATATTCCGCCTCGTAAATCTCCTGGAAGATGTTCTTGAAGCGGCCGTCATAAACCTTGAGGATGGTGTTCTTGGTGGAGAGGTAGAGCGGGTATTTGCGGTTCAGGGCGTAGGCGAAGCTGGCGTGGGCGAAGTCGCGGATCGAGTCGTCCAGATTGTACATGGCCATAGCCACGCCCGCCGCCGGGAAGTCGAACACGTCGTGCTCGATCACTTGGCCGTCGTCGCCGGTGAACTTGATGGTCAGCTTGCCCTTGCCCGGAACCTGGAAGTCCGTCGCGCGATACTGGTCGCCAAAGGCGTGGCGGCCGACGATGATCGGCTGGGTCCAGCCCGGCACCAGGCGCGGCACGTTCTTGCAGATGATCGGCTCGCGGAAGATCACGCCGCCTAAGATGTTGCGGATGGTGCCGTTGGGCGACTTCCACATCTTCTTGAGGTTGAACTCCTTCACCCGCGCCTCGTCCGGGGTGATGGTGGCGCACTTCACGCCCACGCCCCACTTCTTGATCGCCTCGGCGGACTCGACCGTCACCTTATCGTCGGTGGCGTCGCGGTGCTCCATGCCGAGGTCGTAATAGTCGAGCTGGAGGTCGAGGTAGGGGAAGATCAGCTTGTCCTTGATCATCTTCCAGATGATGCGGGTCATCTCGTCGCCATCCAGATCTACAACGGGATTGGCGACCTTGATCTTGGACATGGGCATGGAGGGGGACCTTCGTTCGGACACAGATAACTTGGGGCGACGGCGCGCATAGCCGCCCACCGCCGCGTCGCCGGCTCCTATAGACGCTCATCAAGCCGGCGAAAACCCTCACCGCCTTGCGCAGCGACGGCCAGCAGTTCAAACCGCAAAACTATGGAGCCCACCCCTTCAGATCCCTCGCCGCCCCCGGTCGCGCCGCCCGCCATCATATTGGACCAGCCGCAGTTGGCGGAGAACATCGGCGCCTGCGCCCGGGCGATGGCCAACTTCGGCTTGGCCGATCTGCGCCTGGTCAATCCCCGCGACGGCTGGCCTCAGGATCGAGCCTGGGCCAGCGCCTCCGGCGCCGACTGGCCGCTGCGGGACGCCAAGCTCCACACCTCGGTCGCGGACGCGATTGGCGACCTGCACCTAGTTTACGCCGCCACGGCCCGGCCGCGGGAGACGCGCCTGCCGGTCCACACCCCGCGCGAGGCCGCCGCCGCCTTGCATCGGGCGTCGGCCTCCGGCCTGAAGATCGGCATCCTGTTCGGGGCCGAGCGCGCGGGGCTGGAGACAATGGACATTGCGCTGTGCAACGCCATCGTCACCCTGCCGGTCGACGCCCGCTTTCGCTCCTTGAACCTGGCCCAGGCCGTGGCGGTAAACGCTTATGAGTGGCGCACGACGATTCTGAACGCGCCGCCTGCGCCGTTCCTGGATGAAACGCCGCCTGCCGACCAGGCGACGATGCTCGGGCTTTACGAGCATCTGGAGGCGGAGTTGGAATTTTCAGGCTTCTTCTTCCCGCCCGAAAAGAAGCCCTCCATGATCCGCAACCTGCGCGTGGCGCTCGGCCGGGCGCGGTTCAGCGACCAGGAGGCGCGCACCTTCCGCGGCGTGATCACCGCACTCACAAAAGGGCGCGGTCGCACCCTGGCGCGCCTGGCCGACAAAGGGCTAATAACGCTGGAGACGCCGGCGGCGGACGACATCGTCGGCGACTGAACAACTCGGAGGACGTGGCGTGAGAGACCGTTTCGCACGAGGCTTCGCCCTGTTGGGCCTGGTCGGCCTGATCCTGGCGGGCGCAACCGCCCCAACCCTCGCCAAGGCCCAGTCCGATTCGGCGTCGGCGACCGACGCCGTCGCCGACAAGGACAAGGCCGCCGACTACAACGACCCCGACAACTGGCTGTGCCGACCGGGCAAGGAGACGCTTTGCACCACCAATCTGGATGCGATGCAGGTCGATGCCGACGGCAAGCGCACCTATCAGAAGTTCGTCCCCGCCGCCTGGTCGCCGATCGACTGCTTCTATGTCTACCCCACCGTGTCGAAACAGACGACGGAGTTCTCCGACTTCACCGAAGACCCGGAGATCGACACGGTCGTGCGCAATCAGGCGGCGCGGCTCAGCGCGCACTGCCGCCTGTTCGCGCCGATCTATCGCCAGCTCACCCTGCCGGGGCTGGAGCGCGATATGAAGCGCGGCGCCGACATGAAGGCCGCGTTCGACAAACCCTATCAGGACGTACTGCGCGCCTGGAAACACTATCTGAAGCACAATAACCACGGTCGGGGCGTGGTCCTGATCGGCCATAGCCAGGGCACGATCCTGCTCCAGCGCCTGATCGCCGAGGAAATCGACGGCAAGCCCGTGCAAAAGAAGCTGGTCTCTGTGTTCCTGGCCGGCGATCCAACCCTGCCTGTCCCTCCGGGCAAGCGGGTCGGCGGCGTCTTCAAGCACATCCCGCTGTGCAACGACGCCAGCGAGACCGGATGTATCTACGTTTGGGGCGACTACCTGGGCGATGCGCCGGTGCCGGGCGAAGTCTTTGGCAAGGCGCCCGGCGGCGGCCTGGTCGCCGCCTGCGTCAGCCCCGCCGCGCCCGGCGGCGGCGAAGGGGCGCTTAAGACCTATTTCCCCCGCCCCGCCGACGCCCCCGCGAGCGACCCGCCCTTCGTCGAACTGATCGGCCAGCTCTCCGGCCGCTGCAAGGCGGACGAAGAGGGCAATGCGCTGCGCGTCACCATTCTCCCCTCGCTCTTCACTGAGCGCCTCACAAGCGCCCTCTCGTTCGGCGCCCGCGACCCAAGCTGGGGCCTGCACCGGCTCGACCTGAACCTGCTGCAGGGCAATGTGGTCGATGTGGTGGGGATCGAGGTGGCGGGGTGGAAGGGGAAGTAAGACCTGCAAACGTTACTGCAGGTCTTTCCGCGCTCCCGCGCGGCCCCTCCGTCGGCTTCGCCGCCACCTCCCCACGCGATCGCATGGGGAGGATGAGAAACGGCGGCGCTCGTCTCCCCTAGCCGAAGGCTGGGGGAGTACGCCCGAATGGGCGGGAGGGGGCCGGCGGCCGTCAGGCCGGCGGAATTTAGCGCGCCCACGCCTCACGCTTGACTCCCTCCCCGTCCGCCCTCATACACCCGCCTTTCCCGTCGCCGGGCTTGCTCGGCGGCGATGGAAATCTATGACGGGTGATGCGTGGCCGCCGTTGCAATCGTGGGACCGACATTTGGTCTCGCCGGACCGCATCGTGATGAGAGAGTCTAGCTATGTCTAAGCGCCATTCGGCGAAGTATAAACTCGACCGGCGTATGGGCGAGAACATCTGGGGTCGCCCCAAGAGCCCGGTCAATTCCCGCAGCTACGGCCCCGGCCAGCACGGCCAGCGG
>Ga0116231_10002564_pt1 | contig 38045 bp, 30 predicted proteins | sample S1TSphgellanicum_2_FD_89695 | JGI IMG/M metagenome (GOLD analysis project Ga0116231, IMG submission 89695) | Host-associated microbial communities from peat moss isolated from Minnesota, USA - S1T2_Fd - Sphagnum magellanicum MG | ecosystem: Host-associated > Plants > Peat moss > Unclassified...
AAAAAAAATAAAAAATATTTTTTTCTTTTCCCCAGCGAGTATCCCCGGGTAAACGATATCCCCGTACAACCCTGGTATACTCAAACCCCCCCCCCCCCGGGGCCCCCCCCCAATGCAAGTTGGCCCTCGCACTATTATTAACTGTGCTCATGCACGTGTGCGTGTGCATGCATGTACAGGGCAGGAGAACAATTTGATGCCTTCCAATTTGACTGGCACAGCCCACTTGATTGGCCCCAGCAGCGGTGGTGCTCAGTATGTGACCCTTCACATTAAAATTGCACGAACAAAGAGTCAAATTATGCCGGTTTTGCTCTGCAAATCGGTTTTGGCCCAACATATTTTTGAACAGGTTTTACCCAAGCACCCGAGAGAGACGAGTGTAATAAATATGATCTGACTGAATGGCTGCACACGTCTTCCCACCCTCCATGATGATTCTGATTAGCCTATCATAATGATCGGTTCAGGTGGTTTGCTATTAGTATCAGTAGTCTCCAACCTATTTGCAGTCCCAGTTTTTTAGTTGATTCTGATTAGCCTATCATAATGATTGGTTCAGGTGGTTTGCTATTAGTATTAGTCTCCAACCTATTTGCAGTCCCAGTTTTTTTGGTTTTGTCGATGGGTTTGGAAAAAGTAAATAACTAAACTTGGATGTGATTTTTTTTTTAAATTCAAGGTTACATACAGTGCACCCCTGGGGTTGATGCTCAGACACTCCTCACAGAAGAGGAACAAATTGGATGCACGGCAGCACTCAAGAAAAAACAAGTTGGACAATTTACTCATTACACCCATCAAACGAATGCACGCAGGACCACACACACAAGAAGAGCGCAGGTGGACAGACAATGAGCACACACACACCCATTATTATGAGTTTAGCAAGGAAGAAGAAGAAGAAGAAGAATGATAATAAGTTGTTGATCACATGAAGTACAAGCCTGGATGGTCGAGAGAGAGAGAGAGATGCTTAACCCCTGACCATGACATATGCACGAGAAAGGGAACAAATCGCATGAGACAGAGGTCTGATCTTCTCTTGGCCATCCATTGTATGTAATGGTTCAATATGGAAGACGGCACCACCGCAAAAAAAAGGAAGGAAAAAGAATGAAAGTTGACCATAGCATTAAAAGATGCACGTGGGAGGACAAAGGTTGCGACAGAATTGGGATTCTTTTTTTGATATTTTTTCCACCATTGATTGCCCATTGATTGCAGCTGGTGAAATAGTATAGTATGAAATATAGTGACAAACATAGTCTCAAATGTCAGCACTTCACAATAGAAGTTGTGTATAAAAATATAGTCTCAAATGTCAGCCGTTCACAATAGAAGTTGTGTGTGTGCGGAAGAGAATATTGGTCTCCTTGGTATTGCTGCTATAGGTGGCTACAGTCCATGCTGTTGTTACTATATTCACACCGAGAGTGTGTTGTGCTCCCCCATTCTAAGTTTTGTCGGAAGCATTTGTATCAAATATGCCCCCATATCCTGGTGCTTACCCAAAACAAAATGTTTATTGTCCTCAAGAATCAGAATCCAGCACTCGATTGGAAGAACTTAAGCCGCTCATACAGAACTAAAAACCACTAAAAACCAAAAACCCCGGAGACATGCAGAACAAAACAAAGAGCTAGAACATAATAAACAGCTACTTGTGCAACAAGAGGCCATGTGTGCCGTCTCTTGGTCCACTTCCTAGTTGGTCCACTTCATGTACCACCAAAATAAGGTCAAGTAAGCCATTGGTAGTAGATATTGTTCACAATTAGAGGAATTTGTGAGAGAAGATTGATTTTTATTTTTTTTGGTGTGTATGTTTGAGTTCTTTTTTTGGCTAGAGAAAACTCTTTTTGTGTTTGGCTCTAATGTCTTAGGCTAGTACATGGTGGAACTTTTTTTTATCCCAAGAATTTTTTTAAAAATCAATCTTCACTTTATTTTTTTAATTCTACCAAGCAAATGAAACCTTTTCAACTTATAACTTTTTCTCTTCTTTTTTTTCCTTGCCTTCCTCCTAATGTTTACACCATTGTAATATTTTTCCCAATCAATACATGATTGTTGAAAATTATGCAAATATAGCTTGAGTTTTTTCACATCTATTTTGAAGAGATTTTGGAGTTTCTTAACATATATATGTCTCAACATATGAATATCTCAATTATTTATTTCGTCTAGGTAGACACATTCCAAAGTACACCTTTGTAATACATATTCGGTTTTTTTAATTGTAGTTCAATGACTATTAAAGCATTTTCATGGTTTACTTGTTTTGCCATGTCAAACCCTAAATCTAGTAGTGACCTTGATGTGCCAAAATGCTGGGTTGCCATCTGGGCTGAAATCACTCCCCTTTCACATTGCCACTTTCCAACCACCATTGTCATTGTCTTGTTTTTCACATCTTGGGTAGGCTACACCACCTCATTGTCTTTCTTATCTATGACATCTTAAGCAAGCACAACCATCCTAATTTCTAATCATTTGATGCAATGATCAATTCTTCAATCCACTTGATTTGGCTTTGTGATTTGTTTGCACAATTATAAGTAATTGGGTTGTTATTTGTGCACTTACGGGGCAACAATTTGTTGTTTATGATGTTGTAGGTGTCCAAAAGAACGGAGCAATGACAACTTGAGCTTTTAGCTGAATTATATATTGAATTGAAGGTTGACAATGAAAAACATGCCTTCCCTCGCATGTTGCAATCTACTACCATGTTTAATGAACATGCTCGTCATGGCAAGTTTTGGCCAAGTTCCAAAACAAACATTGGAAGGGGTAGAATGATGAAAAAGGAGAAAATATGGTGTGATTACTTTGCACAAACACCTATGTATGATGACAAGTTGTTCAAACGATAGTATCACATGTGGTGTAGTTTGCTTTTCCACTTGGTGGATTCAATGATAGCACATGATTCCTTCTTTGTTCAAAAGCACAATTCTTACAACCAAATGGGACTATTGTCATTCCAAAAATGCATGGTAGTGATTTAGACAATGGCTTATGGCCATTCTAGTAATGCTTTTGATGAATAATGCTACCTTGGAGACATCACGGTCATGCTATGATTGAAAATTTTTGTGTGTGCAATTCGTGAAGTCTTCAAAGATCGATACCTCAAACAAGTATCTAAAGTGAAATTTAGAAGTGAAAGAATTGCTCTATTGATTGATAAAGTTAATTCACCAACAAAAAGAAGAATAGTTCCATCATCCTTAAAGCTATTGCTTCCAAAAGTTTATGGATTTGGCATTGTTATTTTGGTTTATTAAGTGGTAAAAGTGACTTTAATGTTTTGAATAGAAACATTGTTGTTGTAACATGTTTTTTAGTGTAAATAATGAATTAGGTTCAAAAGGACTAGCATGAAATACCCTCGGTACTACTTGTCAATGGATGGCATGTATCCTAAGCGAAGCATCTTTGTGAAACCATTCGTGAACTTCATGGAAATAAAAGTTGCCATTTTGCAAAATATCAAAAAGTTTTATAAAAAGGACATTGAAGCCTTTTGGAATGTTACAATTGCACCTATGCAACACGATTGGCATGATGAAATTTTGAATTGTTGATGATGGAATTTGGAATGGTTGTTTTCAATCACCATCATCATTTCATAGGAAACCAACATCTTTTCACATGTTTGCAATAATGCCATAGCTCCCATCAATAAAGCTACATGTGGACATTTGATTTTAGCACAATCATTTGTTGAGCCCATGTGGACTTTCAATATCATGCAACAAGATCTCAAGTGAAAAATATTTTTTTCCCAAGGCTTGCATGTTTTTTGAAATCAAATTTCTACACATGGGGTTGTGAAAATGGCTTCATCAATAAATAGTTTGACTAATTACCATTTGTGAGTCTTTTATTAACAACAATGGAAATGTTCTTACACTTTGAAACACATCCAAAATGGGTCATATTGTATTTGGAGAATTGAAATGTTACTTGCTAAATTAGTAGGGTTATATAGTGGTGTATTCAAGGCAAGTGCATCCTACCTTCATTTCTACTTAATATATTTTGTAATTTACTTGCATCATCTATTGGCATTAATATGCTACTTGTTAATAACATGATTTTCTTGTATGTTGTTTTATCTTGACGATTTACTTATCACTTGTTTGAACAATAAAAAAATTTAGTATTGTATTCGAGGCAAGTGCATTATGTTTCGTGTCTATTTATCGAATTTCATTGTCTACTTGTAATGGCATTTATATCAAGATGCTACTTTTCAAGGCACATAATTTACTTGCATTCTTTTTTACCTTAGTTGTTGAAACTTATTACTTGCTAACACAATAACATTCTACAATTTTGCATTTGAAGCAAATGCATCCTACTTCATCTCTACTTATTGAACTTTGCATGCATGTTGAAGGAACAATTCAATTAAAGGCAAACATGGTATCACATTATGAGCTAAATTTAAAATTGTGTACCCATTTTTGTTTCATAGGTTTCGAATCTATGGTTGTTGTCTAATCATGTTGTGAAATATGTGTTAAGTTCTAGGGCTTGTACAATTTGACTTGTTTGAAACATGATATGAAGTACATGCATGTTTGACAATGTGTTGATAATTGTTTCTAGGTCTAATGTTTTTAAGTTGGGTTATGCATTATCACAACCATGTTCATTTATAAATTCCTAATTTAAGGTTTTAGTGTCATGTAATCCATAGATGTTGGATGGAAATATGTGATATAGTTTAGAGTAGAATGGGTTTAATTGCTTGTAGGGAAACTTTCAATGCAAGTATCAATTCAAAACCAAGGATCACAAATAGTTGCCACATGATGGTAGGATGTTTTGGTTTTGATGATGGGAAAGGAGTTCATGATGGTGCAAAGACAATTCTCAAACAAGACATAAAAAAGGAACATCCCAATATGGATCCAAGGAAACCACAAAATGATGTTGATGTGGTATCATTTTGTCAAAGGTGGTGAATGAAAAAACATGTTATGTACCTTAACATGATCAAACATGTATCTCACTTCCTTCATTTGGTTAATCTCAATGATGTTGATGGGAGTGGAACATGGGATTGCAAAAACATCATGGGAATTTGTTGCTTACATTTTATAGCTTGGATATTCCACAAGATATCATCTTGTTAAAATTGAAAGACCTCACATCTTTTTACAATGAATGTATAGATGATTATCCAATTTTTTGTGAAAACAAAACCCATGTACGATTATGGAGGTTTCATAAAATGGAACAAATAAATACCATACAAATTAACTTTCATGTTCAAACATATCTTTGAATGTGTATTTGTATTTGAAATTCATTCCCATCATTGGCACCATGTAACATTGGATTAAAATGTCTTCGCATGTTAATCATGTTAATCAACACCCTTGTCATATGGATTTTCATTGTGATTGCGTTATAGGTCCGATGCATTATGTAAAACATGGATGAGTTCATCTTTTAACTTGACAATTTTGACACAAATGAAGAGGAGGATGTGGAAAGTGAACCAATAAAAATGGTGGGGGACAATTTTGTTGTTATCTTGACTAAACTAGAAAATGGCAATATTGTTGCTTGGATTATTTAACTACCTAGCCTACCCTAGTTTCACTACCTACTTAAAGCTTGCTTAATTACTTCTAGCTACCTTCCTATCTACACTAACTACCTACCTATTTACTTAGCCTACTTACATAACTACCTAGAGCTTAACTAATTGCCTAGTTCTTAACCTATGGTCCTACCTTGCTTGCCTACTTAACTTACTTACATAACAACCTACCTAACTTAACCACCTACCTTTCCAAGGTCCAAATTATTTAAGGTGTATTAAAATTGTTCACACCATGAACCTAGATGGTATTGTTTATTAACCTTATTTCATCATCAACATAGACACAAAGTGGATGATATTGATGTTTTTAAGTATATGGTGGTCTAAAAACATCTCCATCCCATAGTAGCAAACACACCTTTATTTGTTTATTTGATTATCTTTTTCTACCAAACTTGTACCATGTCATTTTACTTTGATGTGTAGAAAGCAATGAATTTATGCTTAATCATTGTTTCTTACACAAATTTTTTAAGTCCCTAATGAATTCACCTCTTTTGTCACTTCTTAATGTCTTGACATCATTACTTATTTATTTCTTAAAATCAGTAACTAGTTGTTCAATCTCTTGAAAGGTTTCCTTTTCCTTTTTCATGCAATGTAAGACTTTATAACTATTATGGTCAACTTTAAATAACATAACTTGTGTCACAACTAGTGTCGGGCAATTTTCAAATGCTCGCCCAATTTTCACATTGAAAACCGATTAACACCTTTACATGTCAAAACCAAAATGAGAACTCACCTTAGGTTCTCACATTAATGAAAACCATCCATGAGAACAAATTCATACATATAAATTTTCTAGATAATTGGACATGTTTTTCATAGAGCTTATATTTGGTTTTAGGAGTCCTTGTATTAATTAGCGTTGCGCTTTTTTTTTTGTTCTTCTCGTGTGGGGCTTTTTTTTTTATTTTGTTATTATAATTTTTTTTCCCCTTACTGATATTGCTCTTATCCTTTTATTATTGTTCTTCTCCCATTGTTATTTTTTTCTTGTTGTTGATATTATTTTCACATGGTGCTACTTTTTTTGCATGATAAAGTAATTGAATTTTTAATTTGTTAATTATTAAAATTAATTTTAATTATTGCAAAATTTAATAAACGGGTTGTGAAAATCAACTGTTATTATATATGTGATAATTGCTCCATCTAAAAACCAAATGAGTTTGAAAAAATTAAAAAATTGATAACCTAGTCAGTTCTCACCAACCCATATATATATATTACAGAACCAATAAAGTTTTCATAACATCATGTAAGAACTGGAATCGGTCAATTCTCACAAAAAAGTGAGAACCACTTGACATAGGTACAACCTTAGCCTTAAGCTTGCAACCAAAGTTGGGGCATGACAAGGGAAATAGGTTGAAAGAAACACAACGCCAAAATGTGGCATTTACAACTACAAAAATCCAATCATATGTGCCATCTATGACTAGAGATCACTACATGGCTATTAATCCATAAGACCACGTTGTAAATGCCACTAGTTGCATTAGTCACAACCACATTAACGACTATGGTTTGCCATGACTACTATTGCAAAACACATAGTACTAGATCCAACAAAACACATAATAGCTTCACAAAGTGCCACATGTCACAATCTTTTTTAAAACCAAATATATATATTTCCAACCAAATATTGCCACTTGCTAGCCTCTTAACCTAGGGGACCCAGGCTAGGCAAAATTAGAACATTTAAGCAAAATTTGGCAAAACATAAATAAATTAAACTAAATTAGGGTATTGAGACAAAACTTGGCTACTTAAGTTAAACCTAGTTACACTTGCCAGAATTTAGTTAAATTTGGTTAAACTAAGGTATTAAAGATAAACTTGGCAAAACATAAATAAATTAAATTAAATTAGGGTATTGAAGCAAAACTTGGTAAAAATTAATCAAATTTGGCTAAACATGGCTATTTATGTTAAACTTGATTAAACTTAACAAAATTTGAATAAATTAAATTAAACTAAGGTTTTAAAACAAAACTTGGCAAAATTTAGTTAAACATGACTATTTATGTTAAACTTATTTAGACTTGGCAAAATTTGAATAAATTATGTTAAATTAGGGAATTTGTGACTAAACATGGTTAAAACATGGCTATTTAAGTTAAACTTGGTTAAATTGGGAATTTTTTAAATACATTAGATTAAACTAGGATAAGTTAGGTTAAACTTGACTAAATTTGGCTACTTAATTTTAAATTGGTTAAATTTAACAAAAATTGGATAAATTAGGCTAAATTAGGGTATTGAGGTTATATTTGACTAAACTCAATTATTTTTAAATTAAATTTGGTTAGACTTGGCAAAACTTGAATAAGTTAAGCTAAAATAAGGTATTAATCTTAAGCTTGGTGAAATTTGATTAAACATGGCTACTTAGGTTAAACCTAAATAAATTTGATAAAACATGGCAAAACATTGTTAAACTAAACTATTTAAGTTAAACTTGGCTAAAATTTGCTTCAATTTGTTTCAATTTGCTTAATTTGGTCTTTTATAAAACTAGTTAAAATTGGTTAAACCAAGCTAAATTAAGTCACTTATATTTTATTAGGTTAATTAAACTAAAATACATTAGTCTAAATTAGTTTAAACTATATTAAATTAAGCTACATTACACAAAATTAGATTAAATTATGTTATTTAGGATAAATTAAACTAAAATAAATTGTGTTAAAGTAAGTCAATCTAGGTTATGGTAATCTAAACTAAACTATTTAGACAAATTGAATTTGGTTATATCATTTACAATTCAATATGAATACACTAGTTGTGTAGTCATATTTTTAATTATAATTATTTTTAGTCCTAATTATAGTCATGTGTATAATCATGTACTCATAATTTTCGTCATAGTTATTAAAATGGTAACGACTAAAAGTCACATACAACTACATGACTATGTTTGGACATTAGTCACAAAATGTTCTAATCATTAAAACCACATTTTGGCATTGTGAACATCCACTTTGGGAGTTTATGAATGTCCCAAAGTTTGGAGATCAAAATTTGTGTAAATTGGGTGTTTTTAACACCATTGGAAAAGTCCTAAATAATATAAATCTAAAGTGAGATGTGTTTTCAATTTGCAAATTTGAAATACAAGTTATTGCCAAGTGATTGGTCAATAGTCAAATTGGCAATTTGACTTTAAGCCACTAAATTGTTAAATAGAAACGTCAAACTTGTTCCAATTTGAGAGCTTGATCTACCATTGGAAAACTTTTTTTTAAGGCTACAACATTTTTTTAACATATTTTAAATTGAAATCCATATGAAGGAATTATAACCCCACAAAGTAGTAAGATTCATGACTTGGCAATTTCAAAATTTTCACTAGGAGTCTTGGGAATTCATGTCATTTCAATGTAGTCCATTTTTCTATCTACAAAATATAATATAGGGAGGATTGTGGTATCTCCTCCCCCAAATCCAACCCATGGTGATTATGATGAATGTGAATTGTTCACGCTTAATTCACACACCATTTTGGTTCCAAACTACACTAATTGCCCCCTTTTTATATATGTGTAGTTTGACAGGTTCATAAATTCAACTTGAGATGTTTTTTTCTTATTCATTTCAAAGCTCCACATGCTTCTTCTTTTTTAAGAGTTAGAGAGTGGACCTAGGGTTTGCATTTTGTTACAAAATTGAGCATCCATAAAGTTATTTGCCCTTTATACTTCATACATTCATACCGTTTGATGAACCCAAAGGTGCAACACAAAGGTTTTTTCTCCTCCCAATCATCACACATTTGATTTGCACACATCAACAAATGATAAAATTCACCATGTAATTTAAATATCTATTGCTTTAAGTTGATGGGAAATAAAAGTTGATGATTTTTGCCCATTGCATAAACTTCATAAAAATTGTGGTTATTATTAAGATGGAATCCACATGAAATCCTCCCACATTAAAAGGAAAACCCCGCTTTTGCAACTACGTTTTCAACTACAATTGTGGGTTTAGGCTAGGCCTAGACTTAAGCCACTTAGGGTAAATTTAAACCTAGACCACATGGCACCTAGGTTAGGTTTAAACCTAGGGTAAATTTAAACCTAAGTCATGTGGCACTTAAAATAGGCCTAAAATAGGCCATTTGTCAAGTAACTAAGAGAAAAATATTTCATTTAAAATTTAACCTTTAAGGTCAAACCTTTTTTTATTGGCTCATCCCAAATGGCTATTCAGTTTTCATTTTTTTTTGTCTTTTTCCAACATTTAGATCTTGCATATGGATTTATAAAGTTAAAAACTTGAAATGGAAAACAAATATTGAAAAACCTAATTACAACTTAGTCACAATTACTATTTACTAACAATTACCTAGGTACCTATCAATTTAATTATAACCTAATTACTTACCTAACCTACTATTTATTAATCAAGCCTATTAATTAATGTTTAACTTATGTGGCACTTAGGCTTGGTTTAAGGCCAATCAAAATGGCACCTAAACCTAGACCATTTTGGCCACATGACACTCATGCCTAAACCACATATGCCACATGGTGCCTAACTAGGCTCAAATCACTTAGGCAACATGGCACCTACTCTTAGACCACATATGCACCATGGCATGTATGTCTAAACCTAAGCCATGGCATGTGTCACATAAGCTAGGTTTTTATTTAGACCATGTGGCACCTAGGCCACACCTAAGCTAAACCCCAACCCAAGTTATGGTTCAACCAAGGTTACGTGTCAACCTAGGTCATACCATGTGACACCTAGGTTAAACCTATACCTAAGCCACTTATTTTAGGCGTAGACCTAAAGCTAAACATATACCTATGTAACATGGCACCTAGGCTAGGCTTAGACTTAGGCTTTGTGGTTAAACTAGGTTACCTATATATGTCCTAAATTAATATAATATTTAGGTAGGTACCCTAACTTGGATTACTTACATACCTAGGTTAGATATAGATAGATAGATAGATAGATAGATAATATAGGTATGTATTCTAGGTATATTAAGTAGCATAACATAGACCTATGTATACCTATGTAATAAGTAACTCAACCTAGGTATATATGTAACATAAAAAGGTCTAAAGTAGTTTATTTAAATATAAAGTAAATGTGCATAATGTTTCATCCATTTAACCTAAATTTTTATCCATCCTTTAAACACGATTACCAAAATAATTAACCATATGACTTGTGATGTAGCCACCTCACCCAATAGTTGGATGATGTTTGTTGGTGTCATATTTCTAATCAACGTATCAACTATAAGTTAATTGAAAAGTTTGTCAATGCCAAAAATATTCCAAAGGTGCCCTTTCAATTGAGAGTTGTTTTCAATTGCCTACTAGATTAGTAGGTAGATCGACTTACTTGATAATCACATGGAATTTTGATAAATATTTTTTATAAATGAAATTGTGACATAATTGAAAACAACATGCAATTCAAAATTTTGTAATTACAAAAAAAAACATTTTTTCCTAGTGCCATTAAATTTTGATCCTCCTTGTCAAGTTGATAGTACCCATATTGACATGATCAAAGTCGATCATGTCATACTTTTAAAGTACGATATGATATAAAATTTGAACTTATGAAAAAATAAATTTCACACAACTATTGTCAAATCATGGCCCATTAAATTTGTGATGTATTTTTGAAAAAATTAACATGTCACATCTAAAGGAGGAGACCGATTATAGCTCTCACTACTTGTCTCCATCAACAATATTCAGAACGATCACAAAAAAACATTATGACCAACCACATTGGATCCATTGCCACCCTTGTTCAAAACCTGTTAACAAATAGATCAATTTGCATCAAATCTTGCTCCATTAGATTTGATGTATAGCCATGTTTCCCTAGAGTGTCAATATTCTACATTGGTTAGTTTGTTGGCAGTGTTAAAAACCTATCCTTAACAACAAACAATAGATGTTGTATAGTAGAACCTCTATAATTTTATCACCTAGGGACCGGCAGCCAATGATAAAGTTTGAGAGGTTATAAGTTATGGGAGAGTTTGGAACTGTGAGGCGCAGGGTTCAAAAGTTGTAGGCTGTTTTTTTTTCCCATTTTCTTTGCATTTTTGATCATCAAGGCAACCCATCTTTGGCAGAGAAAAAGGGTGAAAAAATCTGAAGTCCAGCATTTTTTTTCCGAACTTGCTTGTAACCAAAGTATTGTCCCTCCAGCGCACTTCACACTTTGCCCTAAACTAGATATACACGGTACAGATCTAAGCTACACTCTGCAGAAGGTCGCGGAGACCCCTTGGAAAGTCATGGAACGTTTTGGAGCCTTCTTGTCAATACAATACTTGATTAATCTGGTCAGATCCACATGAATCGGTAGGGATGGAACATCAGGGAACATTCTGGAAAATCGACGAACGACCAGTTTCTGCTTTGAACTGTATCCCCAAATATGTAGTTCAGTTGCCGAGCGAATACAAAGACTTGTAGATCGACTTTGTTACACTGCTTGTGCATAAAAGCAAGGCAGGACCCGTTTTTTTTCTTCACCAACAACCAACAATGGCAAAGTCCCCCAAACTAGCTCATAGCCATTTGATGGAGTCCCTGCTTTTGTTGACTTGATTGTGAAGATGAATGACAGAGTACGCCGTCTCCACCAGAATAGTCTTAAACATAGGCCTATCACTAGCTATTTCCACCATAACTAATCGAGAAATAAACGAATTATAAAATTATAAAATTGTCGAGAAAAAGGAAAAGTGATAAGTTATAAGAATATAAAAATTTTGCCTGGTCCCATTGGTGGATCGGGCTGGAGTGATAAAATTTGAGAGGTTATAAAATTTGGGGGGATCAGTTTATAGAGGTTCTATTGTACCATGGATGTTATTTTCACCCATTAAGGCTTGTTCCTCATTTTCTATCCTCGCTATCATGCCCTTTGGATTGCAAATTCTTTGAAACCTTCTTATTGTTTCCTATGAGGTCTTTCATTTTTTGTTTAACCCCACTTTCTTTTCTTTACCATCTAGGCATGAGATCTTCACTCATGTGCTAACAAGCAAGCTAGCTTTTACAACATGAACTTTTTAATTTTTGGAGCAAGCTATTTTTTGGTTATTCATAATTTCCACATCATCTCCCCTATGTAATGTGCACCTAATGGGTAGTGTTAGTTAATGGGTATCCATGTTATTTTTAAGAATATTTTACTATAGCCCAAGTGGCGATCGTCCATAGGAAGATGCTTTTTAAGATGATGATCATTCATAGGAAGATGTTTTTAAAAATGATAATCATCCATAAGAAGATTTAACCAAATCTTGTTATAAACAATATATGATATACAATTGATTTAATCAACTTTCTATATTCATGGCAACACACTTAAAACCGAGTATAGAAATCTAGTGTTCTTATTTTTTTCCCCCCCTCACATTTGGCAATTGAACCCTCCAAAATCACTTCCTTTTCAAATTTAAAATTTTGATTTTTGGCGAAATTCCACTAGTGAAAAACCCGCTGATGGGCATTACATTAATCCAATGGCTGGTTTCACCAAATGGGCACTTTCGTCAAATGGGGGGTCAGACCTAATGGGTACTTTCATCGGATGGGTGGTGTGACCTAATGGGTACTTTCATCAAATGGGTGGTGTGACCGAATGGGTACTTTCATCAAATGGGTGGTGCGACCTAATGGGTACTTTCATCAAATGGGTGGTGTGACCTAATGGGTACTTTCATCAAATGGGTGGTGTGACCTAATGGGTACTTTCATCAAAATGGGGGGTCAGACCTAATGGGTGTCCAATTGTCCAATATACCTTCTCCCACGGTGCCACCATGAGGGTCTTGGTGCCACTTGGCTGGTTGAAACTTGAAGTTGATCCCACCAAAAGTTCTTGCACATGCATTTGTCAGAAGAAGAAGAAGAGAGTGTGTACTTGAAGGGAAGAAAGCACTTGTTATGGCAGCTTGACGCACGGATTCAGGGGAGGCTTCATTTCTCATCCCGACGTCCTTTACTATATGTAATGACACAAATGGACAAAAGAAATCCATTGCAAAATGGAGAGAAATCTAGATATTCTTTTTTCATTGTACAACAGCCATCCAAAGCTGGGAAGCAAAGAAGTTAATAAGTACCCGAAGCTTTTCCAAAAGCTCTTTAGTACTACTACTTCTTGGGCTTTAGGATGTGATTGAAACTATTTGGTGCTTCCCAAAGTGCACATTACTCAAGACACTTTAAAATCCCAACTCAGGTACTCCCATTTTGTAAAGAATGTTGTTGTGTGTACTAGAGGACACCAAAATTCCTTTTGGTGTGTCCCACATCTTTTCTCTTGTCCTAAGGTGTGTCTTGTATGAGAGAATACCCATAATAAGGTCACACACCAGACCACCCATACCCTAATGGTTGGTGTGACCTAGGGTAAGGCCCAAGGAGTGGGGCATTTTCCAAATAAGCACCCACCCAAGGTGAAGCCAAAGCGGGGGGGGGCACTTTCCTCTTGCTAATCCACCTTGGGTGGGCACATATTTTCGGAACACCGCACTCCTCAGGTGGCATTACCTGACATAAAGCACTAGCACAAAATTATTTATTTATTGACCTTGCCTACCAGGCAAGGAAATTGTATTTAGATTCATAATAGAATAAGGTAGCTTAAGGGATTTTGGCCCGTAGGTAATATAATATTAGGTCTATTTTTATATGATGATTTTTGAAAGATGATATTTTGGCTTGTGTTGAAACTTGAGATTTGTTATAGAGTTATGATATCTTTTAGAGGATTTTTTAAGAAGATTATAATTTTTGCGTGGTGAAATATCTGAATTTCCATAAATCATCTTTTGCCTTAAGATACTTTTTAATGTAAAATGGCAAGGTGACAGTGTGTGACACACCCCTTGTTTATTCTCTGTGATACCTGGTGGGTATTATTGCACCTCACAAGAACAAAATTATACACTACAAAGCTGGTTCCCGAACACCCCAAACATTCTTTGTAAGTTGCTCTATTGCTATTAGAGTTCAAAGATGATTTGTAGAACTGAAGGTGGCGCTCCTATAGCAGTTTAAATCTTTTAAAATGAACAATAAATGAGAAAGTTAGAAGCTTTGAAATTAGGAGGGGTCCAAAGAGAAGAAAAAAGAAAAAAAAACTGCATTTTGTAAGTTGAAAAGCTTATTTTTCTTTTTTCTTGTTTTCCATTACTCTTTTGCTTTTGCACTTCAAAGATGATTTCTAGATCTTGAGGTAGCGCTCTCATAACATTTTTAATCACTCAAAATGAAGCACACATGACAAAGATCTAGAGAAGTGTTCGGTCATAGGATTAGTGATCAATAATGGGCAGTTCTACCCTATCTTGGTAGTCGGTGATGTCATGCCCAAAACCACTTGGTGAGCAGAAAATTTCTCTTGCCAGGAGATGAGAGGAAGTTCCCAACAATTTACTTAGTTGCTCATGTTTAGTGTTTGTTGGTGGTGCCTGCCAAGGCAAGGATATTGTGTTTGGATTCATCATAGAGTATAGTAGCTTAAGGGATTTTGGCCCCTAAGTAATAATAGGTCTATTTTTATATGGGGATTTTTGAAAGATGATATTTTGGCTTGTGTTGAAACTTGAGATTAGTTATATGGTTATAATATCTTGAAGGATTTTGGTTTCTTTTAGAGGATTTTCTGAAGATTATATTTTTGATTATCCATAATTCTTCTTTTGCCTTAAGATACTTTTTAATATAAATGGCAAGAGCCACAGAGTGACACACCCCTTGTTTTCATATTTCATACCCGTCTTGTACAATTATGGGTTTTGGTGAGATCCTCCAACTCTAAGTTCTAGCTACTTTTAAAAATTTGATAGGACACCTTTGGTTTTCTACTCAAACTAATTCTTAAAGTTTGATGGCACCTCACATTTCTAAACTTTCAAGTTATGGACTCTTCAGGAAACACAAACTTGTCTAGTTCCAAAACATAATTTGTTTCTGCATGTATGTAGTTATACATAGCCCAAGGTTGAAGATTTTGCTAAGTGCGAGCATCGTACAAGTAGGAAGTATCAATAGTAGCCACCTTATTAAGAAGTAAGTAGAGCTACTTCCAACTTTTTCTACTTTTTACGAAAAAAAAGTATTTTCACGTGCATGGTTTTAACACTTTGAGTGCATGATCATGGATGAATCCAAACTTGTATAAGAATGGTTTGGGGGTGGGTTTTCATTTCAATTCTTATGTTCAATCACGGGTTTAATTTCAATTCTCATTTCAATCAAGGGTTTAATTTCATGTTTTTGTGACTTGGACTCCAGGTGACACCATTTTGTTGAAACCAACACAAGAATCAAACTGTGAAACTAATCTTTCGTTAGATGTGGAATTAAACTAGAGTTGTGAAAAAATATTCATGAAAAGAAGGTTAAGACTTAAGGTAGAAAAGTTGATTATTTGGAAAACTTAATAATACATTCAAAAGTTGATACCAGCTGATCATTGATTGGAAGTATGAACCAATGTCTTGCAATTTTTCTTTTTAAGAGAATATATGATACATTAGCACTCGATGAGGGTGAAATTGAATTCATCCTGTCTTCACCCCCTCTTTTCTTTTTCCTGGGCGCCTCCACTGCTGCTACATATATTTTCACTGCTCTTACATGTACAGCTCCTAAAATTAATTTCGAATCTTGTGCGTTAAATGTTGAGTTTCAGCATTTCATACCCAGATTTAATAAAAATTTCCTTACTTTGTAGAGTCCAAATATGATGCAAGAAATTCCAATTTTTTTCCTCAAATTTTGATGATTTTTTCAGAAAAAAAGGAATATTGTTACAGAATATTATTTATTCATTTTAATTTTTCGCAATTTGGAAAAAAATTGCACCCGAAAAAAAAGTTGCTTGATATGCTTGTTACTATCATTCAATGATTTTGATTTTAAATCAATTGTACAAATAACATATCCATGTAATGAGTTTGTTTCTAATACGAGACCAATAGTAACAATGCTATTGTTTGGGTCTCTAAAAGATCCTAATATTAACGTTCTTTAGCAACTAGATTCCCAAGCTCCCGCCCGCACTTATGGGATGCCCACACCCAAAAAAACATTATTTTCACTCTCAATTATCTGACTCGGCACCCACCAATGCACCATCCCTTGGAAACCTGTCATGACTCAGCTGTGGATGAATCATGTAGTGGTACCCCGCAACCACATGGCACCAACTGTATCTAAATCTGTGATTGTCCTCTTTTTCACTTTCAAATTTTATTTAAATAAATTATTATTTTTTAATCTCAAAAAAATCATTTATGTAGAAACATAAATTAATTTTTAAATTTTTAAATTAAAAAAAAACACACACACACAACAAGGAGCCAAGCTCACAACAATTGCCTCACCTATTATGGGTCCCTTAATAGCATAATAATTCATCCTATTTGGCCTGTAGCATATAACATGCTTGGCTCCCCACCCCCCCAATTTTTGCACTAAACTCCTATATGAACATGTAATAAGAAAGATCACGATTTTTCTTTTAGCATTTCATTAGTATCCCCCATGGTTAAAGATTGGCAAATATTACTTAAGCATTTCACAAAATGTGAGGAGCAAGAGGTTAGTGGATTTCACAATGCGTGAAGCCAAAATGTTCAACAAGAGGGATCCATTTTTGGGTGGTGGAGGGAGGAACAAAATATTAATGTGTGTTCAACAACTTACAAAAACTTAAACTAAAACAAACTTACAAAAAATTTATGAGAGATTTTTTTTAAAAAATTTACTAGAAAAATATATTACTTAAGATAGTGCTATATTTCTACAACATGTGTTCCTACTGGAATGCTGTGTGACAAGCTGAGTTAGAGGTTGGGTAATTTCTTGCAGGGTTCCAGTAGTCTTCCAGTGGATCTACTGGATTGGACTGATGAACCTCATCCAAGATTTCCAGTGCAGGGTCACATATTGAGCATAGGTGGAGATGCTCTAACCAAGGTTCCACGCTCTACCTCGGTAACCCAACCTGTAGACCCTCCTAGTTTCACGTCACACTACCCAGGTTAGGTAACTAACCTATGTAAGTAAGTACTAAAATATCGTAAGTATGTAGGTAGTGAACATAAGTGCTTACTATGTAGGTAGGTAAGTAGGTAAGCACTTGGTGGTGAATAGTAGGTAGGTAGATATGTTAGTGATGTTTTTTTGTGGAGAATTGAGCTCTACATCATTGTTGGGTTCTTGTGTATCACATTACATGTAGTACCATGTATCTGAGTGGTAAGGGCATATTTTATGAAATTGCATTCTTAGACCAACAATCGAAGTAAGAATCGAATCATGCACACTTAATAACGACAGATAACAATATGGGATGTATTGATAAACTTGAGTACAAAGAACATGTCTGTTTTGGGCCACCACCAAAAGAACATTCTTTGTCCCTTGTATCTCAATTCTTCTCCTTACCTCTTCAAACCTTCAAATAACTAGAACCTATGACAAATAAGTAGCACTAATTAATCAATAGGCCAAACCTAGTAACCATTGACTTCGACAAGACCCTACCAAATATTAAACTTGCCAAATATTAACCTTGTTTAGTAAGGTGTCTACCTAAGTTCGATAAGGTGACTACTTGATTCCCATAAAACTTTATTCAAGACTACTACAAATGTTTGATACTTTTTATTTTAATAAGAATGACTTCTACATATTCCTAACATTATCCCTTTTTTAGAACCTTCGTGTTCTTAGAAGGTTTTCATTTTTCTAAGTTTGGTCTATCTCTTGCGTAAAACCACTAACCAAGATCAGGAGATGTCAATTGGAGTTAAAAAATCATCAATGTCATCATCAGAGTCAACTTCTAATGTATAACTATTGCCTCGTATTGTCTCTAGAAGGAGTTTTTGATACACCTTATCCTTCCCAAGAAACGGTGGATATGGGAAGCATTGTTGGAACTCATAAGGCGTCTAACTTCTTGGTTTCCTCCGAAGTTGCCTCATTAAATGATTTGCTCTATAGATAGTGACTCATAATATCATCGGGTTCCTTTTGAGATGGGCTTGAGCAACATGCAGATTTGGTCCCTTTGTTGAACAATATCAATTGGTCAATGTCATTGCCTCCTTTAATAAGTTCTTGAATGCACAGCTTTCCTATAATTCTTTTTGTTTCTACACCCACTACTGTGTTTCCATGGTGTCCTCCTTTATTTTCTTCTAGTATAGGATCTCTTCTAGCCATGACAAAAGTGGGCTTGTGATTAACTATCGTCGAATGCTTAAGATAATATTTGTTATATATGCCACTTTCAATTTGTATCAATACTACAACACATATACACCCAAACAACCTATGAGATGCTCCAATATTCCATAGCCACACCCATCGTTGAAAATGATATAGCCACAAAAAAATTATATGCCAACTCCTCCCAAAACTCCCTATCCTATATCTTCCACATTTTGTTCAAAATCTTCAATCAGGATTCGAGCATTGAGCATTGGTGGAGCAAATCCTACTAAAATGCATGTTTATAGGTGATAAATGAAATAATACACCTTTAGGTGAGGAATAATTAGTAAAATATACTCTAATTCCTTCAAGATATGCAGTACATTGCTTAGACTACAAGGTTTCAACCCAACAATTTTTGCATTTAATGTTGGAGAAATAGTTTTTGTATGTTCGTTACATATGGGGAAGCATACTCAACCTTAATAATGCTATGTTGTGGGGGAATGTTGTTGTGGTGGAAATCATCAAGCGGCTACTCTGAATTCCTATCCTTTTCACACTCCCACCACCGTTGTGACTATTTTCTTCACTTTTGCCACCCTCCACTTGTTCCTTCTTTCTAGTTTGCTCTGTAAGTTTCGTAACTAATATTTCTTATACTACATCTTGATTTTGCTCCTCTTTTTAAATTTTTGTTCCTCATATTCCTCTTGCTCTCGAAGACGTGCATGTGCAATGCATTAAGCTCCATTACCATGTCTTACTCCTTCTAGTAATACAACTGCACCATTAATAATTAGGCTTCATTAAGAACCGTTGAAGTTTTTTCATTTTAATTCTCAAGCAATTGATCATAAAGGATTGCTTTAGTTGAATGCTCTAGTTTTTGCTTCCTTTTGTTCAACTACTTCCTTCTCTTTGATAGTTGCAAGTTGGATTTGGTTTTCCAAACCCTATATTTTTTCCAGAAAAATCTTTTCACATGTTTCGTTGGCTCACATGTTACTCTTTTTTTGTTCTTTAAATAATTGCACCTTGGATTCAAGATTTATAAACTTGGCATGCTAAATCTCCTCCTTAATTTGCATTTTGAAGAACTTATGTTTTGTTGCCTTTAAACATTTCATGACATGTTTGTGTTTAGCTACTACTGTGATCACCACTCCATGTTGAACTGCTACAATCTTCATTTCTTTCACCATTCAAGTGAACGTGCCTTTTACGATAATAAAAATATGTTGTAGAATCATCAAAACATCCCTTACTTGCTTCTCCTCCACTTGGGTCTTCTCCAACTTTTATTGAATTTCATGAAGATTTTGATCCAATTGCCTTTGACCAATAATAACACCTACATTATTCCTCTTCCATTTTTTCTTATGGGATTCTAATTCAAAGGGATTAATACATTGTCTAACACACTTTTGCTCACATAGGATTACACCTTGCAAACATTCCAATTTTAAGGAAATTGTCAAATTCTTCTTCCATAAAAACACTTCACATCCCTCGCCTTTTTGGTTAATGCATGAACAAGTTCCACCATTTGTATTTCCATGGAATTCTCATGCTCTAAAGAATACTCCACTTCGGCTTCCTCGTTGTAAGGTTCAAGTGTAGAAAGAGAAACATGTTTGACATCACCTAATTTGGTAAGGCCTATCCCAACTTCATCAACAAGGCTTGGCATTTCATATTTGACAAGCATACCTACCAAGTTTTGTTGGACTGCAACATCCACTTTTCCACTATTGGTTACACTTGTAGACACCGGTTGGGTCACATTAACTTTTCATGAATTCAATTAGACTTCATTATCATGTTGATAATTGAAGAAATGTCAAAAAAATCATTAACATATTATAATGCATTGTGTAAATACAATTAAAGGCTATCACAATTTTCATGTTAACAATTTGAAATTATTCAAAAAAATAAGAAAGTTCCAAATTATATTCATAAGTGAACAACTAATGACTATAACAACTATGAACAATATTGACCATTAATTAGTGCAACAAGCCACTTACAAACTTAAGATGATTAAAGGTAATTAAATTGTAGTCAAATCAGATAGTAATTGTAATATGTGTAGGTGGGAAAAAACAAAATTTCTTCTTGTGTATGTTGTAACTAATGTATAATTAGTTGTATCTAGTGAAAACTAGTGGACACATATGATTGTGGCATATGTAAACATTTTCATCACCCATTAAACATAACATTTGCAACTAGTTCTCAACTATGATTTCCATTGATACCACTAGTTGTGCCATTATGTTGCTATTATAAAATATATATTTTCCATGATTTTGTGACTATTATTCAATAGTTAATAAATTAATAATTGAAAAAAATCTTTAATATTAATAATATTTTTTTCAAATAACTTATTATTTATTACATATTATTTAATATTTAATGTATGTAATTACTATGAACTAATTAATTGGACTAAAAATTGCACAATTAATACAACTTAATTAGTCAAATTTTAGAAAAATTTGTTAATTGAATCAAATAATTAATTATATGATAATTATATCTTCTAACCAAATTCATATTTACTTTTGAATTTTGAGTAATGAATATTTTTCAAAAAATTATTCATTATTAAATATTAAATATTATTAATTACTTAATTATTATGAATTGATTACTTAGGCTGAATAATAAACTATTGCTCTAAGTTAATTGGTTGAATTTGGATAATTAGTTCATTAGTTAATTTAAATAAGTAATTAAGAATTTCAAATTTAGATAATGAATGATTAATTATCCAAATTTGAATAATTTGTTAATTAATGAATATTTATCTGATAATGAAGTTCTTAATTATTTGAATTAGACTGATTAATTCAAAAAAAAATTCAAATGTTTATTTCAAATAATTAATTAACATATATAATTATCAAATAATTATGTATCAAGTTGTTGAATTTATAAAATAAAAAATGAACACAAAGAATGTGGGGGGGAAAAATTAGTTGCAACCCAATTTGTAACCAATGTGTAACTAAAACATTTAACCCATATGTTTTGTCCTTGAATCTCATGTCACAAACTATATAAAGAAGGTGTCATTGTTTATGTGTTCACATTAAAATACATGTGTCAATTTGGGGTGAATTGAAAAAAGTTTAACCCTAAAGACAAAACATAAAATAAAAATATTTACATGATTATTATTTAATTGACTTACCCTTTTACCTTCCTACCTATTTACCTACCTAGGTAAGCAAGTAAGTATGTAGTGTAGGTAAGTATGTAAGTATGTATTACCTACCTAATATTGCCTACTTACCTATGCCTATGTATTAACCTATTTAGCTATTTAAATAGATTTTATTTTATTTTTTCAAAACTCAATTAGTATGCCACATGGCAACTTTTGATTACAACACATGTCATAATTTAAACCCATATAAAATGAGCAATCATAATGGATGGTGGAGTTTAATATTTAAAATAAAACATGTTTTTCACCCAAAACCCACATAGTGCCATCTTTTAGATTTTGATGGATGAATGAAAAATAAAGTCAACATGACATTATCATTGAAATTCCAAACTAGTTGCATTAGAATTGCACAATAATGCTTCATACATAATTGTAACTAAGTTACATGAGTTGCATATGTATATGGTTCCATATGCAAAGAGTTGCATCTATTGCAATTCATTCAATTTACTTGATAGCGCTCATGCTCGTAGAAATGCATTGAGTTGCAATGAATTGCAAATAATCATTGTTATTCAATAACCTAATTGCAAGGCCAATTGTAAATCACTTCATTTTTTCATAGTGATAACTCCATATTAATAGGAACACAAAGAAAGATTCTAAAAATATGTATCTTTGAAAAAACATTTTGAAAATTGTGAAAACATAACAATGTTAAGGATTCATAAATATGATTTAATTTTAACTAATAAAATATCTTTAACTAAAATTTTACTACGATTTTTTAGGGAAAACTTTCATATAAACCTTTATAATTACATTTTACACCACATATTGAGAAATTATAAACAATTTGAAACAAAATTCAATACGAACATTTCAATTTTCTACCATTAATTATTGAGCAAATCTACTTTTTAAACTTTAAAAATCCACTATTAAAGGTGGGTGTATTTTCAGTTTTAAAAATTACATAAATTTCTTCAAAATCAAATTGCTAATTTGTAAATAATTGTCAATTGACAATCTGACAATTTTATTTCTTGTTATAAGTGTTAAAAAAACATCATTATGCAAAAATGGCTGTTATAATCCAAAAAATGAACCACCATATCATGCATTTACCCATAAGGCCATATGGAACATTTTTCAAGAGTTTTTTAAATTTGAAGGTTCACCAAAGGCAATAACTAGGACCGGCAACAAAATTGAGGCTGGTTCACAAAGATGTTCTTGACCTTAAGTAAAAGAACTTTTCAAATTCTAAGAATTTTACAAAAGTGGAAGGTTCATTTGTGTTTTGAAATGTTATTCTAACATGGGAGGGGATTAATAATACATGGTTTTTTTTTGCAAAGGTTTTTATATTTTTATCATTTTGTTATTTCTAAGGATGTCATGTGTGTAATATCATGATCTTCATCCACATGATGTTGTTATTTGTCCCTTGTGTTTGTAAAATGGGTATTTTTATAACAATGTGTGCATGCACCAAGGAAAAAGGTTCAAATATTGATACTCTAAAAATAAGATTTCATTACAAACTTTCATCACAAAATCATTGTGAACCAAAGTTTCTTATACAAACTTTTTTCAATGAATTGTTATGGTCAATATCATTAAATTATCATCAATATTATTTGACTTGAAGTCTAAATTCTACTAATGATGGTACATTGGAGTTGGTATAGGGTAAATTGGTTTAGAATTCATTGGTAATCTTGTCCTATCAAAATATATTTCAATTTGGATCTACTTTAAATGAAGTGGAAAGGTTTTTTCTCAACTTTTTGTTTTTTTATAATTCTTTTTTTAAAACACTAGAGGTCATGGATGATGGAAATGATAAACATATTTTCAATACCTTTTGCAATGATTTGCATCTTTTTTCTTTTGAATTGAATTTGAATTCAATTCAAGGTACATGTAATGTTGTTCAAATGGAATTAAAATTCCATAAAGTCATTTCATTATCATTGGGAGTGTGTAACAACATGGAGCCAAATTTAAATAATTATTATTTAAAGAAATTACACATTATAAAAATATTTCTATGTAGTGAATAAATAAATAAATAGTATTCTAAAAAAATTCATGTCACCAAGTTTAATGCCATTTGAAACATCTCAAGTTAAAACTAGTAAATATTTTAAAACCCTTCATTTTATTGGGAAGCCAAGCTCCATCTAGTCATCTTATTTTTGGTTAATTATCACCAAAATTTTACCAAAAAAATGGCTTGCTTTTTGTAAAAAGGATTTTAGAGGCCCAAAAAAAACCCTAAAACCATATGTGATGAACCACTAAATAGCCATATCAATACATTATATGCATTTTCATTAACATAAGATTGTTAGCTTTTCACTAAGTAATAGTGTGCATTTTATCTTAACTTTTTACCTTTAGCAAGATGATTACATATAAACGTCCCATGTTGCAAATTTTTCATTTCAAAGATTTAAGGTTTTGCTAACTAATGTAAACTTAATTAGGAATGATAACTCTTTTGTAAATGACTTCTAGATAACAACCATTAATTTTTTAATTTTAAAAAATACTTATTACTCTAAGGCTTGGTCTTTAGAGTTTGAGCCTTCACCCTTCTTTATTAAGAAACAAAAAAAAACTTGTCACCTTAACTTTCAGGACTTAGTTTGTGGGGCTTGGGCTTGCATTCGATGGTTCACTTTTTGCAAATTTTTAGCAATGACCTATGATCAAAATGCTCCGGCAACTCTATTGGTTCCCCTCTTAAATGTATCCTTTCTAACATGTATTGCAATTTTTTCTTTTAATCGTTGAAAAAATATATTGGCAAGCTCCACACCAATGTGACCTTCCAAAAGCTCTCCAATTGCAACCTTCATCATATTTGATATAAAGTTACTAAATAGTTCAGGATTTTCTAAAAATTGTCGACCTTCTTCAAACATTTCACTCAAAATAATCATTTCTCACACTTCCAACTTTTGGATCACAAATATATATATTTTTCCATAGCCATAGAAATTATTTCTATAATTGCCAAATACACTAGAATGTTGAAAGAATCCTTCAATTTTGTAATATTGATCAAGCCCTATGCCCATATTTTGAGTTTTTGATTAGTTATTACATAAATGACATAAGCATGAATAGATATCATTAACCTCGGTAAATGGGTGATTACACACTACACAATCCATTTTTTTGTGTCACATTGGTAGTTTTTATATTAAGGGTAAAGGTAAACTTGATACAATATGAATTTGAATATAGATTGAAATACTCGGAAAGGATTCATTTCATGAATAAGAAATATTTGTTGAAGCATCCATACAAAGAATTAATGATAAAATATCATCATTTCACTAGAAAGTTAAGATTTAAAATTATTTAACAAACCTAACAATAGTTCACAATGTGCCATAATGTCATGCCCATTTTAATCATTCTTTTGGCATGAAATATGGTGCACCATATAATGATACAAAGGAAGACCTTTTGAAAAGATGTTGAAGACCAAAACATTGAGATGTACATTTCACAGATATTATTTAGATTATTTAGAATTATAAGATATAAATTACTATAAATTATAATATATATAATTCTGATTTGACAAATTTGCAAAGAAGTTTTTTTACAAAGAAACTCAGAAAAAAAAGGAAAAAAAACACAAACACATGACCTCTACATTATTCCACATTTAACTGATTACACAAATCTTATTGATGTTAATAATATTTTTAGATTTAAAAGATTTTTCTAACCTCTAGATTTTACGTGTTAAATTGTTAAATTTAATCTTTTGTATTTGTAGTTATTATAAATGCAAAATTTAATACAAAAGAGTGGAAATCCTTTTTTGGGGGGACATTTATTTATTTTGGCAATGACAATGTATCCATAATGTGTGGACTAAAAATTGAAAAAAAGACCTAAAATATTATTATTTTTTAATCTAATTAAAATAATTTTGACAAGCTATATGTGTGATAGGGTGTTATGGAAATATTTGAGTTTCCATAATTCTTCTTTTGCCTTAAGATCAACCTTTTTTAATGTAAAATGGCAAGGCCACAGTGTGACACAAACCCTTGTTGTGAAGAGTTGTTGTTGCAAGCATTAAAAAAACATTGTTGATCCTAGCTCTCAAAAGGCCAGATTTTGCAAGAAGCAACTAAATGTTGCTCTCACAAAAAACTCTTGCTTGTATTCAAAACATTAAGAAACCAACTCTTTTGCAACCAACTTGTTCAAACATGCAATTGGATTCTTCTCCTCAATCTCCTTCCAAATTGGTCCAGAGCTTATAGGAGCATTCTCAAAAAAAAAAAGACCAGCTATGAATCTAGTCCTAGATACATAAGCAACAATCAACTGGGTGCATAGAGGCAAACATTGTTGCTGTGCCGAATTCCATGATTTGTTTCCTCACAGAAAAACCATTCAACCATCGAAACAAAGTAACTCCATAAACAAAACACTCTACACAATTAATGAACATGAAGAAGAAACGAGTCGGTTGACAATCAAAACCAAAACCAAACACCTCGACAAAAAGGTGGCTAGAGAGAGACAAAAATAGCTTCCAAAAGAAAAAAAGTCTGTGAGTTTGCAAAGATGGTGATTCTTAACTCAACTCATAAGACTCAATAATGTAACAACTATCGCTAAGGGAAAATAATTTCTTGAAAAGAAAGCAATTCGCAAAAGAGGAATACAAATCTCTCTCTTTCTCTCTCTCTACATCTGTCGCTGCTTTTGTGCGTCTATGTGGCTCTTTCCCGCAATTAGGGTTTTTTAAGGGTTTGAACTCAAATCACGCTCAGGATCCGAAGTCCGAAGCTTTCTCTCGTACTGGAACCCCAGCGGCAGCGGCAGCAGCGACGAGGAAGAAGAACAAGAAGGAGAAGGAAATTCTTCCGAGAAGAAGCGTTCAACATGGCAAGATCGTGTGAGTCCCATCGTCGTCTTCCCCTCCTCCTCGTGGGACTTGTTTTTGTTGTAACCCTAATTGCCAAGCCGAACTATGGAGAAGCTTCATCGCCAAACTACATGATAGGAGTGGGATCTCACGACATCACAGGGCCAGCGGCAGATGTCAACATGATGGGTTATGCAAACCCAGCACAAAATGCAGCAGGTATTCACATGCGCCTTCGAGCTCGTGCCTTTATTGTTGCTGAGTCTTCTTCCAGCAATGGTGGACAGCAGCAGCGAGTGGTGTTCGTCAACACTGATGCTTGCATGGCTTCAACTGCTGTCACCCTCCGGGTCCTTGCACGCCTTAAAGATAGGTAAACAATCACACACGGACTGGCTGATGTTACCCACATTCTCTCTCCTCGAAGCTTTCTGCTATTCATAGTTCTGTGGCAAAAGGGGCTCTCAGAGTGGGTGGTAGATGGGGGAATCAAGGAAATAGTTTTGGGCTCGGATTGATAAAGGAATCGCATTCTTGATAAGAATCTTCACAAGTGCTCTAATCTCCATCTAGGATGACTTTGGGTGTAACTAGACAAAAGGAAGCCTATGAGCTTTGTTTTCCTGGTGGAAAAAAATAGGGTTTTTGGAGCAATCCTGGGAGGATGTTTTGCTATGTTTTGGTCATCCTTTAAGATTTGTGATTTTGTATGATGTTGACCACGTAGCTTTTTTTGAGTGTTTGTTGCTGGGCATCTGGGTAGGTATGGTGACCTTTACACTGAGAAGAATGTGGCGATCAGTGGTACTCACTCACACTCAGGCCCTGGAGGTTATTTGCAGTATGTGCTCTACATTGTCACTTCACTGGGCTTTGTGCGCCAGTCATTTGATGCTCTCGTAAATGGCATTGAGCAAGCCATTGTCCAAGCTCACAATAACCTTCGGCCCGGTTCCATCTTTTTCAATGAAGGTGAGAAGGACCAATCTCCAACTGGATGGTTGGCATCTTGTAACAGTTTGTGTATGCTCTGCTTTGTGCATTTGATCAAAAAGCAAGGTACTGAAGCCTGCTACCAAATACTGACTTTGTACAAGACCAGGCTATCAATTTTCTATAGCTAACTGGGATGTTTTACTCACCAGCAGCAAGAGATTAATGTGGCACCATGGCCACTGAATGGGGAGCTTTCAAAGCCCACTTTGTTCTCAAAAGATCATGGCCTTGAAGTTCTGCATGTTGTCTGTCTCTTCTTCTCTTTCTCTTTCTTCTTGGGATAATTTGGGATCATCTCCTCCTATTTTCATATTTCTCTTAAGCTAGGCAGTATTGTGTCAGAGTCTTGCTGTTGCTGCTGATACTTACAAGAGTTATTGCATTGTGGTTTAACTGTGCAGCACAATTGGGGTCACTGTGTCACTGTGTAGTTTTAAGTAGGGTTCAAGTTTGAACATGTGGTTGCTTTTTATGATCAATGTTCTCAAGTGGTTGCAATTATTTACAGGAGAGCTTTTGGAGACAAACATCAATCGCAGCCCCAGTGCGTACTTGAATAACCCAGCTGAGGAACGAGCAATGTACAAATATGATGTTGACAAGAACATGTCTCTGCTCAAGTTTGTGGATGAAGAATGGGGTCCTGTTGGTTCATTCAGTTGGTTTCCAGTCCACGGAACCTCCATGAACCGCACAAATGAGCTTATCAGCAGTGACAACAAGGGGGCAGCTTCACGATTTATGGAAGATTGGTTTGCACACAGCAAAGTTGGAAGACCATCTGTGAAGGATAATGCTTCAATTAAGCTCAGCAGTGTATCAAAGCAATCCCTGCGCAGAAAGTCCAGCATTCTTGGTACATATCGTTCTTTTCAGGTGGTGAAATATGAAGATAGTTTGGATGTGGGACTCAATATGCTCCAAGTGGTCTTGTATTTAACCTACAACTGTGCTGAGTTCTCAAGTTCAAGCTCCAGAATGTTGATGTGAGAATGACATGTGACATTTTGCAGGAGGGCTCCAGCAGGTTACAGAAGAAACAGCTCACAACATTGCCCGTAGTATTGTGCCATCAGGAGGGATGCCCACAACAAAAATGGCAAGTATCATGCACCGTGTACGAAGTGTGTTCACCAACCCTCTTGATCCACCCTTTGTAGCAGCATTTTGCCAAAGCAATGAGGGTGATAACTCCCCAAATGTTCTGGGAGCATTTTGCCTTGACTCTGGACTTCCATGTGACTTCAACCACAGTACTTGCAATGGCAGAAATGAGCTCTGTGTTGGTCGTGGTCCAGCGTATGCTCTGAACTTTATCACTCATTGTCAAAACTCAACATCTTCAGGTTATATCACTGTTGCCTTATGAAGAAAGAGTGTAACTCTGGATGGGGTGCACTCCTGTGTTACTCAGTCAATAGTGACTGGATGTGACTAGAATTATCGTATGTTGAGTCAGCATACTCTGGATTTCAATACGGAAACCTGTCCTTTGCTGTGACTGATAGGTTAAATGCCATGATGGTACAGTAGTGACTCATTACATACTTCATTGCATGTTTCCAGATATCCAGAAGACCATTTTGCAAGCACAAAAATCATAGGTCAACGACAATCAGAAAAGGCAATTGACCTTTTCCAAACAGCCACAAAGAAAGTGGATGGGAAGATAGATTACCGACAAGCATATGTTGATATGTCAAGCCTGGGTGTGCTGCTTACCTCTGGGGAAGTGGTGTCAACATGTCCAGCAGCTGTCGGCTTCAGTTTTGCTGCAGGCACAACAGATGGGCCTGGAGCCTTTGATTTCACACAAGGGGACAACAAGGTTTGAAGAAATTTAGTGTCTGTCTGCATGTGTTACTGAGGTCCTGCAAGAATTATGTTGATGCTTTGCTTACCCTTGACAAGAAGTGGTTGTTCTGTAAGCCCTGAAGTCTCCTTCGCCTTCTCATGCCAATGGGATTCTTTTGCAGGGGAATTTGTTCTGGAGAATAGTGGGTGGTGCTTTGAGGGTACCAAGTCAAGAGCAAGTGAATTGCCAACAGCCAAAGCCTGTTTTGATCGACACAGGGGAGATGTTTACTCCTTATGCTTGGGCGGTAGGCATTGTGACCCATTCATGGGAATGTTGGAATGTGGAAGGTTTGCAAAATAAGTTTTGCTTTGGTTCCTTTGTCTCTCCATGAAACTGTGATGTTTTGTCACTTTCATTGAAAATGAGCTTGTGACCAATGTGAAGTTTTTGAGGTGCTTATCAGAGGTGCTTTTGTGGAGGTTTAGGAATGCACTTTAGAAGTCACGTAACTGGTGCTCGTCCCATGGACTCATGGATTCAGGAATGGCTGGATGTAAGAACTTCTGGAATTTGTAATTAGGGTAGTTTCCTCTCAGTCTGAATCTGATCTATATTGTTTGCAATGGCAGCCTGCGGTGCTTCCTATTCAGATATTACGAATTGGGCAGATCATAATTCTTTCTGTTCCTGGAGGTACCCACATGTGAAACCCATGCTCAAAATTTCCTGATCCTTGATATGTTTGTGAAGTAATGGGTGGCCAACCTCTTTGATCAATTCCGATTTGGTGACTTTTTTTCATTCTTACCACAGCAATGTTGAAAGCAAGATGGGTGTTGATAACAGTGGATGTCTCTTGTTTTGACCTCATTCCTGGCAGAGTTCACGACAATGGCTGGTCGCCGCTTGCGACAAGCAGTGCGGGCCACTCTTCTGGAAAAAGGAGGCAGTGAATTCCAGGATGCCCACATAATCATAGCAGGACTCACAGGCTCTTACTCTCAATACATCACCACTTTTGAGGAATATGAAATGCAGAGATATGAGGTTGCTTTCTCTTGCTGCTTGTTTTTCACATATCAGACTTAAAGGACAACCACACCTTGAACATCTAATTTTTGAAACCCTGAGATTGGCAATAGCTTCTTTTGGGACTGGCACCATAAACAGTCATCCTTCAATAGTATCATTACCCACAGATAAATGACTCATGTTTTGGAGGACCCTTACTGCAGACCTTACATGGTATTTACTCTTTTATTTCTTTCGGAAACCCTTAAATAGAGTACTGAGACCTTGAAGATGATGAGTTTAGTTTATTTTGGTGCTTTGAACTAACTGGAATACTATCTTGTGTGATTTCTCAGGGTGCTTCAACACTATATGGGCCTCATACCTTAAGTGGGTATATTCAAGAGTTTGAAAAGCTGGCTACATCACTGGTACAAGGCACAGACATTGCACCAGGGCCTTCACCACCAGACCTTTTGGACAAACAATTAGGTTTCTTGCCAGGAGTTGTTGCAGATGGGACACCATCAGGAGTTGATTTTGGTGATTGCAAAGATGATGTGCCAGCCAACTCCTCTTACAAAGCCGGGGATACTGTATATGCACAATTTTATACCGGGTGTCCACGAAATGATTTGTTGACGGAGGGCACATATGCTTTGGTTGAGGTTCTTGATGCAACAGCGAAATGGCAACCTGCTTATGATGATGATGATTGGAGTGTGAAGTATCTCTGGAGCAGGCCTATGAAGTATAGCACATATAGCTTTGGTACAGTTGAGTGGACAGTGCCAGAATCAGCTCAGCCAGGAGTGTACAGGATCCGTCATTTTGGTGCTTATAAGCGATTGTTTGGGGAAGTGAAACATTTCACTGGCACATCCAGTGCGTTTGTTGTAACCATATAGCAGTATTGGCATAGAAAGTGTTTCAGTTTTTAGTGCTGCTTCACAGTCAAGGAAAGTTTTCCTGGCAGAACTGTTACTCTGATATCTTTACAGAGAAACAACTTGTGTATAGAGGTTGTGATGATTTTGGTTGAACATAATGTTTGTAGCAAATTTCATTTATTTGCAGCAAGAATGCTGTGGAAGTGAAATTTCAAGGGCAACCTTGGTTCTGAACCTTCTGTGGGAAAGTTTAGATGGGAAAGGTCAGTTCCTTATGAACTTTAAGCCTACTGAAGCACGGGGCTGTTGTGCTGAGACTTGGATCCTGACAAGTGCGACTCCCTATGTGGTTATTGACAGAGGTTCTGCAGTTTCCGGACAAGAGCTAAATAGTCCATGAGCCTGTTTAGGCAAGATGTAGGCAAAGTGCACTGTATTGTATTCTAGTTTTTATCTCTTTTGTAAGTGTTTGTCAGGTGGAGTGTTCTACCGATGTATATCTGTTGTAATTTTGTATATGGCAGCCTAGTGGGCTGACTTATTAACTGTAAGCAAGACAATTCATCTGATCTCTGTGGAGCAGAGCAGATAATGTATTTCTCTCCATTGGAATGTCAATGTTTTCAATACATTCTCTTTTTCTGCAACAAGACCATTGTTGCTTATGAATCTAAATGTCTAGGATATTGTGGTCTTGCTTCTTAAATGATAGGTGTACCACTTGGAAGTGGTGTACAGTGCTCTAGATGTGCTTAGTCACTCGTCATTCTTCTTTGACAACTGATGTCAAGCTGCTGTTTAAAGCATTGCTCATTAATATGATATTTTATTTGAAGCTTCAAATGGCTTCAAATGGTACAAGGTAGGAATAGAATCTCACTATAGAAATAGTGTCAAGGTAAAATCCAATCCATACTTCACTTGAAAAAGCTTAAGGAAGCTTGAGCTCCTTCAACACCATTACGCAGGTCAGAAATCACACCAGCTGGATCCTGTGCCCCAAACACAGAGCTTCCTGCAACAATGCAATTTGCCCCTGCTGTTGCTGCTTGCTGTATTGTTGATGGGCCAAGCCCACCATCAACCTGACAAACCCCAAGAGAGTACAAGTATGGTCAAGACCTCTTATACCATGTTTCCTTTGTATTGAAGAAGGATGGAGCAATAACAGCTAGAAAAACGAAAGAAACAGGTTGTGAAATCATTTGGGAATAAGTTGGGCGTATATAGGGTTTCAAGTAGAGAAGCACCTGAATGTCAAGATGTGGGAATTTCTTGCGTAAGGTGTTGACCTAATGTCAAAATTCAACAACATAAAAATGTGTGTTAGTATGAGGACTTCTGCATATTGCATGCTACAAAATTTTGACAGAAATCTCCATTCATAATGTTTTTGAACTGCAGCTAACAAGCTCTTTGCAAAAATTATCTGTGTGACCAAGAGGACACTAATAGGTTTCAGACACTGATCATGGTCCTTGTTGGTACTCTGATATCAGCAGAGCCTGCCAGACCCCCATGGCAAAGGAACCCTGGTTATGAACACAAGACCTTTTGCATTTCAACCACAAACTGTGCCAGTGACAACCTCACTGTACAATCTTCCAGAAAAGTGCCATGCAATTGGAGAGAGAGAGAGAGCGAGAGATACACACACACCTTGGTCATCATATCAGGCATGAATTTTTGGCCTCCAAATCCAGGCTCAACAGTCATGACAAGCACCATGTCAACAGGTTCTGCACTCTCAACCTGCAGCCATTGGTTCAGTTATGTCAAAGTGGTTCTCATGTTTGTATCAGGAAATCTGCCAACTGAATCAGATATGGAATCAGACCAGCATCCCAAAGAAAAGAACCTCAAGTACTGTGAGATACATGAAAATATCCAATTGCCACACAAGTTGAAGAAAGATCATCCAAGTAAAACTTGATGCTTTTCATCAGGAAGATTGCAACTTATTCTGACCAATTTGGTCTTTTTAACTATATGAATGTATGAAGCCTGAAAAGCCCCTGTTGCATCATATCGTACCAAAGGGAAGACAACTTCAACTGGTGTGCCAGGTTTCAGAGCAACTGCTGCACGCATACCCCCAGCCTTGATTCTCCGCACAAGCTCTTGCCAATTATCTGTCAGTGCCAATTTCCACCCATACCCCATCTGCTGTCATCAGTGTTCTCTTCAAAACTTACGAATAAAAACAACAACCAAGTGCTTCACTTATTGAGAAACACAATTCTTGCACAAGAAAAACCAGAGGAGATTTTGATGATATTCTGCTAAAGATTACATTTATGATGAGATTGAGAAAGAGAAGAAGTCCACAACTTTGGTACACTTTGAAGATACCCTGAAATACTCTGCAAATTCTGAGTTTCTGTTGCATTTCCAGGACTTGGATAGAAGAAGACACACCTTGGGCTACTTCCACATGGAAAGTGAAACCGGAAGCACCTGCCTTGACAAGCTCATCAACGTAGTCCAATGGGTTTGTCACCATCAAATGGCAGTCCAGGAACATCCTGCAAAAATATGAATGCACCTGCTTGATCACAATTTGGCATTTCATACATTGGAGAATTGCTGGCTTTGAAAGAAAAAATCCCAAAGGTGCAAAGCATATACTCCATGGATTTCCAATGAGGAGATTTGCAATGAGATCAAGTGTCAAAACAAAATAATTTCCTCAATGAGTCAGAAAATGTGAGGAGAAAGACTCACGAGGTATGCTTTCTCAATGACTTTATGACCGGTGCCCCAATTGTCAAATTTGGAACATAGTGCCTGCATTTAACAAGAAGAAGAAAAAGTAGTAGAAGAAAGTAGCATCACCCAATCACAGAAAATTTGCACAAGAGGAAGAAGTAGAATCAACACATCACAGGAAAAATTGCAGAAGGAAAAGTAGCAGCAAGACCCATTACAGAAAAATTGCAGAGGAAGAAGAAGCAGCAAGACCCATCACAGAAAATTTGCAGAAGAAGAAGAGCAGCATCAAGGCATGGCAGAAGAATATTGCAGAAGGGAGGAGAGGCCATGGATCAATTCACTGTCCTCAGCTTGCACGAAATTTGTACATACACATAAAGCTTACCCATCCTGCACACAATCATAACATCCAGCCAAGAAGAAACTGAATCAGTGTCAATCAGTCAGGCAGCAGAAGAGATGGTTGAAGCAACCGAGCTAGCTTTGGAGTTCTCGAGATGTATATGTCTTTACCATGATATCCATGTGCAGCCAGTCTGCACCACACTGCTCCATGAATTTCGCCTCTGACGCTAGGTTCGCGAAATCTGATGAGAGCATCGAAGGGGAGATCTTGGGTTGTGGAAGAATCCGCTGCAGTTCTTCCTCATTCTCGCCACCCATGGTCGATCAATCGATCGATCGATCGATGGATTTCCAGTTCCTTTGATCCCCACCTTCTTGTCTCACAGACCCAAAAGAAAAGAAAAGGAGAAAAGATCCTTCCGAGGATGGCTGGCTTCTTCGAAAACCCTTGGCTCCAGAAAATCTTGTGATCGGAAAACCTTCTGGTCCAAAAGAATCCCTGATCAGAAACCTGGGAAAGATGATTTCTTCCAAAAAAAAAACTCTTGTTCTCGCCAGATTTCAGAACAATTTCTCTTCTTCTCGGAAGAATTTTCTTCGTCGTCTTCTTCCTCGTCGCTGCTGTTGCTGGTGGGATTCCAGGACGAGAAAAAAGGCTTGGGATTTTCTGACCTGAAAACTTGCCAAAGCAAAATTGGGCGAGTTTTTTTTTTTCTTTTTTTCTTTTTTGGGTTTTTCTTGAGGGTTTGGGGTTTGTTTGTTTTTTTTTTAAAATAAAATTTTAAATTTTATTATTATTATTATTATTATTATTTCCTGGGTTTCTTAACTTTAAAAACACTCTTGCAAAAGTGTCAAATTGGAATTTTAGAATAAAAGTGCACAAGTAATGTGTTAGAACCCTGTTTATATATAAATAAATAAATAAATAAATATTAAATATTATAGACTTTTAGTTAAACTAAAGAAGTATGTAGATAATTATCGGTCAAGATAATTAAGAAAATAAACTCAAATCATCAAATCTAGCAATCCCAAATTAGTGTGCACAAAATAAATAATTAAATAATTAAATAATCTTCAAGCCTACACACAACCCTATTGTGGTGAACATTGCAAAAAAATGATGGGGGCTTTTCTAGGGTTTCTATTGCTCCTCTAAAATTCTCACAAACCTACCAAACCCTAATAACATGTAATTTTTTTTGAAAGTGGGATGGAGTTTGGCTTCCCAATAAAATAAAGACATTTTTAAAATATAAATTTATTGATAAAAATTTTAAGATTTTTCAACTAGTATTATAATTATTATGGGTGGTAATTTTTCTAAATGGTTGACTTTGTAATTTATCAAGCTGTTAAATATTGTAATATATTTTTTAACTTATTATTATCTAAATACTATAATTTAACATAACATGAATTGAAATTTTTTTTTAAAAATTAGAAAGATTGTGAGATTGGGATGATGAAGTTTGGCTTCCCCGTAAAATGAAGGTTTTCAAAATATTCCACTAGATAAAATTTGAGATTTATCCATGGCATTGGACTTTGGTGATATGAAATTCTCTAGAATGAGAAATTATATATTTTCACTAGATAGTATTAATTTTATATTTTGTAAATTATCTAAATAAAAAATTATTAAATTTATATTTTATTTAAATAAAAATATTTAAAGCTTCAAAATTCTCTGAATAATTAATCTTTAACTTTCTTTCGTAAAATTGCCAATAATTTTAATGAAAAAAAACTTGTAGAATAGGCTTTGATTGACAATGATTTTGTGATGAAAGCTTGTATTTTTTTTATTGTAAATATTTAAAACCTTTGTCCTTGGTGCACCTGTATTTCAAGATAGTTATAAACATGATATATTTTTTTAAAGGAAGGAAAAACAATGACATCATGTGAACGAATATCATGACATCGTGCATATGGCAACCCCAAAAAATAGCAATGTGATAGAAAAACATAAAGAATTTTTTGACAAAATTCCATGCATTTTTAATCACCTCCCTTGGTAGAAAAATATCCTTTCAAAATAAAAAGCCATTTGTGAAAGATCCCAATTTGATTAGTGTAGTAGATTGGACATTGATTTTTTTATCCAACTAACTAGTTGGGTTAAGGGTTGGGTCATGGGTAAGGTATTGAATACCAACTTACCTAGTTTGAATTTTGATGAGAATCAAGACAAGTTCTTAAAACTTGGAAAGTTATTTATGTTAGTTAAGGAACTTTTTTTCAACTATTCCTTGGTCTTCGCTCTTAAGCTATTGCTATTGGCTAGCCTTCAAACCTAGGAAGAGTTCCAAAATTGTTCTTTACCATGTACATAAAATCAACTAGCACGATCACACAAGGGCAAAATGCATAGAGAATCTATCATATGGGAAATATACAAGTTCTAAACTTTGCAAGTTTGATCATTTAAGGTTTTGGGTTTGTTGGATTCATCAATCTTTTGGATACCTTGGCAAGGTCCTTTGCATAATCACAATAACTTTTGTTGATTACTAGTTGAAAGCATTTCCAAAGGGATGTCAATGTGGGTTTGCAATGGCAATGTAACATCATCAAGCAAAATGAACACACCCAAAGGGCCACACTTCCAAAAAAGTTAGAAACACTATGACATTTCAAGTGCAATTTGGTGGAGGACATCGATTTCTAAAGAAGGCCTTGTAAACATAATCAATTGTCATTGATCACGTTTTCTTACTATCTCATGTGATTTTTATTGCTTACAACTATTGTTGTGGGAATATCTAGTTTGTTTGTAAGGTAAAAACTAGTGTTGTGTGTGCAAATGGTTTGGGACTTACACCTTGTGTAAGCGTAAATCCTATGATGAAATTTATTTACACTCCATGTAAGTGTAAATGTAAAAATAATTACATTTATGTGGTTTTACGTGGTTATGTAAAAACATGTAAATGTAAGTGTAAAAATAAACATGTTTATATGATTTTACATGGCTATGTAAAACAATGTAAATGTAAAACCATGTACAAATTTTTTAAGGAAGTGGGAATTTCATAATTTTTTGATGATAGGCCAATCAAATGGTCCATTAAAAAAAAAAACCCATCAAAACTTGCACCCCAACTAATTAATATGGATTTGCAAGAAGGTATGGTCATTAAGGGTATATAATAAAAGTATTTGTTAAATAAAGAAAACATAGCACCATAACCTTAAATTTGGTCATAAATAGGGTAAAAAAATTGTAACCTTAATTAGTTGGGGGGGGGGGGGGGGTGAGAAAAAAAAAAAAAAAAAAAATTTTTGTGAAAAAAAAAATAAACAAATTTATTA